>Ga0315298_1001129_pt1 | contig 50293 bp, 46 predicted proteins | sample WHS_1_MG_FD_203077 | JGI IMG/M metagenome (GOLD analysis project Ga0315298, IMG submission 203077) | Extremophilic microbial mat communities from Washburn Hot Springs, YNP, Wyoming, USA - WHS_1_MG | ecosystem: Environmental > Aquatic > Thermal springs > Hot (42-90C) | place: USA: Wyoming...
CATATGACGTTTTAGAGAGAATTTCAACAAGGATAACTAATGAAGCCCCAGAAGTTACACGTGTCGTTTATGACATAACCCATAAACCGCCAGCGACAATAGAGTGGGAATAAAAGGCGTTAAGCTTAACTGCAAACCTTGAAGTTCTGCATTAATTTTTCAATTTTAGTCTTCTTGAGAAAAACAACATGCTTAACAAGTTCAGCAGTAACTGCTTCTAAAACTTTTTTGCCCTTTTATAGTTCCACAAAAATGTCTATGAGGTGAAACTGACGCCAAATGGGATAACTGGAAAGACAAAGTACTCCAGTGCGTTTTGCAGTTTCCTCGGCTAAAGCTTAGCTATTAAATGGTCTGCTCCAAGCGGGTTATGTGGTCCATGCTGCTCATTTGAACCAACTGGGAGAATCGCGATGTCGTTTTCAGCAAAGTATTTCTTGGCTTCGACCCAGCTCATTTCATGAAGCAAAACCTTCATAGAGGTCCACCTTCACGAAATCGTTTTATTAAAAGGCAGTCCAATATTAAGTTTGCAGTTTAAAGCGGTGGAAACGGTTGAAGGCTTTAATTCTGGCTGGAGGCTTCGCCACAAGGCTTAGACCCATAAGCTGCACGAGACCGAAAAGTCTCCTCCCAGTGGTTAATAAACCGCTTTTACAATGGATTTTCGAAAGGCTTGCAAAAAACAGTATAAAAGAGGCAATATTGGCAGTTAACCACCAAACAGAAGTTTACATTAAACAACACAAAATTCCAAAGCGTGGTGTTCAAGTTAAATATTCAAGGGATCCATGGAAGAAACCTCTTGGAACGGGAGGCGCGATAAAGAATAGTGAAGCATTTATTGGGCATGACTCACCATTTCTTGTTCTTAATGGTGACATTTTCGCTGATGTAAACTATATGGAAATCGTGAAAATGCACCGAGAGAGAAAAGCGGTTGCAACAATAGCCCTTTACAAAGTTGAAGACCCCAGCAGATACGGCGTAGCCGAACTCGCGGATGACAGCCGCATAATAAGGTTTATTGAAAAACCTCCACGTGAGGAAGCTCCAACTAACTTGATAAACGCTGGCGTTTACGTTTTTAATTCAGAAATTTTTGACTATATTCCCAAAGGCAAAACTGTTTCTATGGAACGCGAAATATTCCCTAAACTCGCTGAAGAGAGAAGATTCTATGGGTACATCCATGAAGGCTTGTGGATGGATATAGGTAAACCCGAGGAGTATTTGCAGCTCAACCGAACCCTGCTAGATTTGTTGCCACACAAAAAAGCAGGCAAAAGGAAAACCCTATTTGAAGTTAAAAATCCAGTGGTTTTTGGCAAAAAAGTTTTGATAGGAGAAAAATCAGTTATTGGACCCTACGTAGTGCTGGGGCAAGACGTTACCATAGGTAAAAACGTAATGATATATAACTCGATAGTGTTTCCGGGCACTGTGATAGATGACTTCGCATCAATAAGTGGCGCTATAATAGGCGAGGATGTCATCGTCGGGAAAGAGGTAAAAATTGAAAGTGGCTGCATCGTAGGTGATCATGCTAAAATTAGAGATAATGTTTTGTTAGCTAAAAATGTTTCAGTGTGTCCAGCAAAAGAGGTTTCCGAAAGTGTATTAACGCCTAGATGTGTTTGCTAGAGGAGGTAGTAAGCGCATGTTAAGTTCAAGACGACTGTTTGGGACAAACGGAATTCGCGGCGTATTTAACAAAGAACTGACCCCCGAAATGGCTATTAAAATTGGAAGTGCTGTGGGAACATTCTTTAAAAATGGGAATTTAATAGTTGGTTATGACGCTAGGACAAGCAGCCCGATGTTGGCAAGAGCAGTCGTCGCTGGCTTAACATCGACTGGATGTAATGTTTTTTCGGCTGGGTTGGCTCCAACACCCGCACTCCAATTTGCTGTTAAAAATCACAAAATGGATGGGGCAGTTATAATAACAGCATCCCATAATCCGCCAGAATACAACGGAATAAAAGTTGTCTGGAAAGACGGAGTGGAGCTTTCCCGTGAACAAGAAATCAGAGTTGAAGACATTTTTTTCGGCGGAAAAATACGAAGTGCAGAGTGGAAAGATGTAGGGGCATTGTTCGAGTTATCAAACATAGTGAATGAATATATTGAAGCAATAAAGAAACATGTGGACGTATCAGCCATAGCTAAAAAACATTTCCACGTAGTCATAGACCCAGCCAACAGCGTTGGCAGTCTCGCCGCACCACGTCTGCTAAGAGATTTAGGCTGCAAAGTTACAACAATAAACGCGAACATTGACGGAACATTTCCCGGGAGACTACCTGAACCTCGTCCCGAAAACCTCAGAGATTTAGCTTTAACAGTTAAGGCAGTTGGGGCAGATTTAGGCGTAGCTTATGATGGAGATGCTGACCGTTCAATCTTTGTGGATGAAAATGGAGAAGTCTATTGGGGAGACAAAACCTTTTCCTTAGTGGAAAAATATTTTCTATTAAAAAACCCAGGAGAAAAGATAGTTACGCCAGTAAGCTCTTCTACCCTCGTTAAGGACATCGCAGACGCTTATAAGGGAGAAATTGTATGGACAAAAGTTGGAAGCGTAACGGTTTCCCAGACAATGAAAAAACTGGATGCAAAACTTGGCGGAGAGGAAAACGGCGGAATTTTCTATGGACCCCACCAACCTGTTAGAGACGGCGCCATGGCGACAGCCTTAGTTTTGGATATTATGGCTAGAACTGGTCAAAAACTTTCTAAGCTCCTCGGAGAACTGCCAAGGTATTTCATTGAAAAAGGCAAAGTTGAATGCCCAGAAGAGTTTAAAGGGACAGTTCTGGAAAAGCTTGTTGCAGAAGTTAAGGGATTAAACATTAACACAATTGATGGGGTAAAAATATGGTTTGAGGACGGCAGCGCTATTCTGATAAGACCAAGCGGAACGGAACCCATCTATCGGTTGTACGCAGAAGCAAGAGCTCACGGGAAAGCGTTAAGCCTTCTCAGAGAGTATAGTTTAAAGCTTAAAAGGATAATCGACGAGGTTGTAGCTAAACGCTGATAGGTTTGTAAAGTGTTTGGAGGAGGCGCTAGATGTCCTTATCAATGTTAGAGATAAAATTTGAAGATGTCGACACTGCGGAAAAACGTTCAAGATACACAGCCAGCATAATGGGTTGCGGATATGCTGGTGTTCTTCACACTTATCTTTTTGTGGACGCAGGGTTTAAAGTTGTATGTGCAGATTCGGATCAGAGAGCGTTAAACCTCTTAAGCAAAGGAAAAACTCCGTTTTTAACTGATGAAATAAGATACAAACTGAAAAAATGTTTAAAATCTGGTGTTTTAGAGGTTACAAGCAACATTAAAAATGCCGTTTCTAAAAGCAACATTGTCGTTGTAACAACTCCAATTAAAATTGATGAGAAAAAAAGAGTTGACTATTCAAATTTAAAAAGTGTTTGCAAACAGGTGGGGTTAGGTCTTCGCCGAGGTACGCTAATTGTCATAGCAAGCACTGTTGGGGTAGGCTTTACTGAAAGTGTCATCAAAGAGATTTTAGAAAATGCTTCTGGGCTTAAGGTGGGAGTTGACTTCGGTTTAGCCTACAGCCCAATACCAGACGCCGAGATACCACAATTATTCGCAAACAAGAGGTTGGTCGCTGGGATCGAAAAAAACAGCTTAAACTCAGCATCAATTATTTTGGATGCCGTTACAAAAGGAGGCGTTAAAAAGGTTGCAAATGTAAAGACTTTGGAATTTGCCGAGCTTTTAGTAACAGTGCAGAAAATGGTGAGTATTGCTTTGGCTAATGAACTTGCCATCATCTGTGAGAACGCGGGTGTTGATTTTCTTGATGTCCTTAAATTTTTAAGTGATGGCTCCCGCGGTATATTTTTGGCACCGAAAATTGCGGACAGAAGCGTCTTAGACGAGGTTCAGATTTTGCTTGAAGACGCTGAAAATTTAAACGTGAAGCTTCGCATTCCGTTAGTTGCCGAAAAAGTGAATGATGAAACAGTAAGACACGTGTTGGGTTTGACGAGAAGTGCGCTTAGAGAAGCGGGAAAAGCCCTTAAGCGGGCTAGAATTGCTATGCTGGGGGTTACTGAAGTGCCAAACATGAAAAGCCAGCCAAAGGCGATGGCGAAAGTGCTTGTTGACCTGTTAGAGGCGAAAGGGGCAAAGGTTAGTGTTTATGACCCAAACTTTTCAGAGGAAGAAATTGTTGAAATGACGTATTCTTTAAAACGTAATCTGTCAGATGCTGTGGAAGGTGCGGATTGTGCATTGATAGTTACGGGGCATGACCAGTTTAAACATCTGGATTTAAAGAAATTGAAGGTTATGATGAGGATGCCAGCGGCAATAGTTGACCTTGAAGGAGTTTTTGAGCCAAATGAAATAAGAAAGGAAGGACTAATTTACCGAGGGTTTGGAAGAGGTGCAGTGCCCAAATGAAGAAGTTAGGCGTTGCGGTCATTGGTGCTGGTTTTTGGGGGAGAAATCATGCCAGAGTTTTTAAGGAATTGAAGGAAACAGAGCTTTTAGCTGTCTGCGACGTAGATTTTAAAAGAGCCAAAGATGTTGCAAAACAGTTTAACGCTGCTCCTTATTCAAGCGTAGAAAAAATGTTAAAAAAAGAGGAAATAGAAGCTGTTAGCATCTGCACATGGTCGACAAACCTAGCAAAAATCGCGCTGAAAGCCATGAAAAGCGGTAAACATGTCCTAGTTGAAAAGCCTATGGCAACAAACATTGGACAAGCTGAAAAACTGTTGGAAACCGCGGAAAAGGAAAAACTCCATCTAACCGTTGGCTTTCTAATGCGTTTTATTCCCGGAATGCAGCACATTAAAAGAGCTGTTGAGAACAAGGAGATTGGCGAAATTGTGTGTGCTACTGCAAAGAGGGTTTCTCAGTGGCCTGAAAGGATAGGGGATGTGGGAGTGGTTAAGGATACAGCCATTCACGACATAGATGTTATGAGGTACCTTTTTGGGGAAGACCCCATTGCGGTTTACGCGAAAACTGGATGTATGGCTCATAAAAAATTTGAGGATTATGCGCAAATAATGCTCACCTTTGAAGGGGGCAAAAGCGCGTTTATTGAGTCCAATTGGCTTACGCCCTACAAGACTAGATTGTTAACTGTTACGGGAAGCAAAGCGATAATGAAGCTTGATTATATTACGCAGGAGTTAACGATTGAAGATGCAAAAGAAACTCTTCAACCAAGATATCCTTGGCAGGAACCATTAAAGCTTGAGCTTCAACACTTTGCAAACTGCATATTGGGGAGGGAGAAGCCGCTGGTAACTGGGGTGGATGGGTTAAAAGCGTTAATGATAGCTGAAGCAGCATTAAAGTCTTCGAAGACAGGCAAAGTTATAAGATTTAAGCGCTGAACTTTCTGAAATGTCAATTATTACGTATAACGCCATTGATTAATTGAGTACTCCTCTAGAATTTCCTTTTCTTATTTCTCCATATTTGCCCTAATAGAGTTTTTATTTCTCAAGTTGAATGGTTTTCCTTCATGTAATATTTTTTCCGGGATTTTCTTCCTCCATTTTTTAAGAAACGGCAAATCTTCACTTTCTTTTCGCAGCTCATCCGGGAGCATCTCTGGAATCTCATCCCGAATCGGATACCACCTTAAACATTTAGGACAAACAATCAAGCCTTCAACTATCTCATCCTTTTCTTCAAAGACATGCAACTCCAGTGGGTAATACTTGTCAATTGGACAAGCAAGTATTTCCATAAGCTTCCTCTTCATCTACAACTTCCCCCTCTCCAACAAAGTATCAAAGGATGCTTATATTAAATTTGCCAGAGTTAGGGCGTAGATAAAATATCTAAGACTACTTGATACCAATTTGGCCCTGTCGACCTGACAACGCGGCCGTAACGAATTTCAAACTGCGTTGTCAAACTTTGGAGTTTTTCGGCAACCTTCAGCTTAACTTTTTCAACCGGGTTTTCGTTTCGTTTTGCGTGTTCAAAATCGTAATAGTGTATCCAGCCACCAGTGTTTTTAAGCGCTAAAATGGCATATGGCAAGTATTCGAACGCTTTTTCAGGCAAGGGCATGAGAACTCTGTCTGCTAATTTGCTAAGCTTTGTTTGAATTATGTCTTTTGCATCTCCAAGTATTGGAACAACTTTTCCAAAAATACTATTAATTCTGATGTTTTCCTGCATAAACTGATAAGCCGCAGGGTTGACGTCGATTGAATATACTTTTTGAGCTTTTGAGTGCCTTGCAATAACTATTGAAAAACAACCAACTCCCGCGAACATGTTCACAACAGCCTCTCCTTCCATAACTAGTTTTGCAATTCGCATTCTTTCGAAGAAAAGCCTCGGCGAAAAATAACATTTCGCCACATCAACGGAAAATTGGCAGCCGGACTCCCTGTGGACGGTGAGTGTTTTATTTTCGCCAGCGACATGCTCCAATTTTCTAAGCCTAAAATCTCCGGAGACAGGGCTTGTTTGAGCTAAAACTGTTTTAACGTTTTTGTGAACGTTCAAGATGGCTTCTGCAATTATCTTGCTGTATTTCTTTGATTTTTCAGTTAGGCGTATGATTGCAATGTCTCCAACAATGTCATAAGAATTGTAGATGTAAGCTAGATTCTTTTCTGGAATGAAGTTTGAAAGGATGTCTTTCAACTGTCTTTTCAAGTTTCATTCTTCCAACTATAACATAGTAATTTCTCGGAAACATTTAAAAGCAGAACAGTTTCCTTGTAGGGAAAGGGAAAAGAATATGGAAAAAACGCCTACTGGAATAGTCTATGAATGTGTGAGATGCGGGTCGAAGGTTCCCAGCGAAGAACTGGAGCTTCGCGGCGGAGAAATAAAGTGCATAGTTTGTGGATACAGAATTTTGAAAAAAATCAAGCCACCAGTTGTTAAACGTGTTCAAGCTAAATAAAAAGGGATGTATCACCCGAAGTTTGGTTTCGAGCTTACCGACTTAATCGTTGAAGCTAGAATATTTCTTTCTCTCCAATTTTGCGGAAGGCTCTGCCGCGAAGCTTTATGGCGGGACCAGTGACCTCTTCAGGTTGTCTCTCAACGGTTTTTCTTTTCACGGTTTCTCCGCATACACCTTTTGGAAGGAGACGTCTTTTCACGCAGATGGCATATGTGCAGTTTGCAACGTTGCAAGGTTCTTCTGTCCACCTGCACCATACACCCTCTTTTCGATAGATGATAGCGTTTTTTGTACACTTGAAAGATTGACATTGTGGAGAACAAATTTTCACTTGCGCCAATATATGCACAACCTTTGACGCAAAATTTGTCTTTTCTACACACTTTCTTATAATAATTTGTTGGAGTGAATTGATATAAACTTTTTTCCTTCAAACTCCTTATTTCAATTCTAACCTACGCTTTTTGCCGCAGTTCTTCTTCGGTGAATTTCTAACAGAAGAATTATTGCAACCGTAACAGCGATTATTACTATAGTCGCCAGTTGACCAGTTTCAATGAGAAATCCAAACAGGGAGACATACTTTTCTATTTTAATTTGTATAGTAGCCGAATAATCGATGTAATAGTTTTTGGCGTCACATACTTGCGTCTGACCTGGAAGGTAAACAGCTATTTGCAAGTCTCCACCAATTAAGTCGCTAAATTCAGCTCCGCCAATGGAGTTTGTCTGGTTTGATTGTATATTTAATCCTTGGCGTAAAACAGTTACGTTTGCACCGGCAATTGGTTGCCCAAAATAGTCAACAACATGCACCACAAGGGTTAACCCGTAAAGTTTGCAGCTTAAGGGCAGAGTCTTGCTACCATTAGTTAAGTCAACAGTTGCGTCATTAATTTTTATTCCACGCGTGTAAACTTCCACGTAATACTTTCCTAAGACGCAGTTGAAGGTTACAACTCCGTTAACCGTGGTATTCTCGTAATATAGGCCTCCCATAAACTCCAGAACTTTAACTGTGGCGTTGTTTATTGGTTTGTTGGCGGCGTTTGGGTTTGTCACGTTCACTTTTAGGGTGTATGTTGGACAAACTATTGTCACATTATACCACGCTACAGGTTCTCCGTCTATGAGCAACGTTGCAATCCTTGTGGTGTTGAACATTACATCGTAGCGTGAAGAGTTTAATTCGTAGCTGGCGTGGGGCAGCAACGAGTGAAATTCCACTGTACCGTTAATGTCTGTTGTTAGCGTCAGATTTTCCGACTGTGATGTCAAGTTAATTTTAACTTCCGGCATACGAATTTCATTTTCATCTTTAATGGCTATAGCGATAACTTTCATATTAGTGAGGTTGCAGACTACATTAAAGGATGCTACGCCGCGAACTTCTATTGTGGTCTCGTTAACCTTTTGCTCCTTAAAATATGCTTGCAAATTATAACTTCCATTTTCAAGCTTTAAATAGGCTATTCCATTCGAGTCTGTTGTCTTGTTTACAACAGATTTGCCATTTTCATAAACTCGAACGGTGACGTTTTGCACGGTTTCACCTGCGAGGTTTCGGACAGTAACGTTAACGTCGAATCCTGGAATGCTGAAGTTTTGTAAATCTGGCACTTCCTTTTTTGTTGGGAGGCTTGAGGTTGAAGTGATGTTCACCGTGTATTCGCCTATGGTGGCGTTCATGGGAACAGTCCAGTTTGCGAAGATGAAGCCTAAATCGTCAGCTTGCACGTCTGTTTGGTTAGAAAGCACTTCTGTTCCAAAAAGTATCTTTACCGTGACATTCTCGTATGGCTGGTAGCCAGCCGCCTTAATGTTTACTGTGTCGCCTCTATGGTATTCCGTTCGGTCGGTTAACCCAACAAAAAATGTTTCTATTGCCAGAGTTTCATTAAAAGAAACCGTGTATGTCCCAGTATAATTTGTGTGGGCACCACCGCCAAAGTCATCTGGATATGTTATTGTTGCGTTTCCAATTCCAGTGTCGGTGGTGTTTGAAAGAGATACAAGTTTTGAATATGTTTCATTGGAGGGTGTTGGTGCTTTAACAGTTACGTTTGCAACGTAAACGACGTTTGCCTCTCCTCCAGTTACACTCACCGAAACTTCAACTGTCGCGTTCTCTTGCAGTTGTTCAGGTGATGCAGGCGTGCTTATTTGGATGTAGTATGCGTTTTCTATGTAAAACCATGATGTAGCGTTAATGTTTGCAGCAACATCCCATAAAGTTAACGTGTAATTTCCTTTTGGAAGAGCAGGAACAAGAAAGGAGACACTCACATTGTTTTCTTCGGCAGTTTCATTCACCACAAGCCTATCGCCAAACCAAATTTGATACAAACCGTTTGTGGTGTTTATGGTTCCAACCACACGAATAGTTTCTCCAACATTCCCCGTTCGGTTTTCTGGCGAAATAGAAGTAATTTCCACATCAACAGCTTTTACATGTGGAAGAAACAGTTGTGAAAACATTGTTAAGGTTAGTAAGGTAATTAGCACAGTTATAATTGTTTTTTTATTCAAATTTAATTACTCTCCAACTGCTCCAGCTTTCATAGTGCAATGTGAAACATTTACTATTGAGAGAACATTTTAAACTTTACCTTTATTTGACAGAAGACTTTGAGAAGGATATAATGTGCTTGGGCTTACGGAAACTACTTAAATAACGAAAATCAACTATTAGCTCAAATTTGAGGTTTCCAAATGATTGAGGAAATTTTAGGTTTAGTTAAGAAGCATGAAGAGTGGCGCGGAAAGCAATGTCTCAACCTTATTCCCTCTGAAAATGTCATGAGCCCAACTGTTAGAGCCCTTCTCTTATCAGATCTCGGAAACCGCTACACAGCAAGAGCCCGTTTTTACATGGGCACAAAATTTGCTGATGAGATAGAAGAGTATGGCGAGAAACTTGCAAAAGAAGTATTCAAAGCTGAAACAGCGGATTTACGCCCTCTGTCGGGACACATTGCAGATTTAATATTCATAGCCAACTTCACCAAACCAAAGGACGTTTTGATGTGCGTTTCACCGGAAGATGGCGGATACCCAGGAATGTGGAGGCAGGGATTAGCTGGACTTTTACACCTTAAGGCTGTGCCTTTTCCATTCTCAAAGGAAAAAATGAACATCGACATCGAAAAGGCGAGGGAAACCATAAAACGCATCAAACCGAAAGTGATCGTTTTTGGCGCAAGCTTAATCACTTTTCCACACCCAGTTAACGAATTGGCTGAGACTGCTAGGGAAAACGGCGCAATTGTAGGATACGATGGCTCTCATGTTATGGGGCTTATTGCTGGTGGGGAATTTCAAGATCCGTTAAGGGAAGGAGCATGTGCCCTTTTTGGCTCCACTCACAAGACATTCTTTGGCCCTCAAGGAGGTATAATTTTGGCGGACAAGGAGCAGGGAGAAATCCTTAAGGAGAGAATTCATCCAGCCTTTGTTGATAATGCCCATTGGAACCGCATTGCCGCTTTAACTATGGCGCTGGCTGAAATGAAAAGCTTCGGCAAAGCCTACGCAAAACAAGTTATAGCTAACTCGCAAACTTTAGCTAAAGCCCTCTACGATTATGGTTTTCCAGTAGTATGTGAACATCTCGGCTTTACCAAGTCGCACCAAATAATCCTAAATTATGGCAGTAACGAACGCAGCAGAGCAGTAGCCGAAAAGCTCCAACGAGCAAACATAATAACTGATTGCGTTATCAGAATCGGCACAGGAGAGGTTACAAGGCGCGGCATGAAGGAAGGGGAGATGCTGAAAATCGCGGAGCTAATCAAGCGAACAGTCATAGACGGTGAACACCCTGATAATATTAAAAGGGAAGTTGCTGAACTTTGCACTGGTTTTCAAAAAATCGAGTTTTGCTTTGAAACTTAGGCACGAGTTGACTTTATCTTGTCGTTTTCCGCTACCCTAACAAGTAGCTGTGAAGTGAAAACATTGGAGACTTTGGTTCCGCAGTCTCTCATAAATGCTTTGAAAAGGCAGAAGTACCATTTTGTTGGTAGGCACTCGGCTGTTAAAAGATGCAGATGGCTCTATGAAACTTTAATTAACGATAGAGTGTGCTATAAACAGAAGTTTTACGGAATAAAAACGCATCAGTGCATACAAATGACGCCGGCGGTCTTTTACTGTACACAAAAGTGCTTGTTCTGTTGGAGAGCGCAGAGCGGCGACTTACAAATCATGTGGGATGAGATGAAATTACCAAAATGGGATTCACCTGAGGAAATAGTTGAAAAATGCATCGAAGCCCAACTCAAAATTTTAAGCGGATATAAGGGTAATCCTAAGGCTAACAAGCAAAAGTTCGCAGAAGCCCTAACCCCCAGGCATGTTGCCATAAGCTTGACTGGAGAGCCGACACTTTATGAGCCAATAGGAGAACTGATAAAGGCTTTTCACAAGAGGGGGTTCACCACTTTTTTGGTTTCGAACGGAACTATACCTTCAGCTTTAGCAGAGTTGAGCGAAGAACCAACGCAACTCTATGTTTCTGTATGCGCCCCAGACGAGGAATCATTTAAACGTGTTTGCCGCCCTCAAATTTTCAAAGCATGGGAAAAACTAAATGAAACTTTGGATCTTCTACCAAGCTTCAAGTGCCCAACAGTCATTCGCATAACACTAGTTCGAAGCTATAATATGGAAAACATCGAGGGTTACGCGAAGCTTATTGAGAAAGCAAACCCGACTTACATTGAGCCTAAAGCTTACATGCATGTTGGATTTTCTAGACTTAGACTTGGTTATGAAGACATGCCAAATCATAAAGAAATATGGGATTTTGCAGAGCAGTTAGCAAGAAAAACAAGCTACAAAATCATTGATGAGTCACGTGAGAGTCGTGTTGTTTTGTTGAGTAGACTTGAAAGACCTATCAAATTTGGTGGTGGATAGGTTGCAAGCGATTCAATTTTTGAAAGCATTAGTTAGGTGTGAGCTTCACTTATAAATCGATTAAGAATAAGCCTTAAATAACATTTCAGCTATTAGCCTAAATCTTAAACCAAAAATTGAATCTTGGTGTCAATATGGTTAGCGAAGGAAGAGGACGATTATTCAAAAGGAAAGATGGAAAATTTCTAATATACCTACCAAAAGACCTAGCTGAAGACAGCATGTTTCCATTTAAAGGTTCAGATTCAATATTTGTCAAAGTAAGCTTCAAAATAGGAGACAACAAACTCATTATAGAAGAATGGAAGGAACCAGAACCAACAGAAACTTAAAAAGCGAAATCCAAAACTTCCACCATCACCCACATTTTAAACCAGAAAGCATACAAATAATTCACTACATACTTCTCTAAAAACAGAAGTGGTGTAAGATTAACATGCCTACGTTAAAAACTGTTCTGAAGGAAATAAGGAAAGAGCTAAAGGAAAAAGAGAAGGTGAAGGAAGAAGCCCAAAAAAACATGCGAAAAGCGACAAGCCTTTCCAAGCAAGCCATACTCCTCATTCACCAAAAAAGGCTAGAAGAAGCAAAGAAAATCCTAGAAAAAACAAGAGAGCTTCTTTTAAGGCTCAGCGACCTTTCAACAAAATACCCTGACATAATTTATAGCGGTCTTTTTAGCTCTGCCCTTCAAGAATATTCTGAAGCAAATATCTTTTTGAAACTAATCGAGGAGTCAAGATTCATAACGCCCAAGGAAATAAACGTTCCCTCAGTGGATTTTGTACTTGGATTGGCTGACGTTATAGGGGAATATAGACGTCTTACTTTAGATGCTTTACGAGAAGGAGATGTTGAAAAAGGGGAGAGATGTCTACAAATAATGGACGATATTTACAGCGAGCTTATGGCTATGGATGAGGCTTACATGCTTGTTCCCGGGCTTAGAAGAAAATGTGACATTGCAAGGAAAATCATTGAAACTACCCGTGGAGACTTAACACAAGAAGTGAGGAGGAAATCATTAGAAAACCATTTAAAGCGTTTTGAAATTTTACAGCAGAAAAGGCATCGGGATAAGAAACGAATAACGAAGTGAATCTAAGAAGCATTTTGTCCTGTTTTTCAGTTGAAAAAGCGCGGAGAATTCAGTTGCAGCTGTCAAAACAAATAGTATTTGAAGATAGGCTACCGGAGAAAATCCTGCATGTTGCAGGAGTTGATGTTGCCTATACGCGAGATTTTTCTATAGGCGCCGTAGCGGTTCTAGATTATGCCTCTTTAAAGCTTGTTGAGGCACAAACAGCTTTTTGCAAAACCCGTTTTCCATATATTCCAACGTTACTCTCCTTCAGAGAGACACCGCCAGCAGTTCTTTGCATTAAAAAGCTGAAGATAAAACCAGAGGTTTTCCTTGTTGATGGGCATGGTTTTGCGCACCCATATCGCTGCGGATTTGCAAGCCATTTGGGACTTGTAATTGATAAGCCAACCATAGGCGTCGCAAAAAACATTCTGCTTCATGATGTTAGAAGGTTGAAAGTTGAAGATGATGTTGTTCTTCTTAAGCACGATGATGAAACTGTTGGAGCAGCTGTGACAACAAAGCGTGGATTTAAGCCCGTTTATGTTAGCGTTGGACACATGATTTCGCTTGAAACCGCTGTCAAAATCGTTAAAAACTGCGTGCACAATAGCCGCGTTCCAGAGCCAATTCTAAAAGCGCATGAAATAGCTAAAGCTGAGAAACGAAAAATCAATATTGCCTCTACCCTTAACAAACAATAAAAGTGGAATACAGATTGCTTCACCCAAAACTTAAAGCCTTAACAAATAAAATCCGCGATAAAAGCCTAAGGGAAAAAGTTACCGAATTATTAGAAAACCCAACATTCGAAATAAAAGGCAAAAAACATGTAGGCTTACCGTTAGAAGTTTCGCCAGCCGGGCTGTCACATCATCACTGCTATTTAGGCGGATACGTTGAACATGTTGTTTCAACGGCTAACCTCGCGATGGCATTATGCAACTCCGTTGAGAAGGTTTATCATGGAAAGGTTAATCGAGACCTTGTTTTAGCTGGCGTTTTATTACATGACGTTTTCAAGCCAATAACTTACACCATAAACGATAAGGGAAACTACATTTCAACAAACCTAGCAGATTACATGGACCATTTGTCCCTTGTGATTTCAGAGCTTGTTCGAAGAGACTTCCCAATAGAGCTAATCCACATCGTGTCAGCCCACCACGGAGATTATGGACCGATCAGACCTCACACTGTTGAAGCTTTAATTTGCCACTTGGCGGACTTAATAGATTCGCGGTTCAACGGGGAAATCCTAAACGCAGCAGCGTACCTCTCAAGAAAAGCCACAGGCGAGGAGTTGCAAGGATTAACTGCAAAAGAAGCCCTTGAAATAATCCAGTCAAAAGCCGTTGAAGGCTGGGAAGGCGTGACAAAAACTGTTGAGGAAATAAAACGGAAAAGAGAACGTAAGTCAAAGCAAAACATACGAAAATTATAAAGACTTGATAGATGTTTATTGTTTGACAAATACAAAAGAGGCGTTCCATATGGAAATATCCTTTGAGGGATTCCAAAAACTTGACCTGCGCGTTGGAAAAATTTTGGAGGCAAGCCAGATTCCGGGTTCAAGGAACCTTATAAGGATGATTGTGGATTTTGGGACGGAAAAGAGGCAGGCTGTTGCTGGGCTTCTTCAGTGGTATAAGCCAGAAAACCTTGTTGGCAAAAAATGCGCTTTTATTCTTAATCTTCAGCGGAGAAAATTCATGGGCGTCGAGTCACAATGCATGATTTTAGCTGCGGAAGATGAAAAGGGCAATGTTGTAGTATTGCAGCCAGAAAAAGACATTGCAGAAGGCAGTAGAATACATTAAGGCTGCCCCCTAGAATCGGAGCTTATCTAATAATAGTTAAATATCTCCTATCATCTAGTTAATGAGCTAATTTGTAATGGAAGGATAAAAATGAGAAAAGCATTAGGCAAAAATTTAGTTGGGCTTCTAGTTATTGCAATGTTAATGGCGACTTTTGCACCGAATTTGGCATACGCTGCAAACGGTCTAAAATTGGAAATAAGCCATGAATGGGTCAGTGAGTCCCGTAGCTACTCCATGGCAGACGCCATAGGAGACATTGATGGAGACGGCGTCACGGAGATAGTGACTGCAGGATACTGCTACAATTCTACATTGGGCTGGACCATGGGCGAGTTAAACATATGGAATTGGAATGGCACAAGCCTAGAAGAGGAACATAAGAAGATTTTTGAAGCCTCAGAAACATGGTCAACTGATACAAGATTTTATGGTGTTGCAATAGGCAATGTGGACAATGAAACAGACATGGAAGTAGTTGTGGCGGGATACGGAAAATTCCTTGATGTGGAGGAATTGGGACTGATATTTGTTACAAGTTGGAACACTACAACACTGAATATAAAGACGGCTACATACTGGCCTTGGCCTGAGGCCGTTAATGAAACGAAATTTTTCGGTTTAGCAATAGGCGATGTGGACAACGATGGAACAAATGAAATAGTGACTGTGGGTTACAGGAATTCAACAAGTCTTGGAGGACAGGGCTTCCATGGAGTAGTAACTATATGGAATGTAACTGGAAGCGATATGATACTTGAAACAAGTTATGAATGGATGACAGGCAAAGAAACAACTTGGAATTCAGTAGCCATAGAAGATGTAGATGCAGATGGCACTTTAGAAATCATAATCGCAGGCGATTTCTTTGATAAAACGCTTGGTCATGAATGCGCTTTGCTCAAAATATGCACATGGGACGGCTCCTCACTTAATTGGGAAGTCAGCACCCAATGGTATACCTACCTTGAAACTTACACTACGGACGTTGCAACAGGCGATTTAGATTCTGATGGAACTCCAGAAATAATAACAATAGGATATTATGAAGGCGCAGAAGGCTATAATGCTCAGATTAGGGTGTGGTCTTGGAATGGCGATGCACTGACGCTGAAAACTAGTGCGGAAGGTGGTTTAGCAGGGCCCTTAACATCTACTATGGGCAGAACTGTAACAATAAGTGATGTGGATAACGATGGAGAAAACGAAGTGATTGCAGGTATAGATGTTGCACAGTTTTTGTGGTCCGTTCCGACCATTAGAATTTTCTCTTGGGATGGAACAAAGTTAACTTCGGAAGACTATTCCAATTGGGAGAATGCAACATCCATTCAAGACATTGTCACTGGCGATGTAGATAATGACGGAATAGTCGAGGTTGTAACTGCAGGTTACGCCAGTCCTCTTATGTCATCAACCATTAAGTCTCTACTCGGAATTTGGAGTGTCAGCAAAGTTGAAAGCCTAATTACTGTTACGTTAAGCCCAACAAGCATTGTGATTGGCAACCAAGTCATAGTAAGTGGAACAGTTACAAATGAGACAGGCGCAACTCCAATATCAAATGCGGAAGTAACAATAGAGTATTCACGTGAACCATTACCAGTTTTCATACATCTGGCAACAGTTAAAACAAATGAGAACGGCGAATATAGCTATTCATGGATTCCAACGGCAACTGGACAATACACTATTATGGTTAGCTGGAAAGGCGATTACAGACATGAAGGCGCAAGCAACACGGCGGAATTGACGGTTGAAAAAGCATCAAGCCTAATAACATTAACACTGTCCAGCTACACAGCGAAAATGGGAGATACGGTAAATGTTAACGGCATATTGTATCCTGCAAAGGCTACGCAAATAACAATAGAGTATACGCTGCCAAACGGCACAATAACATCCAAAACAGTTGATTCCGACAGCGCAGGAGTATTCAGCGACACCTTTACAGCAAACCAAGTTGGCGTCTGGCAGATTAAAGCAAGCTGGATTGGAGACGGCACTTACGCCGGAACAACTGCAAGTGTTTCAGCGACGGTTCAAGCTGTCGACCAGACAGCTTTGATTTTAGCTATGGCTGGCTTAGGAATAGGCGTAGTGGCTTTGATATTGGCTGTTATTGGAGTTATAGCTTCTAGAAAGAAAACTGCAAAACAGCCGCCACCGGCAGAAGCTCCACCTTTAACTCCAGCCTAAACCCCCCCTTTTCTTTTTTAACCTAACAACTTTTTTATGGCCTCAGCTTTTTCGCTTCCAGCCAAGTATTCAACCATTTCAACATCTAAATCAAGCCATTTGGCAATTCCAGCAGCCATCGCCGCATTATTCTGGAAAATAATCCGCAAATAAGGAAGGAATTCTTTTGAAGCTCTAACGGCTGAAATGTGGCATTTACGCTTAATTTTGTAGCCTATGTTTAGCTGCATTGCTCTCTCAGATTTAGACCTTGACAGTGCCTGTATGCGTTCGGGAAATTTGAAAGGTATCCACCCGCTGGGTTTAGTGTTTTGCCTTGCCATAGCTACGCCAGCAGTCATATAGTCAATTACATAACGTGTGAAACTCCAATCTTGGGTTGCCCGTATTCTTCCACGATAGACATCAGCCATGGAAAGGGCGTCCATTGCCCTAGCTAAGTCATGCGGGTCTGTTAAATGTGCTGGAACATTTTCGTATATCCATTCAAAAAGCATGTCAATGTCGACATCAGCCATGTCAACCGCGTTTTTCGCGCCAGCGCAAGTTTTTCCGTAAATTATCATCCTTAAAACGTTAAAAATTGTCTCTTGCCTATCGCGGTAACCAAGCCAGCTAACATCATCATAGGTGAGTTTTTTCTTGCCTTGGGCAAGAGCTTGAAGGTCATTCACAGCTGAGCGGACATCTCCTTCTGAGCGTTGGACGATAAACTTAAGTGCGTTCTCTTCAGCCTTGATTCCCTCAAGTTCACATATGCGTTTCAGATGCTTCATAACCTCGCTTGCAGAGGGTTTTTTGAATTCTATCAAGAGGCAGTAGTTGCGGAGATTTGTGAATCGAGGATCATAAGCGTTGTTGGCAATTAAAACTACTGGACACTGCGCAGTTCTGACAATGTCTGTTATGGTTTTGACGCCGCCCTTATCGGCTGTTCCAGCCAAGCCGTCCAACTCGTCTAAGAGAATGATTCTTTTTCGACCAAAAAGTGAGCCATATTGGGAAGCCAGCCCAGCAAAACGTTTAACAGCCTCTTCTGTTCGATAGTCGCTTGCGTTTTTCTCTATAAACTCCATTTTAAAATCATTCGCCAAAGCCTCAACCGTAACTGTTTTCCCAACTCCTGGAGGCCCATAAAGAAAAGCGGCTCGTTTTTTGGGTATACCTTTATCCCAAGACTTCACCCAGTCAACAAGCTTTTTTATGGCTTCTTGGTTCCCAACAATTTCCGCCATGGTTTTGGGCTTATGTTTAACAGTCCATGAGGCATACAAGAGTTGCGTCTACCTCGCCTTTCTCAATTCGCTGCCAGCTTCAACAAGTCTGGCAAGTAGGGCGCTGAGCTGAATTTCTTCATCTGCGCCTGCAACAAGACGGTAGTCTATTTCGCCAATAATGTCCACTAGACGTATTTTCATCGGTTCAGGTATGTCTGCTCGGAAAATTTCTGTGTGAATCTGCCTGATTATGTCGCTTCCAGCCACGCCGTACCTCTGAATCATTTCGCGGAGTTGTTTTCGTGCTTCTATAAAGTTGCCTTTCATGGTTGTGTCTATCATTTTTCGGACATCTGTTGGATTAGCCCTTCCAGCAATCGAATACACAACTTTAGCATCAATGGGCTTGTTCAATGATGCTGCAGCCTGTAAAGTGTTTATCGCCCTTCTCAAGTCTCCGCCGCAAACCTCGAAGATGGCGTCTAACCCTTCATCGAGAAGTTTTATGCCTTCTTTTTCCGCTATATACCTCAAATATTTATCATGTTCTTCTCTGGGCAAAAAAGTGAAACGAAATGGCGCGCACCTAGATTGGATGGGCTCTATTATTTTTCCACTATAGTTTGCGCATAAGATGAAGCGGCATGTTTCTGTGTAGCGCTCCATTGTCCGCCTTAATGCTTGCTGCGCGTCTGCAGTCATGTTGTCCGCTTCGTCCAGAATCATAATTTTAAAGGGGATTTCACCGATGGAACGAACTCTCGCAAAGGTTTTCACGGTTTCCCTAACCACATCAATTCCTCTCTCGTCGCTGGCATTCAATTCCATAATATGCTCTCGGTAACCTTCACCATAGAGGTCTCTTGCCAAACAAAGGGCTGCCGTTGTCTTTCCAGTTCCTGGAGGTCCAGCAAAAATGCAATGGGGCACATTTCGCGATTTGACATAGCTTTTTAAACGTTCAACTATTTCTTTTTGGTCAACCATTTCGTCCAATGTTTTAGGTCTATATTTTTCAGCCCACATCTCAAAACTCAAAGTAAATCCCTCTACGTTTGATAGTTGGGATCATTAATAAATGCTTACGTAATAGATCGGTAACCTTGTTATGATAACATGGAGTAGTGTTTAGATAAATTAAATGTTTCATTTATTATATAGTCCTTCTCAGAATTTCTGTAAATAACGTTTAAATGTCTATCGGCTAGTTTAACGCGCCAAACACAACTTGCAAAAGTAAGGTGAGAAAATGACAGAACGTGTCTTCAGAAATAGCTCTTACTTAAATGGGAAATCAACCACAGGAACAACAACACGTGTAAAAGACACAAGTCCCACAAGCGGAATGTGCCCCATATGCATCAGAGACTGTCCAGTAATGTGTGAAATAAGCCTATCAGCTTTCAGAGGAAGAGAAGCGCTTTATCCCGAACCAGTCCAGTTCGGATATAGCACGGCAGGAGCCCTCAAAGACTTTGGTTTGGACTGGTCTCACTTCAATATTCAAGCCAGTTTATTTGAGGCTGTTGGCATTGAGGAAAACTCTGATGTTGCACTTTTCCCAAACGTTAACATTGAAACAAAAGTGGCGGGGATACCTCTTAAAGTTCCAATTTTATGCGGCGCTTTCGGCTCCACGGATGTTGCAAGGCTGAACTGGGAAGGGTTGGCTGTGGGCGCAGCCCTTTCAGGCACAACGATAATAGTTGGCGAAAACGTGTGCGGCATGGATCCAGAGGCACAGTTTACCAACGGGAAAGTTACGTATTCAAAGGAGCTTAAACGCAGAGTTGAATTATTCCGGAAATTCTGGGATGGAAAATACGGGGACATTGCGGTGCAAACAAACGTGGAAGACCAGAGGCTTGGAGTTGATGTCTACGCAATTTCAAAGCTTGAGGTAAACGTTATTGAAAGGAAATGGGGGCAAGGTGCAAAGGCAATTGGAGGCGAAGTCCGCATAAGCGACTTGGATAAGGCTATAATGCTGAAGAAAAGAGGCTACATTGTAATTCCCGACCCTGAAGACCCAACGGTGCAGCAAGCCTTCAAAGATGAAGTCTTTAAAACTTTCGAAAGGCACAGCAGAGTAGGCATACCAAAAGAGAAAGACTTTGTAGAAGACGTAGAGTGGCTAAGAGAGCAAGGCGCGAAACACGTAACTCTCAAAACAGGCGCGTATAGACCATCAGCCGTAGCATACACTTTGAAAATAGCTTCAGAAGCAAAAATTGACGCAGTGTACTTTGATGGCGCGGGCGGGGGAACAGGCATGAGCCCAGTCCCAATGATGGATGAAATGAGCATCCCAACAGTCTATTTGGAAACCATAGTTCTACGATGCGCTCAAATACTGAAAAAGAAAGGACGATACGTGCCGGATCTAATCATGGCTGGAGGTTTCATAAATGAAACGCAGATTTTTAAGGCGATAGCATTGAGCAACTTCGGAGATGGTCCGTTTGTAAAAGCAGTTTTAATGGCGCGTTCTCCTATTACAGCAGTTATGAAAGCAAACTATTTCAAGCAGTTAGCTAAAGAGGGAAAACTGCCAAGGGCGTTTGCTGAAAAATATGGTACAACGCCAGAAAAGTTCTTTATCGCTACCCCCGAACTTAAGGCAAAATATGGAGAGCGCTTCAAGGAAATACCATGGGAAGCCATAGCGCTTTACACGTACCTAACAGACCGAATAGGCGTGGGACTAAAACAGTTGCTGGCAGGAGGCAGAAAATGGAAATTGGAACTTATAAACAGGAACGATTTAATGAGTTTGTCTGATATAGCCGCCAAAGTTACTGGAATACCTTTGCCGCATGAAGCGGAAAAGGACGCTATTGAAAGAATTTTAGACTAGAATTCCTTCTTCCTTTTTCTAAAATGGAAAGGCCAGAAGTCGACAACGTTCTGTTTATTTTTCTAAGACTTTAATCTAAGTTTTTAAGCTACCGATTTTATATTCGTTAAAGGCGATAAGACTAAAATTGGGAAAGGAGAAAGATGCTAATGCAGTTGGTAACGAAAATGCGCGGTTTAGATTTTGTTTTTGAAAATTTACCAGTAAGGGTCGTGGCTAACAGAAATTGCCCAGAAATTAAATTGACTGGGTTAAATGTTGGGCCCTTCGAGGAAGGAAACGAGTATGAAGTTCCATACTGGGTAGCTCTTGAACTTCATAAGTTTGGAATTGTACGCCCCCGCGGGGAAGAAACGTTAGACGCTTCTGCGCTATATAAGATTCATTGGAAAGAACGGGCTCAATCAACTGGGCAACTGTCAAGTTTGCCTGACGATTTTTACCCGAAAATTCGGAGATTCCTAGCCGAATTAAAAGGGGAAATTGCCAAACAACCAGAAAAGATGCGGGATTATGAGAGAGTGAAACATCTAGCCTTAGACATTGTAAACTTAAGGTTAAAGAAAATAGTTGCTCTCGCTGCAACACCAGCCCAAACTGAACAATTCCTAAAAAGTTTAACACAAGAGGAAAGACTTCTTTATGAAGAGCTTTACAAAAACATCAATCTGTGGAGAGCCAAAATACTTGAACTCAGCAAAGGAGAATAGGAATGACCGAAGAAATAGAAGTTGCAGATCCACAGGAACGTTTTCTGGAACTTTTTAAGACTCAAAAATATCGACAAAGGATCTCGCAACTTGCAGTTTCAGGAAAGACTTCATTAATTGTCGAGTTTGAAGATGTTTTAGCTTTCGATCAGAGGCTCGCTGACGAAATTTTGGAAAAGCCGGATGATTATATAGAAAAACACGCGTGTAACGCCGCCTATCAACAACTTGCAATAGAAGATGCAGAATACGCGAAAAGGGTGGAGAAAGTTTCAGTTAGAATTGTGAGACTTTTGGAAGCGACACCCCTGCGGAAACTTGGCGCCGCCCACATTGGAAAACTCGTCATGGTTGAGGGTATTGTTGTACGCTCAACTCCCGTTCGCCCTATGGTCATGCGAGCCGCGTTCAAATGTAAAAGATGCGGAGAACCAACACTCATAGACCAAAGTGGACCTTTTCTAAGGGCCCCATTTCAATGCCGAAACCCTCAGTGCGGCTCAAAGGGACCGTTCGAATTCGTCCAAGAAGAATCAAAGTTCATAGACTCACAAGACCTCCGCGTTCAAGAAAGACCAGAAGACCTTCCGCCGGGGCAGTTGCCCAGAACATTGCATGTTAAGCTTGTTGGAGACGAAATAGTTGACGTTGCGAGACCAGGCGATCATGTTTCGATAGTGGGAGTGGTTCGCGCAGTAGCGCCTACAATGCCGAGAATCGGGAAACTTCGCACTTTTGTTCTGCACCTTGACGCAAACTCCATTGAAGTTTTGGGTAAAGAACCTGAAGCCGCGTTACCTTCACCTGAAGAAGAGAAAAAGATTCTTGAACTCGCCAAAGACCCGTGGATACACCGCAAAATAATGAACTCAATTGCCCCCTCAATATATGGATATGAGCACATCAAAGAAGCCATAATGTATCTACTTTTTGGTGGAGTGTCAAAAACTCTGCCCGACATAGCCATAAGAGGAGAGCTAAATGTCCTTTTGATAGGCGACCCAGGAACAGCGAAATCTCAACTTCTGCAATACGTGGCGCGGGTTGCACCGCGTGGGTTGTATACTTCTGGTCGCGGCACAACGGCGGCTGGTTTAACGGCTGCGGTCATAAGGGAGAAAGGAGGAGGCATGAGCCTAGAGGCGGGAGCTCTTGTTTTAGCGGACAAGGGTATCGCATGCATCGATGAAATGGATAAAATGCGCCCTGAAGATAGGGTTGCCATCCACGAGGCTATGGAACAACATACGGTTTCGGTTGCAAAAGGCGGAATAGTCGCAACACTCAACGCAAGAACAGCCATACTTGCAGCCGCAAACCCAACTTTAGGAAGATACGAGCCTCATCGCACAATCGCCGAAAACATTTCCCTTCCGGTGACGATACTTTCAAGATTCGACCTAATCTTCGTTTTGAGGGATGTACCAAACAAAGAAACAGACAGCAAGATGGCAGAACACATCCTCGAAATCCACAGAAAAGGCTTAAGCCCCATTGAGCCTCCGATACCTCTAGAGCTTTTGCGAAAGTATATAAGCTATGCCAAGGGAATAAAGCCTGTTTTAACTCACGAGGCGCTACGACGGCTAAACGATTTTTACCTAGCCATGCGTTCCGCAAGCGAGACTGAAGGTTCTCCCGTGGCGATAACAGCCCGTCAACTCGAATCCCTAGTTAGGATAGCTGAAGCCCGCGCTCGCGCAGCCTTGAGAAAAGAAGTTTTAGCTGAGGATGCTGAAGCAGCAATTGCTATAATGAAAAGGTCTCTTGAGGAGGTTGGAATTGACGTGTCCTCCTACAAGATTGACATAGACCTCATAATGACTGGAAAGCCCAAAAGCATGAGAGACAAATTGCAGATAATCCTTTCAACCATGCTGGAAATGGAAAAAGAAACAGGAATAATTGAGAAAGTGGCGCTTCTAAACGAGCTGGAGATGAAATATAAAATTCCCAAAGCAGAGGCGGAACGTCTCATTAAACAGCTTCTACGCGAAGGAACCATCTACGAACCCCGAGAGGGCTACTTAAAGAAAACGTAAAGAGAAAATGGAACGAGCCTTAATGTGCAGCTTCCACGTTAGCCTCTTTGTAGTATTGAGCATTGGCGGTGAACACCGTTATGCCAACGGTCACACCGATGTCACTAACTGAAACATGATCTGGATTTGTTATGTAGATTATCATGCTCCAGCCAGATCTCAATATGAGGTCGTCATTTGCTACGGTGAGTGCATAGTTGCTTGTCACCCCGCCTAAAGTTGCGTTCATGCCAGTTAACGTTCCATTTGCATGCGGTTCAACATACCCTAAATCTTCATTTACCGTATCTGCGGTTTTACAGTAGTAGACTGTGTTCCACAAGCATTCTTGACCTCTGACGGATATTTTATCAAGCACAAGGTCACGGCCGCCAGTGTTAATTATTAGGAATGTTGCTTCAGCAAAGTTTGTGCCGTTATGCCATATGTGTAGTTTAAAGATTTGGAGGTTTTCTTCCTGTACTCGCGTTGTTGTCACGTTTATTGCGTAAAACGTCACCACTGTAGCCAGCAACACTGAAACAACCAGTATTATCAATGTTGTTACTACCACGCTTAATCCTTTCTTATTTTTTAACAAGCGCATGGTTCATCCCGATTCAAATTGTTTGAGAACTTACATCGTAAAGAAAAGTAAGAGCATTTGTATGTCTTAAAAGCAACGCAATCGAACGATAAAGATTCATGTGGCTAATTAAAAATTAGAAATCTGTGGAAAAATTCTAAATTAATTTCAGTAAGGTACATCATAACTTTGAGGAAAATGTTAAACGTAATACGGGCAACATTTGATGCCAAGGAATGACGGATGAAAACTGTAATGGTTGTTGCGGGCACGCACCCCGAAATCATAAAAATGGCGCCAGTTATAAGAGCGTTGAGGAAGCAAAAGATTCCATTAATTTTCACTCACTGCGGTCAACATTACGACTATAATATGTCCCAACAGTTTGTTGAAGAACTTGAACTTCCAACGCCTGACTATGAATTCAAGATTAAGGCTTATACACAGGGAGCGCAGACCGCCAGCATATTGACTTGCATGGAACAGCTAATAAGGAAAACTTGTCCCACAATGGTTTTGGTTGAAGGAGACACAAACGGAGTGCTTGCAACAGCCTTGGCGGCGGTAAAACTTGGAGTTCCGGTTGGCCATGTGGAAGCTGGATTGAGAAGTTTTGACTTGCGTATGCCCGAGGAACACAACAGACGTTTAACAGACCACATATCCGCTTACTTGTTTGCACCAACAAATACCGCTAAAGAGAATCTGAAAAGAGAGGATGTTTGGGGCAAAATCTACGTGACTGGAAACACTGTCATAGACGCTGTAAACCAACATCTCCCCATAGCAGAAAGAAAATCAAAAATAATGGAAGTTGTTCGCTACAAAAAATTTGCTTTGGCAACAGCTCACAGAGCTGAGAACGTTGACAACTTAACAGTTCTCAAAAGCTTCATGGAAGCATTTGCAGAAGCCCCAATACCAGTTGTTTATCCTATGCACCCTCGCACCAGAAAAAGGCTACGGTGCAACAAAATTTATGGTAAAATCAAAAAATCACGTAACGTGCAAATCATGCCGCCATTGGGTTATCTAGACTTTCTAGTTTTGATGAAGAACTGCGAAATGATAGTCACGGATTCAGGAGGCATCCAAGAAGAAGCGACAGCTCCCTACATAAGAAAACCAGTTTTAGTTATTCGACTCTCTACCGAGAGGCCGGAAGCGGTAAAAGCTGGTTTTGCCGAGGTGATCGGCATAGAAAAAGAAAAAATTCTTGATGCCATGGAGAAAATGTTGGAAAGCCGGAGGGAACTGCCAGCAAACTCTCCTTATGGAAATGGAGATGCTGCAGATAAAATCGTGGAAATAATTAAGAGAGAGGTAAATTTTTAGCTTGTTGTTAATTTTAAGAAATGTAAGTTATTTTCTTGTCTTCTTCCTTCTTCATCTCCTCAGCTTGTAAAACTCTCTGTGCTTCAATCTTCTGCAACCTAGTAACCATCTTTTCAGCCTTAGAAATCTCCTCGTCCAAACCAGCCAAATCAACATCTAAACCCAAAATTGCTTGCAGCACTTCCAAAACACTCTTAGCGGCCATAGGATCTGGCAGATATCCACGTGTTTCCCCTAGGAGGCATAGAGCGGCAATCTTTTTGAAGCGGGCTAGTCCAAGTATTAGTCCGGCTGTGCCGACGATGGGGCTTCCCATGGGGCTTACTATGGCTCCAGCATTCAAGGCTTTGTTCAGAAGCTCTGTGGTTGTTGATGCTGCAATGACCTTTGGCTTGTCCTTTGCTTCTACACGATAACCACCAATCGTTATAACAGTCTCCACACCTTGGCGTTTGGCAAATTCTAAAATGCAGTTGGAGATTTCATACTGACCCTCAATTGTTTGTGCTTGGCTATCTCCGGTGAAAAGGATTAGGTCATTGTTGCCCTTCGTGTTTTTCCAGAAATAAAATGTTCCACGCAGAAGCCTAACGCTTCCTTTTTTGTTGACAAGAACAAAATAGGGGAAGTGGGGAGAATATAAGTAACCCAATTTTTCAGCCTTTAACTGTTTAACCAAATAACGCACAGCAATTTTGCCAACAAGCCCCAGACCTGGAAGCCCCTCAATTAAAACTGGCTTGTTTAACTCCGTCTTTACGAGTTCTTTAACGATTGTTTCCTTCATCTTTTCACGTCTCCTTTTTCAAAGCCATTCGATATTTGATATATTTGTCGTCCGGCGAAAACTTGGGCGGGTGTGGCACTCGAACTTTTCCACCACAATGCGGACACTTATTTGTCTTTAATGTGTAATTTCCACAGTTCACACATTTTCTTAAAAGCCACACCATCATTTTTCCCTTCTAAAAATGCCCTGACCGCCTGCCTGCTCAACGTTTGAAATCACATTCTGGGCAACCCTTTGGAGAACAGTCTCCGCGTGTTTATAATTCTCCGCGACAACTTCAATGCAGTATTTTGGTGCAGCAACAACGTAAAAGCGAAGTTCCACGCCCCGCGTCTTTTCAGCTTTTTTAGCGTTTAAAAAAGCTTCTTTAATTACTTTAACCCCGTTCGGCTTCATGCAGCGAAGCTCCACAATGCCTTTAACCTTAACTGTTGGCACTCTTATCCTTTCTTTTGCAACTTCTACGAAGGCTGAAGCTAATTTTTCTGAAATCCCCATTTTTGTTAAAACGTCAATTCCTTCCCTCGCAATCTTTTCAAAACCTTCATACAACCCATATTCCTTCTCTAAGAGGGCTCCAGCTTTTTCATAAACTTCATCCAGTGAAAGCCCAGCTTTTTCAGCGACACTCCGAAGTAAGGCTTCGGCCTTTCTATCCCTTTTCCAAGACATAATCTTTTCAATTTTCTCTCTTTTTGTAACCCTTCTCAGGGACAAGTCCACATGTCCCTTTTCAATGTCCACTCGCAAAACTTTTAAAACAACTTTTTGTCCTTCGCGGACAAAATCACGTATATTCCGTATCCAAGAAGAAGAGATTTCCGAGATGTGAAGCAGCCCTCTCTTATTAAACTCGTCCAGCTTCACGTAAGCGCCATAGTCCGTAACGGTTTCCACTGTAGCAATGACTAACTCACCGACTTCAGGCCACTCTGGTTTTTTAATCGCCATTTACTCTACACGTTCCTTATTCAAAAACTGCAACTATTTCTCCCTTAATTTTAGCTCTTCCGCCGGATGGTTCCACAAGCTCGGCTCCGCAAACGTTGCAGTTAACCTTGCTTACAGCGTGACTGAAGACTATCTGTTCGTTACCGCATTTTGGACATTTCACTCTGAGAAAACTGCTCCTCGGTTTTGGAATAAGCTTCTCCCACTCGGTCAAAACTCTTTCCCCCAACATCAAGCAATTGTTAACTTTCTGAGCCTTATGCCATCTTTATGCCTTGTGTACCCGCAGACTTTACACTTAAGTTTCAAAGTCTGCTTTTTCGTTGTTTTTGCAAATTCCCTCTGAAGGGGATACTTCTGCCCGCCGTAGCCTTTTTTTTCCCTTTTGTGATGACGTTCTCCTGCAGCTAAGGCTCTCCTTTTTCCAGCCTTGTAAAGGCTAACTGTGTGAACTTGATGAGCTTTACATCTTGGGCAATACGTTCTTATCTCTTTGGGAACATTCATTCTGACCCGACCAGCTTTGCATAAAGAATTCATACACGCTATTATACTTTTTCGCTATTTCAACCGTCAAGCAAAGCATTACAACACAACCTAGTTGTTAAACTCAACAATTTCGGCTAAACCTTGTTTTGACAAAATTTTAGCGTTTTCAACTGGTAGAGACCCTATGTCCTCCGCTTTAAAGGGGCCATAGGTGTCCATGTCTACGCCTATTATTGCTGGGACATCCTTTAAGAAGCGCAGAACAACCCGTTTACGCCTTCTTTCAACGTCAGTCTTAGGCGCGTATCCACGGAGAACGTTCCTAACAAGGTTGCGGTATGCCTCTGTAAAAGATGAAGTTTCGTTGTAAATCTTTTCTTCCTCAACCGTTAAAACATCTGCTGGAACTTTTTCTCCCTTAGCCATTTTTCTGATTAATTTTCTGTAACGCAACTTAGCTAGTTCGCGAATCATACGCTTAGCATTCTCCACCTCGCTTTTGAGAAGAGATGCCTTAACAGTCTTTTTATCAAGCATGCGACTTTCTTCTCTAAGCCTTTTCAAGTATTCGACAAGTTCTAGATAGAAATTTTTTGGAAGTTTGGCAAGCTCGGCGTTTTCAAATTCCTTTTTCCAAATCTCGTATAATTTATTATACATGCTAATTCACAATCTCCGCTCTACCTTTACAGACAAGTAATATAGCTGCGGCTGTCGGCAGTTCAACTCTCTGATTTTTGTAAGGACCAAAAGTTTCGTCTCCAAGCCTAAATTCGGGAGCGTAGGAAACAAAAACTGTTGCTGTTCCTTCTTTAAAGACTATTGCGCGCTTGAATGGATCGAAGCTCTCGATTTCTGAGATGGGGAGCTCAACTTTCTTTAAGCCAGTTTTGCCATGTAACGTGTCTGCCAATCTGATTAGGCGGTGAACATCAGTTGTAACCACCGTGTCAATTTTTGCCGACAACGACTTTAAGATGAAATTCACTATTTTCCTCCATGTTTCAAATCCGACTCCTTTGACAGCACCTGTCGCGGTTGAACCTTTCAAACCCGCGATAAGGGCTTCTCTGTTTTTCAGTATAGCCTCAATAACGTTCCTCTTCAATCCGACCTCCCTAAGGTCTTTTTCACTTGCTTTTGAAATGAAGTCAACTATACCCCTAACAATTCTTCTACGCCAACCAACGTCAGCGCCGGAGAAACCTAGGCTAAAAACGTTTCTTTTTAGACTTTTCTCTTGCATGCCGTGAAAGGACATGTCCAAGCCTAATCCAGTAACGTAGTCAACTATTTCCTTTCGGGCTATAGCATCAAGGCTCGCGTAAGCTTCATTTTCAACATGAATATGATAACCGCGGTGACCAGAAAAAAACACGTGAATTTCATTTTCAGAAAAACCCAAATCCTGCATTAACATATCTAGCAGTTTTATAGTTTCAGTTTTGGCAGAGTTCAAACAAATTTCACAAGGCCATGTGTTTGCATCAAATTTTCTGCCGCCACAAACTGGACAATTTTCTGGAACTATACCTCTACCCGAAAAACCGCATGAACCGCAAATCCACTCGTCATGAACCTTATTACATGGTGTGGGAATGTGATCAGCGTCTATGTCAAAAATTAGGTCGGCGCCAAGCCAACCTTTTTTATCCATTTCCGCCTCCGCGTTTTCATAACAAGCACAGGAATAATACACGTCTGAGTAGGCTTCCCGTCTTAGAAAAGATTCTAAACTTTCTCTCGTTTTAAAGCTTATGTGCCTCAACATTGCCTTTTCATAGAAAGTTAAAAAGCCAAATTCCCTTTTATCAATTTTTGAGGGTGCATTAAGGGCTGTGTAATTTTCTCTGTAGTAGTTTTCAAATTTTCTTTTAACAAAATTGTATGAGTCACTCATTTTACATCGTCGACCATTAAAGAGCTAAGGTGTCAAGACAAAATAAACATTAAGTTTCTCCCAAATAGAGACTGTATTATTATTTTACCTAGTCAACCGTCAACCATAAATGCCTCAAAAACTATAGCCGCTAAGTTAAAGAAAACTGGAGAATTAAACATTCATGAGCTGGAAATGGCGAAAATTGATAGGGCGCCTTACTTTAAAAATAAAGAAAATAATCAACATGCTTCCTAGATTGTTACTTTTCATAAGTTTCCTGATTCCCATGATAATTCTATATTGCATTGAGCCATATTCTTTTGAGAAAACATGGAAGGGAAGAACTTATTACATTTTCTTTTTATGGCTACTTTTGCTTGAAATATTACTGAGCTGGGATGAACTGGACGCAACAAAGTTAAAGAGGATAAAATCGCCTAGAACCATTGCCTTCATCATAACCCTTTCAATTCCAACAATTTACGTAATTGTAGCTAACTTTTATGGGCTAAATCTCATGATAAGGGAATGTGCGCTTCAAAACTTGCATATGGGTGATTATTGGGCAAACAATATGCCACTTTGCATCGAATATTTAGTCTTCTCAGCGATTTTTATTGTAACTGTTTTTTTCCAGTACGGAACTGTTGGCTTAAAGCACTATTCCATTGCTCCAACTTTGTTAGCAATTATCGGATCCATTTACACAATTGACAATTTTTATCCTGAAGGAACATTTACACCCTTCCAAATAATCGTTCCCACAACAGTCATACTTGCCGCGCAGGTTCTAAACATGATGGGATATCAGACAATAATGCTATCACCCTACAAAGGCATGCCAACGTTATTAATTAGGGACTCTCAAGGAAGAAGTTCTCTTCCCTTTGCTGTAGCTTGGCCCTGCTCGGGAATTGATAGTCTTCTACTTTATTCAGTAACTGTTCTTTTATTTCTAAAGAGGAATCCCGTACCGACTTTACACAAATTAATTTACTTTATGGTTGGGGCAGTCGTAACCTACTTTATTAACATTCTAAGAATAGCCACAATTTACATAATTTCAATTGACGGCGGCGACTGGCTTACTTTCCATGATTTGTATGGCCCTTTATATTCCGTGAGTTGGATTGTCTCCTACCCGCTTATAATGTTTGGAATAGAAGCATTGCTTACGAAAATTAAGGATAAGCGAACATTACGCCAAAATGGTAGCCACGCTTTGTCAACGGATGTAATATATCGCCAATACTCTGCAAATCCCTCTCTTTAAATGCAAAATTTGAAAAGATTTTTATTCTAACGCATTGCAAACTGAAAACTACTTTAAAGTGTTAAGTCAAAAGAAGGTTTGCCGATGAGTCGCATCTTAGTAACCGGTGGCGGGGGCTTCATAGGAAGCCATTTAGCAAGAGAACTTTACCGTCAAGGCAACTTTGTCCGTGTGGTAGATGTAAAATTTGACAATTATATAAAGGAGAAATATTATAGCGAAAAACTCCAACTTGATTTGAGAAATTTTGAAAACTGCCTTATCGCAACAAAAGAAATAGATTATGTTTATAACTTGGCCGCAAACATGGGAGGAATCGGTTATATAACATCTGTTGGCGCAAAAATAATGTACGATAATACTTTGATAAACCTTTACATGCTTGAAGCATCCAAACGAAACAAGGTTAAAAAGTACTTGTTTAGCAGTTCCGCTTGCATTTACCCGACATTTTTACAAAAAAAAAAACCAAACGTAAAAGGACTTAAAGAGGAGGATGCTTACCCAGCTGAACCTGACAGCTTCTATGGATGGGAAAAGCTTTATGCAGAAAAATTATGCGAAGCTTATCAGCGCGATTACAAAATGGCAATTAGAATAGTGCGCTATCACAATGTGTATGGTCCGGAAGGAGCCTATAAGGGTGGAAGGGAGAAATCCATAGCTGCCTTGTGCCGAAAAGTGGCGGAGGCGCCAAATCCTGGAAAAATAATAATATGGGGCGATGGGAAACAGACACGAAGCTTTTGTTACATTGATGATGCAGTGCGAGGTACAATAATGTTGATGGAGTCAGACTACGATAAACCTGTAAACATAGGCTCTGACAGACTCGTAACAATCGACGAACTTGCTGACACTATAATAAAAATCTCTGGAAAAAACATCACAAAAGTATATGACCTTTCAGCTCCTCAAGGAGTTAGAGGTAGAAACGCTGACATAGCTCTTGCAAGGAAAGTTCTAGGTTGGGAACCGAAGTTTTCCCTTGAAGAAGGTTTAACTAGAACATATAAGTGGATAGAAATGATGTGTCAAAAAGAAGTTTTGGCTAATAGCTAAACGCCATCAAACCTCGTGCATTTTTCGATGTTTTGTCTTTGAATGCTCTTTAACAGCTTTAAGTAGGAGCGTATTGGAAAGGCCGAAGAAAATGTTTTCGAGAACGTATAGGTAATGTCTGTTAAAATTCCAAAAACCCATTTTTTTCATACGTCTTGCAGAAAGATAAACGTATATGTTCCATGAAAATTTAATCTCGCCAATCCTTAACAACATCTTGCCTATAAGTCCATCAGCATTTATGTCATTAACAAGGAAGCCTCCTGTTCGCTGAAAATATTCTTTTCGTATCACTAGAAAGTTGGTGCTTGTTGAAAATCGTTTCAAAGGCTTCGGCAATTTTGCGAGAAAAAAACGGATAATGTTGTAAACAATGTATTCCACTTTACCGAACAATGGGGCATCGTAAGGGTATCCCGGTCCAGTTAATGCTATAAGCCTAGGTTTTTTTTGGAATTCCTCTAATATTTCTTTTAGTAAGCCTTCTGGAAAAATTATGTCGGCACATGTGAAAAGCAAATAATTCCCCTTAGCATTTTTTGCTCCTATATTCCTAGAAATAAACTCACCATACCCTGGAAATTTGAAAACCAGTGCACCGTTTTTTTGGGCTATTTCCAAAGTTTTGTCTTTACTGCCCCCGTCTACTATTAAAATTTCAAAGTTTGTATAATTTTGGCGTTTAATAGACTCGATTAGCAGCTTTATGTAATGTTCCTCGTTTAACGTTGGAATAATTATGGATATTGACGGCGATTTTGGGGAACGCACCCTTGTCACCATAACAAATTCTAACAAGCTTTAAAAGACCTAATTAACACCCTTAACCTTTTTTCAAAGGTTATCGTGTTATAGTGCATCGCGCGTTTCCGAGCGTTGCTGGAGACTTTTCTACGTAGTTTTTCGTCGCACATTACGGAGTCAACAATCTCTGCAGCCTCTTTAATTGTTATGTATGAAAATCCGCTCACTGCTTGTTTTTGATCTAATATATCTATCCAAGGCCCCCCTGACCTGTGAACTATTGGGACGCAGCCTGATGCCATCGCTTCAATTATTGATGTACCAAAATGTTCAAAAGGCATAGTGTGCAGATATGCTTTTGCAGTTTTTAGTAAATTGAGCAGAGTCGAACGTGGCACATTGGGCATTATAGTAACACGATCTTCCACATTACAATTTTTTATAAGCTTATGAATGTTTTGAATGGTTTTCGTTGAATATTGATCCGCAATGCCTGCCATGATAAATTTTGCGTTGCGTGTTTGCTGTGCTATTAATGGGATTTTATGGAGGCATCTTTTTGGGGTGAACTTTGAAATTGTTATTACGTAATTTTTTCTTTTCGAATTTTCACTCAAATGATTTTGCACTTCAACTGGTGGGTGTAGAAGTAACGAGTCTTTATGCAAATACTTTTTTATCACTAGTTGCGTGAATTTTGAGTTTGCTAAAATAATACTTGGCTTTACGTTGTTTATAAAATGATTAAAAAATTTATACGCTTGCGAGCATATTCTCCATTTAATGGGTGATGTAAACGCTGGAATTTGCTGATAATCTAACGTGGCTATTATCGGAAAATGAACGTACGCTATGTCAGCAATGGAGTTGAATATGTCACCATAAGTGTTTATTATAATGTCATAGTTCCTTTTAAAATTAAGTTTAAACAATCCTTTAAGATAGCTCAAATAAGAAAGCAAAGGCACAAAAGCTTTCGAGAAAGCACCATGCAGCGGTAATGTCGTCATAAATATTTCTTCATCAGGCATTATAGTATTACCAAAAACTTTATGCACCATCTCCCAATTAGTTTTCTCAATGGTACAAAGCGTGACATGATGGCCACTTCTTTTAAGGGCACCGATAAAAGACAAACATAAGCGTTCCTCACCGCCAAGGAAATTCAATGATAAGTGTGATATAGCGATGCGCATTTCTCACATCCCAGTTTTATCTTAACCTGCCAAACTTTAAACTATCTAAGCTGAACAGTGTTTAATATTTGCGTTGATAAAGATATATGGTGTTGTTATCTTCTGATTTTATGAGAGTGAATTCTGGTTTGGTTTGAAGCATCCACATAACAAACGATGTTGCAATAGGATCCGTCTTATTGTCTAAAAGCACATATTCCACATTACTTAATGTTTCATTTACAAAGTTTATGGCGAGTTCATGAATGCTGGTGTTTAAAAATCTATTTGGCACAACATACGCGTTAAGCCGATGAGATACATGAGGGAAAATATTATCTTGAGTTAAGATGGCCGCGTCGTTTGGTATTTCGGCGATAATATTCATTAGAAGTTCTTCGTGTTCTTCTATTAATACGGCTTTTTCTGGAAACATATAATGTACAAATGGAGAAAGAGGACTTGCAATAATCATAAAAATTAAACTGCATGCTACAACTTTTTTTAGCGGTTCTTTGATGTTTTGGGAAGGATTAACTTGTAAGCCAAAAATTGCAGCAATAAAAATGAAGGCTGTAATGTATGCTGGATATTGATTGCCAAGGGCATAGTGGTCTAAGACTTGCGACATTAAAGAAAAAATAAACCAAGGAATCGTGGGAATCAAGGCTGCTGGTTTTCTAAATGAATAAAACGCTAATGGACCGAATACAAGAAATAAGAACAGCAATTTCAAGTGGCCATTATACGCTAAAGCTTGAAGCGCATTTAACGGTTTCAATAAAATCATTAATGGTATTTCTAATGGATCTTTAGCTCCAAGAATACTGAAGTTTGGTGAGCCTAAAAACTCATTTATGGCAAGGGGGTTTGTTGGAAAAAAGGTATTACGCTGCCAGAGAGTAAACCAATACCAAACGACGCTTATAACCACTGTTAGTGAGGGAACCAATGTTTCCTTTGTAAGCAAATTTTTCTTTTTAATGTTTGAGATAATACTTTTTCTATGGCTCCAAGCGATGTATAGGCCGATAAAGGAAGCGATGAACGCTACATGTTCTTCACACATTAAAGAAAGAGTTAAAAATACAAAATATCTGGGCCAGTTTTCTTTTGTGGTGTAATACACGGCGAAGCTGAGGAAAAGTGGAAGAAAAGCTTGTACGTGAAAGTCGTACCAGTTCACCCATTGTATTGCAGGATAAAATAGGTAGGCTAGAGCAAATGTTAAACCCACCATCCTATTATCATGATTGTATTCTCTAGCGAGTTTATACATAGGCAATGCCGCCAACGCTATAACGAAAGATTGAATTATAAGCAATGTTTCTGGAGCGGTGTAAATTCGGTAAAAAGGCAAAATTAGGAACAAAATTGGACTAAAATGAACTCCGAAAAAACTGCCGCTAGGATTAACGAACAACTCGCATGTATGGTAAAAGAATTTGTTGGCATATAATGTAGTCCAAAAGGATTGTGTAAAAATGCCAAGATCCCATGCACGCGTTTTAAAGGCGTAATGCCTAAGGATCGTCGCAATAGAAAAAACAATGGAATATGTTAGGATTAAAAGTGATAAAATGATTTGGCTATTTTCTACTCTCCAAGTTTTTTTGCTCATCCATGCTTCCATTTTTTCAAAAGTTAAATTTTTCAGTCTTAGCTTTCCTCCGTCGCAAGAGTGCAACGTAAATTAACTATTTACCAAAAATACATGTACCTATGTAAGAAATAAAATCGTATATTTCGTCTATTGAAAGCTTTGATTTTCCTTTTTTTCTGTTAGCAAATTTTATCGGGACTTCTTTTATTTTGAAACCTCGTAGATGAGATTGCCTTATTGTCTCAATTTGTATTTCATAGGTTCGACTGTGTAAATCTCTTAAAATAGTTTTAATGAGTCTTGTTGAATAACACCGCATACCACCAGTATAATCGCGAATCTGGGCTCCTATGACGATGGAAGCAATAAGGTTGGCAACTTTGCTTATTGCTAGGCGCACAGTACTCCAGTCGGAAACGCTTCCCCCTTGGATGTATCTGCTCCCTATGACAAGTTCGTTTCCCGTTTTTGCGGCTGCTAGGAGGCGTGGCAGGTCCTTTGGGTTATGAGAGTAATCGGCGTCCATCGTAACTATGTATTTTGGCGGATTTTTCAAAGACAAGAATATTTTGAAACCATCGGTTATTGCGGTTCCAAGCCCAAGTTTTTTCGGTCTTACAAAAAGCAAGATGTTGTTATATTCTTTTTGTAGGGTTCGGACTATTTCGGCTGTTTTATCGGGGCTGGAGTCGTCGATGACTAAAATTGAAATGTCTAGGTTTAGACTTTCGATTTCTCTTATCAGTTTCGCTATGTTAGCTGCTTCGCAGTAGGTTGGGAGAATTAAGCCAGCTTTCGACACTGTTTCCAAATTTCCCTCAATAGAAGCACTTACGTTTTCTCCAAAACTCACGCTCCCCCATTCACTTTCAATTATTATGGAAGAATGATGGGAGACTTGAGTGTTCATTAGCGTTTTTCCACCTTAATCAGTTTCATTAGCATTATCTATATAAAACCTATCATTAGACGAACGGTTTTCAATTTGTTAACTTGTCTTCAGGCTGAGCTTTTTCTTGTAATAGCTTAGTGGGTGGCGAATTTTTTGGCATAATGTGTCTGGGTTTGCGCAGACACCATGGGTTTTAAGCGTATCGCATTTTGGCGGAATGTACCGTGTTCTTGAACCTCTTTCTCCCGCTATGTGTTCCACTTGGTAGCGAGTCATGCGTTCGTTAAAGTCGGAAAAATTTTTGAATAGTTCAATGACGTTTTCTATTGGCATTCCTATGTTTATGAGGAAAGATGTTAAGGTGAATCTTCCTATGTGGGAGAGGTGATGTCCAGACGAAATTGATTGGTGGAGCATTTTTATGCATGGCGGGAAAGCTTCTTGCCGCACTGTTTTTGGGGTGGGTTCGGTTTCTGTTTGGCTTAGTTTTTCCACTGCTAGCTTGTTGATTTTCTCTGCGGCTTCGATTATTTTTTGTGGGAGTTTTGGGACTTCCTTTATTTCCATTCTTTTTTCTATGTATTTGCGGATTTCTTCGCTTAGCAATCTTGCGGTTTCGTTTCGCGTTAGGTAAATGTTTCCTTTTGATAGGAACCTGTTGACGAGTTTCCACTTTTTCTCTCGTAAATGTGTTAGGTTTTTTAGGTAATCAGTGAAGTGGAGTTTGAATTCGTATGGTATTCCAACTTCGTTGTTTATTGCGAGTTTCCATCCGAAGTTTTGGGCTATTACCACAATTCTTTCAGAGTCTTCTTCCTTTAGATCCTCGTATGATTGTTTTGCTTCTGCTAGGGCGTATCTTTTTTTGACGCGGTTGTTTTCTGTTGCTATGGCTAATATTATTGCTGTTGGGAATGATAGGATTTCAATGTCTTCTTCGCGGAGTTTTCTACTTACAATTGTGTATAGGATTGCTTCTTCGATTCTTTCTTCGGCGCGTTCAAGGATTTTGGCAAAGTCGGGGCTTGTTAGGTCTTCAATTTTAAAGTCCAGTTTTCTTACGTATTCTGCTGTTTCTTTTAAGAAGGGGTATTTTGCCATGTCGTTTTTTGTGAATTTGACTGTTGCAAGTTGCATTTTTGTTTTCACGTTACTCTGTTTCTATCCTCGGCGCCAAGTAAAATGTGAGTTTCCCTTCTTTTGCTTGTTGAAAGTCTATTTTTGTCGGCATGTCTGTTGAAAATTCCAATGTTGCTATGTCGACTGTTGCGGATGCCGCTTTCACTATTTCTGCTAGGTAGCTTAAGCTGAATGTTGCTTTGGAGGGTTCTTTAACTTCTAAGTCTAGTAATGCGTCGCTTCCTTTTTGAAGAGATATTGTTGCGCCCATGAGGTCACCAGTCGCGTTGAAAACTAGTTTTTCGTTGTCTGCTTCGATTCTGACGTGGTCGCTTACTAGCTGGGCATCTTCTATTGCGCGTGTTAAGCCTTCTGTTGTGAGTTTTGCTTTGACGTTGAAGGTTATCTTTGGTGTGGGTACTTCTTCTTCAGAGGCTTCAAGGGTTGGCATTGTGAAGTTTCGCGCATATTTTCCTGTTATTTTCACTTGTAATCTTCCAGTTTTCTCGTCGAGGGAAAGCTCCACAACTTCGTCTTTGCCTGCTCTCCTAAGCAGTTTTAACAACTCGCTTACGTTTATGCACATTTTTGTCGGTTCTATGCACTCGTATTCGTCGAAAACTGTTTTGGACCATTCAAAATCAACCATGGCAACGCGTGATGGATCCATAGCGCGAAGTTTTATGCCTTCGGGCTCTATTTTGAATGTGGCTTCGTCTACGAGGATTGAGATTGCTGTTGCTATATCCCTCAGCAGTTTTGCATCTGCAACCTTAAGTCTGAACATTTTTAGTCACACCTTTCTACTGAGTATGTTTTGGGTACTATAAAAATTTGCATGTTAACAATCTAAGCGGGGTTCAGAAACTGCAAATTTGGGATTTGGCACATTACTTAATTGAATACTCCTCTATAGTTTTGAGTGAAAACAAATCAACACGGGTAAGCGCTTCCCTATGAAAACTTAAAGTAGGAAGCTACGTTAAGGTAAAAAGGGGATGAGGTCGCTATTCTTTCTCGATTATTGTTGCTACTCCTTGTCCTCCGCCTATGCAGGCTGTTGCCAGTCCATAGCGTCCGCCTTCCACCTCCAGAATCCTTGCCAAGGTTCCGATGAGTCTTGCGCCAGTAGCTCCTAGCGGGTGTCCTATGGCGATGGCTCCCCCTTTCACATTCACTTTGTCTGGGTCTATTCCAAGTTCTTTGATGCACCAGAGAGTGACTATAGCGAAGGCTTCATTGATCTCCCAGAAGTCGATGTCTTTGACAGTGAGTCCCGCATGTTTAAGCGCCATTTTGCTTGCTGGGACCGGACCTTTTCCCATCACGGCTGGGGGGACGCCTGCCCACCCCATTGATTTTATTGTTGCCATAGGTTCTAATCCTAGCGCTTTTGCTTTTTCTTCCGAAGCCAGCATTATGCATGAGGCGCCTGCGTTTAATGGTGAGGAGTTTCCTGCTGTTATGGATCCGTCTTTTATGAAGGCTGGCGGTAAGGCTTGGATTTTTTCTAGGGTTGTATCTGCTCGGATGCTTAAGTCTCTGTCTACAACTTCTGTTGTTCCATCGGGGTTGGTTACTGTTATTGGCAAGATTTCTCCTTTAAAGTAGCCTTCTTGCTGAGCTTTGGCTGCCAGTTGGTGGCTTCTTAAGCCCCATCTGTCCATGTCCTCTTTTGTTAGTTTGTGTTTTTCTGCTCCTTCCTTAAAGAGTCTTTCTGCGGTTAACCCCATAACTAAGCCTATTTCCATCTCGTATTTTCTGTATTCTTCCTTTTCAATTAAGGCTGTTGGAGGGTTTATCCATGGGTTATCTCCCATCGGGATGTGGGTCATGTGTTCAATTCCCGTTGCGATTACTATGTCTGAGTATCCCGTCATTATTTCCATGGCTCCGAGGTGTGCGGCGGTCATTGAAGAGCCGCATTGTCTGTCGACGAAGAAGGCTGGGACTTCAACTGGGAGTCCGGCTAGCATGACTAGGAAGCGTCCGCCATAGGTCCATTGTTCCCATACTCCGAAGGCGCTGGCTGCGATGACTTCGTTAATTTCTGAGGGGTTTATTCGTGTTCTTTCAACGATGTTTTTGATGAGCATGCCCGCTACTTCGTCCATTCTTAGCGGGTTGAATTTGTCTTTTTCTGGTTCTCTTGGTCTTGATCTTGAGAATGGAGACCTTAGATAGTCCACTATCACCACTTTTCTCATTTAAATCATCCTCTACCGGTTGGGTATGAGTGAAACTCAGCGAAGTTTTAATTTTTCCATACTGGTTACATATTAAATTACGTCTGAGTTTTAAGAGGAAAGGCTTAAACTTTGTTTCATTTAAGATCCAAATCCTAAATATTTTTTGAAAGTTTGCACTGAAAAAGTAATACCTTACTTTAAAATCGAAGCGATTTCGTGAAAAGGGTTGTTGAGCGAAAGTTTTCAAAGGGCAAGCGAGAGCAGTTCTGCCACGTCTAGGACCTGGATTTTTCCCTCAAACCCCGTGGTTTTAACAGCATCCTCTATTGTTAAGAGACAGAACGGACATGCGACGGCTATTACTTCTGCGCCTGCTTCGGCAGCGTCTTTTACTCTAATTTCTGCCAGCCTTGGTCCTGGAATGTCAACCCACATTCTGCCGCCGCCTCCTTCACAGCATAGGCTTCTGGCTCTTGAGCGGTCAAATTCCAAAAGTTTTACGCTTGGTATGCTTTCGATGACTTTTCTTGGTTCTTCGTAAATACCGTTTTGTTTGCCTAGGAAGCATGGGTCGTGATATATGACTTTCTTGTTGACTTCCTTTGTGAAGTTTAGTTTCTTTTCATCTATAAGCTTTGCTAATAGTTGAGTATGGTGTTGGATTTCAAAAGAAGTCTGATTATATCTGTTTTTGAAAGCGTGGAATCCGTGGGGACAACCTGTTACCGCCTGTTTTACATTGTATTTGTTGAATATTTTCATGTTTTCCTCCACTAGAAAGTCGAATAAGCCTTTTTCGCCAATTCCGTAGACTTCACTTCCGCAGCAGTTTTCTTCGTCGCCTAAAACGCCGAAGTTTAATCCAGCCTTTTCAAAACATTTCACTAAGCTTTTGGCTACTTCTTGGATTCTTGTGTCGTAGGCGGCTGTACAGCCAACATAATAAAGGATTTCTGCACCTTGAGAAATATGCTTGAGATTTAGACCTTGGCTCCATTCTGAGCGTTTGTTGCGTATCCTTCCCCATGGGTTTCCGTTTTTGAATATGCTTTCCAGTGCGTCTCTTATCGTTGGGGGGATTTGTCCTTCCTCAACTGCCATGCCTCTGATGTCTATGAGGAACTCGTAGGGGTTTATTTCTTTTGGGCATCTTACGCCGCATGTGGAGCATGTTGTACAGCTCCAGACCTCGTTTTGCGGGTGAATTGTCAGTTTGCCGAAGGTGGCTACTTCGCGCATATACTTCCTAATGTTTAAGCCTGCTTTTCTTGAAACTGGGCAGCTTCCAGTGCATGTTCCACACTGAATGCATTCGAGAAGTTTGTGTTTTTGGATGAGCTCTTGCGGGTTCATTTTAACATCACTTTTTAGTAAGTTGAAGCATAAATTTTTAATAAGTCTTTTCCTCAATAATGTGCCAAAATCATCATGGAAATGAGGGATTGTGTTGGCTGAGAGGAAGCTTCCTAAAATTGGGATTTTCGTCTGCGAGTGCGGTGGAAACATCGGCGATGTTGTAGATGTTAAGGCTGTTGTCGACGCTGTCAAGAACTGGGAAGGAGTTGCTGTAGCCAAATTTCACAAATACTTATGTTCCAAGCCAGCTCAAGAAATGATTCTTGAAGCTATTAAAAAGGAGAATTTGGAGAGAGTTGTTGTTGCAAGCTGCACGCCGAGGATGCATCTAGCCACTTTCCAGAGCGTTTTAGAGAGGGCTGGTTTAAATCCCTACATGCTTGAGTTTGTTAACATCCGTGAACAGGACTCTTGGGTTCATGGACCTCATGCTTCGGCGGAAGCCACGAGGAAGGCGATAAGCCTTATTAGGGGTGGGTATGAACGTAGTATTGCGCTTGAGCCTCTGGAGGCTGTAAGTGAAAAGGCTTCTAGGGATATTCTCATTGTTGGGGGCGGAATTGCTGGGATTATGGCTGCTCTTGAGCTTGGTTATTTGGGTTATAAGGTTCACTTGGTTGAGCGTAAGCCAAGCATCGGCGGCAACATGGCTAAGTTAACTAAAGTTTTTCCCACACTGGACTGTGCCCAGTGTATTCTTACTCCGCGGATGGCTGAGGTTGGAAGGAACCCCAATGTGAACTTGCTTACTTACGCTGAGGTTATGGAGGTTAGTGGACGCCCTGGCAATTTCAATGTGAAAGTGTTTATGAAACCCCGAGGTGTTGACGTTCAAAAGTGTAGGAACTGTGGTGTCTGCGCCAAGGTTTGTCCAGTTACTGTTCCAGACGAGTTTAACGAGGGTTTGGCGACACGTAAGGCTGCTTACATTGAGTTTCCACAGGCTGTCCCCTCAGCTTATGTTATAGACTTTAATGCTTGTAACAAGTGTCGCAAGTGTGAACAACTTTGTCCCGCAAAAGCTATCAACATTGACGATAAGGGGCATGTTGTTGAGTTGAAGGTTGGCGCAATCATTTTGGCTACTGGCTACGAGCTTTATGATGCGCGGAAGCTTGAAACCTTTGGCTTTGGAGTTTACAAAGACGTTATCACCATGATGCAGTTGGAGAGGCTTGTGTCAGCTACTGGACCAACTGGGGGCTTTGTGAAGCGGGCTGATGGTAGTGATGTGCGGAAAGTGGCTATCGTGCTTTGTGCTGGTTCAAGGGATAAGAATCATATTCCTTATTGTAGCCGTATTTGTTGTATGTATGCTTTGAAGCAGGCTTTTGTGCTTAAGAAGATGCTTGGGATTGACATGACGATTTACTACACTGATATTAGGGCGACTGGTAAGGGCTACGAGGACTTGTATTGGAGAGACCAGGAGGCGGGTGTTGTTTTTGTTCGTGGGAAGGTTGCTGAAGTTTATAAGAATAATAGTAATGGGAAGCTTGTGGTTTTGGCTGAGGATACTTTAACCGGCGAGGTTGGCGAGGAGGAGTTTGACATGGTTGCTTTGGCTACTCCTATGGTTCCTTCGGCTGGTTTGAAGGAGCTATGTGACAAGATGAAGGTTTCCATTGGCGAGGATGGCTTTGTCACTGAGAAGCATCCTAAACTTGACCCTGTTGATTCGCTTATCACCGGAGTTTTTGTTTGTGGTTGTGCCTTAAGCCCCAAGGATGTGAGGGACACGGTTTCCGATGCTTTGGGCGCTTCGGCTAGGGCTGCTTTGTTCCTCAAAAGCGATTATGTAACCACCAGTCCAGAGAAGGCTTTCGTCATTGCCGATTTATGCGATGGCTGCCAAGCTTGCGTACCCATCTGCCCATCCAACGCCATTACAATGGTTGAGGGCAAGGCCAAAATTGACCCGTTCATGTGCATTGGCTGTGGCGCTTGCATTCCAGTTTGTCCACGGGAGGCTATTGACTTTAAGAACTCGACTAGCAGGCAGATTTTCAGTCAGCTGCGGGGTGTTTTGGCTGAGAAGGCTGCTGGCGAGGTTAGGGTTGTGGCTTTTGTTGACAAGAATGTTGGGTATACGGGCATGGACTTTTTGGGCTTGGACAGGGCGAATTATCCCGAAAACATTCGCATTGTAGCTGTTCCTTCAACGGCTATACTGAGCAAGAAGCATGTGCTTGCAGCTTTTGCTTATGGTGCTGACGGAGTCTTAGTCATTGAGGGAAGCGAGGAAATCGATGAGAAGTTCACTAAGAAGCGCATGATTGAGATGAGTAGGGAATTTGGTCAGTTCGGCGTTGAAAGCATGAGAGTGCGTTACAGCTATGTGCCTTTGCCAGTTTACAAGAAGGCTGCTGAGCTTTTCACGATGTTTACTGAAAGGATTAAGAAGTTTGGACCATTGTCTGAAGAGAAACGCAACGCGATAAAACAGAAACTGCAACTTCAATAATCGACTAAGCGTAGTTTCTCTACATTTTTGAGTTAAAAACAACCAATAAGGATAGACCCCCTCTAGATTTTCTGCGTAATATCATTTTTCTAGCTGTGATGCAGGTTATTATTGTATAAGTTTATATAATAGTTTGTCCATGTTAAAGCCAGAAATATGATGGGTATGACAACGAAGGTAATTCACGAACCGCAACTTGACACCATACTTATGGTTGAAAAGGCTATTAGAGAAGCTAAATCTTATCCGACAAAAAAGGAATTGTGGAAGAGCCTGCCAAAACAAGTTCAGTATCAAACTTTTAACCGCATACTCGAATATCTCGAAAGCTCCAACAAAATCGTAATTGAAGGACGCAGAATAATCTGGGTTTTCCCAGACAACCCAAAATTGAAGAAACTACTCGAAACAAGCATCAGACTTCGATAACCAGCTTAACTGTTATTCTTTTAACCATTTTGTTATTGCGGTTGTTTTTCCTTTTTTTGTTGTTTTTGGTTTTTTGGATGGTTTTCTAGATGTTTCTAGGATTTTGTGCATAGTTTCTAGTTCTTTTGCTAAGGCATCGTAAATTTCGTCTAGATGCGGTTTCCAGTCTTCCAGCCCCAGCATTTCCAAGGCGAGTTCATCAATTTCTCTTTGAATAGGGTCATGCTCCCTAATACGCCAAAACAAAGGCTTAACATCAAGTTTCCGTATTTTTTGGAAAAGTTTTTGTGCCTTATTCATGCTTTTGTGTAAGTTTTCAACTGATGGAACATGAATATGATTCCATACTTGTCTCCCATGAAATGTAACTAACGCGCCTTCTGTTTCTGCCATAAAAGCCATTAGTTGCAGAAATGTGATTGAGCTATTAAGATATAAAATTAACGGAATAGTAATTTTATGGTCAATTGCATTTAAATTGAGTAGCGCAGATGTTGTTCCCAACATTTTCTTATTAGATATAAAAGCAGTCCAAAAGAAATTTGGTGATGTTAATCTAACTTTTCTGACCGGTAAGATGTTACTAGATATATGATTATATGCGGAAAGAATGTCGTTTGCTGCTTTAATCGCATTATTCAATGGGAGGAGACCCGCTAATTTCAGAGTTTCACGGGAAATTGATTCTACATGGATTAATGCAATTTCTTCCTCATCGGTTAAGTCCATATGTCGCACTTTACTGTAGGTTCTTAAAGAAGGTACTGTGGCGATTATTGGAACGCTAAATGATATTTTGGTTTTTCTAACGCTTATAGGCGCAATTTTGCCGTCAATATTTTCCATGATGAAAATGGTGTTTTGGCTTCTAGCACCGTATTTACTTACGAAAAGCTTACGTGCAAATGGTTCAATTCCTTTTGTAGTAAATTGCCCCGGATTGTAAACTTTTATTTCAACAATTTTGTTCTTTATTAGGTCTCTCAATGTGAAATTATCTTTCACTTGGTCAAGTAATTCTAAGGTAACAGCATATGCCTTTAAGGTGTTAAATCCCACCAACGGTTTTAGATTACCCATGTGCCGCTTGACAAATTCGCACGCATTAGCTATTTTGAGACATGCCATCTCTTCCAAATTCAATTTGTTTTCATCAGAATTCTCAAATTCAATTATTTTGAAAGCTAACTCTGTAGTTTTCTGGCGAAAATCTCCAGTTTCTTTTTTAGAACCGAAAGTACAAGCATATCTTTCTCCGGATTTTTCCGTAATACAATTAAATAATCGCGATAATGCGCCGACTCGCTAAACGCAACTTCTGCAGCGCTTCTTAAAATGTATTTGATGGCGTAGCCTCTCTCAAAAAGATACTTTCTGATACTCTGAGCAGACTTTCCAACGAAGAACTCCTCTGGCACAACAATCGCTAAAGTTCCATTATCTTTTAGAAGTTTTTCTGATGTGGGCAGAAAATACGCCCAATATCCTGTTTTTCCCTTAACTTCTGGCACTAATTTGTCTAAATCTTCCTTTTTGGCTGGTATCCGCTCTCTACGTGTGAACGGCGGGTTCATTATCACTAAATCAAAGTTCCTTGGAATTGTTTCCTTATGCATTAATTCTAACCATTTGGTAAGCGACTCTTCCATATTGTTTGGCGGGTCATCCGCTGTCTTTTCCGAGACAGACTCAACCATTGTTTTTATTCCATCTTGACTTAAAACATGGGGTTTTAAAGGTACTTCAATGTTCTGTGCCGTGAGATTCATAGAAGTCATATGCGAAGCAAAATGCATTACATCGATACCCCAAATATCCTCAACAAACCGCCTATGCAGTTCCTCCTTACTCATTGGCGGAGCCAAAGCCGCCTTACGCTGATAAGCCTCAACCAAAAGCGTCCCAGAACCACAAGCAGGGTCTAAAACCTTAGCATCCCAACGGTCAATTGCAAGAGCAGCCAAGCCTCTCAGAAATTATATGATAAAACAAAAGCTGATTAACCAAAATGTAAGCAGTTATATCAGCAATGTATAAACGCGCCTCCTCCTCGCTGACACCAGAGAAATCCTCAAGCAAACTTTTGTAAATGTCAAAACGCCCAACAACAGCCATCGCACTATCCAAAACAGGCTTCTGCGACAAACTCTGACGCAAATAACCCGCAATCTCCCGAATAGAATCATGTGCAACATCAACCACCAAATCATAACTAACCCTAACCTTCCTAGTTTCAAGCCAATCCCTAAAAGAAGTTGTAAACGCCTCAGCCAAATCTTCTAAGGCTAACTCTTTTCTCTCAGTAAGCCAATCCGTCAAAATAAGGGCGGAAACTTTCAAGCGAGGATAATTACGCTCCAACTCATTAAGAGAAATATCCCGAATATAGCTCGGAAAAAGCAAAGCAACCGCATTACGCGTTCCCAACCTCCGCGCCTTCTGGTCAGCATCAATAATCGCCCTACTCAACTGAATCTCAGAATCAATTTTAACCTCACCAACAACCTTAGTCCCATCTCCTTCCAAAATCAAATCAGGAAAACGCTCATCCAAACCAGTTTCAGGAAAACAACGCCAACCAAACCCATCAAAAACTCTACCAATAAACTGATAAAGCGTACGTTCAGTAATCCTACCCGACAACAAACACCACCATCAACCCACTCTTTACCAAATATAAACATTTGTTTTCATTAGCCTTGCGGTTCTCCGTTGTGATTTTAAGGTGTAGTTTTGGTTCGTAAAGTTTAACTTGTGCCAAAGGTAACATTCGCGTGTGGCGGTTGGCTTTCATGGTTACCACGTATCTTGACAAAATTTTCAACCCGCAAAGCGTCGCTGTAATAGGCGCAAGCGACGAGGAAGGTTCTGTTGGACGCGCTTTAATGAAAAACTTTTTAGAATCTGGTTTCAAAGGAAAAGTCTACCCAGTCAACATCAGAAAAACCGAAATTTTAGGTTTAAAAGCCTGCCCAACAGTTGAGCAAATCCCAGAGCCAGTTGACCTAGCCGTAATCGCCACTCCAGCCAAAACCGTCCCAGAAGTTGTGGAACAATGTGGAAAGGCTGGAATAAAGGGCATAATCATAATCTCAGCAGGCTTCAAAGAAACTGGTCCAGAAGGAAAAGCTCTAGAAGACAAAATTCTCGAAATAAAAAGGCAATATGACTTGCGCATTCTTGGACCAAACTGTTTGGGGGTCATCCGCCCAAGCATAAACCTAAACGCCACATTCATAAACGCCATGCCAAAACCGGGCAATGTAGCCTTCATAAGCCAAAGCGGAACTCTAGGCTCAGCCATCCTAGACTGGGCGATTCACGAAAACATAGGCTTCAGCAACTTCGTCTCGGTAGGCTCAATGATAGACGTGGATTTCGGCGATTTAATAGACTATTTTGGAACAGACCCAAAAACAAGAAGCATCCTACTCTACATAGAAGGAATAACAAACGCAAGAAAATTCATGAGCGCTGCCCGTCACTTTGCAAGAACAAAACCCATAATAGTCGTTAAATCCGGAAAATTCGCAGAAAGCGCAAAAGCCGCAGCCAGCCACACAGGTGCCTTAACAGGCGAAGACGTGGTGTATGATGCAGCCTTCAAACGTGCTGGCATGGTTCGTGTAGAAGAAATAGCAGACCTCTTCAACTGCGCAGAAGTTTTAGGAATGCAGCCTCTGCCAAAAGGACCAAACCTCGCCATAATAACAAACGCTGGTGGACCAGGCGTGATGGCGACCGACGCCCTAATAGCCCGCGGAGGAAAACTCGCAAAACTAAGCCCAAAAACAATGGAAACACTGAACAGTATTCTTCCGCACTACTGGAGCAAAGGCAACCCCATAGACATCCTTGGAGACGCCCGCGCAGACCGCTACAAGACTGTTCTTGAAGCATGTCTTGATGATGAGAATGTTGATGGCATGCTGCTAATATATACGTCTCAAGCTGTTGCTGAACCAGTGGAAATTGCGAAAAGCATAGTTGAGGTTTGCAAAAACAAACGCTACCTAAACAAGACAATCCTCACATCTTTCATGGGACACGGTGCAGTGGAAGAAGCCAACCGCATTTTTAATGAAAACGGTATTCCAACATACTCAACTCCTGAGCAAGCGGTGAAAACCTATATTTATATGTACCAGTATAAGCGCAACCTCGAGCTTTTGTATGAGACACCCGAGGAACTTCCAGTTGACGCGGCTTCCCCAACACGCCCTATACTTACACTTATGAGAAACGTCGCCTTAGAAGGAAGAACCATTCTAACAGAGGCAGAAGCCAAAAAACTCCTAGACTACTATGAGTTTCCAGTCGTAAAAACATTCGTAGCAAAAACCGCGGAAGAAGCCGTGATACTGGCGAAGCAGATAGGCTACCCAGTGGTGCTAAAAATTCTCTCACCCCAAATAACCCACAAAAGCGACTCTGGAGGAGTAGCCCTCAACCTAACATGCGATTCTGAAGTGGAACAAGCTTTCGAAAAAATAATAAAACAGGCAAAAGAGTACAATCCAAACGCTGAAATAATTGGCGTGACAGTTCAACCCATGATAAAAAGAAGAGGCTACGAAATAATAATAGGCTCTAAAAAAGACTCAATTTTTGGTCCAGTAATCCTTTTCGGCATGGGCGGCATAGGCGTGGAACTTTTCAAAGACTTTTCCATAGGGCTTCCACCGCTGAATCAGACTTTGGCTAGAAGGCTTATGGAAGAAACGAAAGTCTACCAACTCCTTAAGGGTTATAGAAATATGCCTCCGGCAAATTTGAAACTTCTTGAGGAGATACTTGTGCGTTTTTCTCAAATGCTTGTTGATTTTCCACAGTTGGTGGAGGTTGACATTAACCCGCTTTTGATAGATGAAAAGGAAGCCTTCATCTTAGACGCCCGAATCATAATTGATAAAGAACTTGCCCTCAAAATGTTCTCATCCCGTGACTACCCAGGTGCGTGTCCATCCCACCTTGCCATTTGTCCATATCCCAAAAAGTATGAAACCTTGTGGAGGCTTAAAGACGGGCGAATGGTGCTTTTAAGACCGATAAAACCCGAGGACGAGCCTTTGTGGCTGGAGATGTTTCAGAACTTTTCTGAAGAGTCTATACGCTATAGGTTTTTCCAAATCATTAAAGACACGCCTCATGAGGTTAGAGTGCGCTACTGCAACATTGACTATGATAGGGAGATGGCGATAGTGGCAGAGCTAACGGAAAACGGGAGAAGAAGAATAGTTGGCGTAGTCCGCGTCAGCCTAGAGCCTGATAGAAAAACAGGCGAAATAGCCTTCATAGTTGCAGACCCATGGCAAGGACTAGGCCTAGGGACAAAAATGGTTGATTACGCTATTGAAGTTTGCAGGGACATGGGAGTCGAAACCCTTTACGCTATAATGTTGCCAGACAACAAGAGAGCCATAAATCTGACAAAGAAAATGGGCTTCACGCTGAAGACAATGGAAGACGGAACAATAAAAGGCATTCTAAACCTAAGAGAAGAAACGAATGCGTAGGCTCCAAAAACCCTTTTTCGAATCGGCTAAAGCCCCAGGGGGCAAAGGGGAACTGATGTAATAAGTGATTGGCAATTAATTATTTTGCTTTAATTATTCATTATAAGTAACACAATTATTTCTTGGATATTTTTTCTATTTACTAGAAAAGCTTAAATTATAATTTTTGCGTTCAGCGGATAGCGGGTAGTCAACTAGAACCTCTAGTATTTCACTGATTTCATGCTTTTTACTTTTTTCTGCGTCATCACATCTGTTCTTAAAAGGCTTATTAATTATAGTAAAAAGAGAAACAACGAGCTAGAATAAACTTAGGTTTCACCTTTGCTAGACTTGAAACCGTTGCTCTTGTAATTGGCGGAAAATGTTTATCAAAGTAAAGATAGAAACTCTGGAAATAAGCAACAAGCGGAGAAAACGTAAGTCACAAGCCCGTTTGCCCCTCTTTTTGTTAAATTTCACCTAAACCTAACATAACAGTTCTATAGTCAATTTTCTATTTACCAACAACTAAATTTAAATTATAGAAGCTGCAATAATCTAGTTTCATTAAACTATACAAACGGTGATGAAATGGAAAAGAAACTAAAATTCGCCTTCTATTGGGCGGCAAGCTGCGGAGGATGCGAAATCGCTGTATTAGACATAAACGAAAAAATCCTAGACGTAGTAGCAA
>Ga0315298_1001130_pt1 | contig 50270 bp, 49 predicted proteins | sample WHS_1_MG_FD_203077 | JGI IMG/M metagenome (GOLD analysis project Ga0315298, IMG submission 203077) | Extremophilic microbial mat communities from Washburn Hot Springs, YNP, Wyoming, USA - WHS_1_MG | ecosystem: Environmental > Aquatic > Thermal springs > Hot (42-90C) | place: USA: Wyoming...
TCTTTCATCTTTTTGAATTACGAATCTGCGATATCTTTTAGAATTCCTTTCATAATAAGCTGTAACTTCAATACAAATCTCCTCTTTTTTCTCCATCTTTCATCCTCCTTAACCTTCATGCCTTTGCTATTGCACCAGAGAAGACCTTTTTTGTCCAATGGACGGCTTCAAGGTGCCTCTTGGATTTCTTCCGAAGTATTAAAATTTCGCTTGCTATGTAGATGGGCTCTTTAACTCCTTGAGCCATTAACTTTCTCATCTCCTCTTCGTCCCAACAAAGCCAAAGAGTATCATCCAAAAGTCGTGAGTAAATCTTTACCGGGGCAAACTTGTTCTTTTCGTTAGAAAGCTCATTTTGAAGTTCTTCATCAGATAACTCCCTGGTATTTTCTCTAACACCCTCAGATGTCTTCTCAGGGGCTTCGACTTCATCCCGGGGACAACTTTGCTCCCTTAATCTTCTAAGTATCCTTTGTGCTATTTCACTCATTTTTTCCTTCTTCTTGTATATTTCCCGCTTCTAAACGTCACAAACGTCACAAATGTAGTATTATCAAGGCTTGGAAGCCCTTTTTCTATCCGTCACAAAAGGGGTTTGTGACGTTTACAAAATTGCCCTCTAACCCTTGAAAATAAAGGGTTTGTGACACTTGTGACGGATAGAATCCGAAAATATAAAAACAAAGACAAATTCATGCACATTTTTACGCATACCTTTTCCTCAGATCCTCTACCCAATCTCTCTCGAAAAGGTAACCCCTCACAACAGAGGAACCAATTCTCATCCGACTCGGGAAGAGGCCAAGTTTTTGGATAAAATTCGCAAGTGACTTTTTGGACGTAATGAATGACAAGTTTTCATCATTTTGGACTTGCTGGTAAAGATCGCTACTGGAAATGAAGTATTGTTTTTTATCAGTGGGAAACATTTCATCTACCAGCGAAATAAAGTTAGGGATGGCCTCTTCTGTGATATTCTTTTCTGAATTCTTTTTAGACATATCAAGGGCCAGCGATATCAAAATATCAAAAAAGTTACTTTTGCTAATTTCGTCGATTACCAATCCAGTAGATAGGAGAGGTTCCCACACGTCCTTTTCTCGATCATTCAGCGAACTAATTGCTTCGATTTCATCTAATCCTTCGTAAACCTCAGCCACCTCCGGAGCGTATAGTAAAGCCCAAAGAAATAAATCACTTCTTAATCGCTGAAACTCCTTGCCCTCTTTCGCAAGATGAAGACGCTGAATCCTCTCTGATTTGGTCTTTCGAGTCATTTCAATTTTAAAGGACCGGTCCTCTATCGTATCAGATACCCGATTGATACCTGCTAAAATCTTGGGAGAGTAAACGGGAAAGCTTATAGGGGTAAACCCCCCTTTAGTTTTCTCAATTCGTGTCACAATTGAATGTTTTTGAAACCCCCCATTCAGAATAGCCATTAAGGCTGAAAACTCCTCTTTGTCTTCATTTCTTAACTTCTCCACCTCATCAAGAACTACCGTAGCTTTGTTATATGCTACAAGCCTGAAAAGGGAAGCTACGCTCGGGTTAACTAAGCGACCAGTTGAATTGAAGGCCAATTGACTTAAGAGGTCAAGAAGGAGACTTTTCCCACATCTAATTGTTGGTGAAGTGATCCACAAGTATCCATAGAAATTAAAGGTCTCAAAAAGGTATGTCCCCAAAAGCCAGAAGGCAATTAAGATCGGAATTCTTTGATCCTTAAAAAAGATATGATCACGAATCAAACTACTCAACCTATTCACCAGATCAGAGCCATCTATTTTTTCTCCTTCAAGAAACCTTCGGACAGTTTTAGAATCCAAATTGGATGATATAAATTTTGCTTCACCTCTCTCCTCCAATACCTTATTGCTTTTAATCAAAACCTTCGTTTCATTCCAAATGGCTCCATAACTCAATATTCCATCTCGATAATCCTGGGCGGTAACTATCTCCTGATCATAATGTTCGTCACCTTTCCTCAGAAGTTCATGAATCTTTCCCTTCTGGAGCTCCTTCTGCTTCTCTTGCCAATTCAAGAAATTGCTTTCCTGGGAGATAATTGAGAGCAGTTCTTCCCTTGTCCCACCCCGGGCAATCCAGTCGCTGATATCTTCTTTTTCTTTTAGGTTTAAACTTCGTGGATCAAGAATGCGGACGCTCCTTGCCTTACCATCGAGAGATTTTGCAATCGTAATTGCATGTTCAAGTCCTGGAGTATCATTGTCAGGGAGAATGATTACTTCTCTTCCAATAAAGAATTTGTTGAACTCTTCACGCCATTTTTTTGCACCAAATGGAGCCGTGGTTACTGTGAAGCCAAAGGAACGGAGATTATCCACATCTTTCTCCCCCTCAGCGATGAACACTCTATCATCATCGCTTCTAAGTAATTCAAACAGCCTATAAAGAGTGGGCTCAACTCCACGCAAATTATAGACCCAACGGCCATTCTCACCTTTCCTGCGAACTTTGAAATTTTTAGGTTGAAATCGGATTACCTGAAATAAAAGATTTCCAAATTCATCTCGATAATCATATATGTCTTTGATCTTCGGTTTCGTCCTCTTTGCCATATCGTTCGCTAATTGCCCCTTCCAATTACAACCATGGCAATAAAAAACCCCCTTTTCTTCATTAATGCTAAGCGAAGGATGATCGTCTGAGTGCCGGGGGCAGGTTGCATTCCACTCTTTTCCTTTACGGATTGCTTCGACTGAGATGGTCTCCTTCAATTCCGAATCCCACAGTCTAAAAGTTTTTACTTCCATCGCTGTGCTCTCCCTTAAGAAATCTCTTTCATAGGGATTATCTTCACGATAGAATCTGCAACCACTGGAATTTTTTCACCTTTTTTCAATCCATGCTTCGTCACGAATTCTTTAGGCAAAGTTATGGCCAGACTTTGCCCTATATGAATTAACGATCTAATTTTTGCGATTGGTGTATCTGTCTTCTTCATACTTCTTCACTCCTTATTGATACTTTCTACTTTTTAATATATATTAATTAATATGACGAAATTGGTGACAATAATTGATTCAATCTATCAATTTCAAGCTGGTCAGATTTCTGACTTTAGGGAGGTTATATTTGGCAATGTGGTGCTTCAGTCTTTGCCGAAGGTAACTCCTAAGAGAGTGGATATGCTTGTCAATACCAGAGATTTTCGTTTAATGGAACTCTTATCTATTTTTTTTAGCAATCTCCCAGAAACCACTAAAAACTTATTCACGAATGAAAATAAAACCAGCGAGAGAAATTGGATAAAAAGGGCACTGCCAATTTTGAGACTTCTTCGTAAGGGATTATTTGGCGATGAGTTGAAAGAAAGCTTCACAAAAAGAGTAAATAATCCATATGAATTATTGGAAGATCATGATGTCCAGTTCAGATTTGATACGTCCTTTTTAAAAGAAGAGGACTATCTGGTGCTCCTTAATGCTTATCTTCATCGTTTTTATCCAGAAATAGAAGATAGTTTTTTCTCCGAGGAGAAATCCAGTTCCTCAATTGAACTTACCAGATTTTTTAATAGAACGAAGTTCAATCTTGAGCACCATCTACCTACAGAAATATATCAATTTATTGAAAGGGTAGTGCAACCAAGCTATCTAATTTTTCCTGAAGAAAGGGATAATAGAAGTTCAATCCCTCAACTTTTAGTATGGCTTGTGCAGTTAGGCTTTATTGATAAAAATAAAGCTTTCCCTTTATGGAAAGATTGTTTTTCCTGTATTTCACAAGAACAATCCTTTGATTATTTATGCTATGCTGTAGATAATTTTTTCTATCCAGATTCAGCCTACAGTTTAAATAAATTTGTAAAGAAAATTGGTAGAAGAGAAGGGGAGAATTATTTTACTATAACAGAACCAGAAGAAGGAAAAACATCCAAAAATAAAAAGGGAAGTGATAATGAAAGTGATGATGAAGAAGATATCGCACAATTTGAAGGTTTAAAAAAAATCCAGATTCGAAAAAGGAAAAGTAAAGATAAAGAACTACCTGAAAATAAAGGACTATTTACTAAATCTAAGGTTTCAAGAATTTTCGCAGTATCCAGAGACACAATTCGAAAATACTGTAAAAACGGTGCAATTGAACAAAGAAGAAAAGGTAAACGCAACTTAATCCCATTAAACGATTCCAAAAAAACTCTTCTGTTTTTTAGTAACATTATAGCTAAGAAAGATAGAATAAAAAAAGAGAAAAATATCATTCAAGAGTATGCGGAGAGTAAAAACATCAAAATCTCCTCTGCCCGACGGTGGTTCTTTAGAATGAAGAAAAAAGGTTTCAACCTCGATGAGATAGAAAGAATGGCAAAATATAACTCGTGAAGTAGCCAATGAGCTGTGGATCGCAAGAGAGATTTTAAGGGCACAGGGGAGAAGAACTGATTTAACTTCTGAACAAAAGTTCAAAAGTTGGGGTGATTATTGTAGAGATATTGGAGTTTCTCAATAAGTAGTCAATCGTTGGCTCAACCAGTGGTTCCCTGAATCATTAACCCTTGAGAATAAACCCCTTGTCTCCCTTTCAGATTACCTTGATAAAAATTTATCGAGGTTCACCTGAGTATAGAGCAAAAGAAGGAACTCATTGTAAAGCTAAGGGAGATGGGATGGAGTCAAGAGAAGGTGGCAGGGGTGGTAGGGATGGATCGAACAACAATAAGTAAAATAGAAGAAGATATAAGTAATGTGAAAATTCACAATGCTTATATTCCCGACCTCCGATACAAAATAAAGAAATGGGATGAAGATAGGATTTTTGAAAAGTCTCAAGAAAATGTTAATTGAAACAGGAAAAAAAAGAGAAAAATAGAAAAATTAAATTCAATCAAAGTATTGTCTTAGATCCTCTGGTAGTTATAACTTCCCAAGTAGTATTTGGAACCTATTAAGTAATATTTAGTAATTAAAGATGTCTATATCTATTATATCTTAGTCTAATTAATCTAATCTTATTTAATTAGTTTAGTCTTAGTCTAATATCCTAATCTAAATAAAAATTAATTAATTCTATCAGTTAGTTAAAAGACTATTACTTAAATTCCCTTTTGTGCAATATATCTGCCATATCTTTTAATCTACTAAATCTTACATATCTAAACATATCTACATAATATAGATTTGGTTAATATATGACATATACATATCTGACATAAAAAAACTTAAGAAATTACTTTAAGTTTTAGTTATAGCTCTTTGTAATCTTTAAATATTTTTATAATTTAAAATGAAGTTAAGGGTTTTATTTGCATATTTCATTGTAAATGTGCCAACCTTATTTCTGGGTGATTGTTAGAGAAGTAAAAACACCCTAATTTTTTCTATTTCTGGCAGTAGATAATAAAGGAGAGAATAACACGCTCAATTATTATCAAAGGCTGGAAATCCACCAGAATTTCAATGACTCTTTAATTCTACCCAATCCCATGTTTTAATATTCAGCAACCAAGTTTTTCCAGTCCATTTGTCCATCTTTATAATAATTGGGGCAGTTCCTCTAACTTCGTAACGTTCCCCAAACTCATAAAATAAAGCTAAGCCAATGAACAAGCCAATTAGCATGCCAATTATGAAGCTTTTCCAGTTCATAAAAGGAACCTCCCAATTCTTCTTTCTCAATATTTAGTGTGCACTTTTTGTGCACCTAACAAGGGAAAATAAGGGATAACACCGTAAAAAGTGCTATCCCCTGTTTTTAGAATTTTCTAATATTGACAAGCATTAAGAAAAATCATACAAAATTAAATATGGTATGTCAACTAAATGGCATTCATGAGGTCGTGGGTTCGATCCCCATCAGCTCCACCATTTAGACCTTAATGGTTGTAAGTGTTATTTTTACTTACAACCTTTTTTATTTTTAATAAATATAAAATCTCTAAATCCCGAGATTGACATACAAATCTCTTAAGTGGTATGTTTAAAAAATGGAGGAAACATGATAGAAAAAGACCCGATTGAAATAATAAAAAATCAAATTAATAGATTAGATACCTTATTTGGACTTCATAGTGAGCACGAACTATTTAAACAATGGCAAAACGAAACCAAGAAGATACTCGAAGAGGTTTTTAGCCCTAAATCGATTCATACCCAAAACTTCTTGGCTCTCCGTTTTCAAGAAATAAGAGTAAAAGGATTTTCATCTCCTGAGATTGACCGAATTAATTCAGCCCGATTCAAAAAAGATTTGGAGAATGCAAAAAATATCCTTCAATCTGCCATAAAAGAACTGACCCTCGATAGAACGCTTTTTAAGAAACTTCAAACAAAACCAACAAGTATCCAAGTCTCAATTAAGGGTGAATATTTTATCTCTTCAGGAATCACAAAACCTGAATTGGTCAATGCCATTGTTTCATCCCTCGAAGACAGTGGTCTTAAGCCTACATTTGGTAAAGACTCTCATGATAAAGAAGATTCAATTTCTTACAAGTATGATTTGATCAAAAATGCTGAACTTTGTATTTATGATCTTTCAAGCACTGATAAACAAGAAACATATTTAGAACTCGGAATGGCGATTGGTTTAGATAAAAAGATTATCCTGATTCAAGAAAAAGATTCTACACTTCCAAAATGGACTAAATTATTTAAAATAATTCAATATTCAACTATTTCAGAACTTATTGATAAATTAAAACTTTCGTTAAAATCATAAATCATTTAAAGGATAAAAGGAGAAGTTAAATGGAGAATAGACTTGCATTCTATGAAATTAGGAAAAAGATTGCTTTAGTGACGATTAATCATCCACCCATGAATGCCCTCGATGTAGAAACCAAAGAGGCAATAGGGTCAGTATTTAAAGAACTCGATGATCGAAGACAGGAGATCCGAGCAGTGATTCTTTGTGGAGCAGGTGAAAAGGCATTTGCTGCTGGTGCAGATATCAGGGCTTTTTTAGAATTGTCTCCAGATATTGCTCGAAGAAGAATCTTTCGCAGTCATCAGATTTATTCAATGGTTGAAAATTTTGAATGGCCTGTAATTGCTGCTATACATGGGTTTTGCCTTGGTGGAGGATTAGAACTTGCACTTTGTTGTGATATTCGTTATGCAGAAGAGACTGCTAAATTGGGATTTCCTGAGGTTAATCTCTCCATCTTCCCCGGAAATGGTGGAATCTGGAGATCCCTTTTTTATCTACCCTTAGGTAAACTCAAAGAGCTTGTTTTTAGTGGAGAGATTATTAACGCCCAAGAGGCCCTTAGGCTTGGATTAATTGAGAAAGTTGTTCCTAATGGCCAAGCCATAGAAGAGGCAATAAAGTTTGCAGATAAAATGATTGAAAAAGGACCACTTGGAATCAAAGCAGCCAAAAAGGTGATAAATAGAGCAAGGGAGTTAATTCTTTGGCAAGCATTAGAACTCGAAAATGATCTATGGTCAAATCTTACCGCCACTGAAGATATGAAAGAAGGAGCCAAGGCCTTCTTAGAAAAAAGGAAGCCTCAATATCATTGTCGCTAAATCAAAGAATTAATGTCTCTTTCCTGTAGGAAAAGAAAGCTGTTTCTGGGACTCAGGATATGGTAATCCAAAATGTTTATAGGCCAATTCTGTAGCCTTTCTCCCATTTTGCATCCTTGCAAGAAAACCAATCTTCAGTAAAAATGGCTCTATCATATCTACAAGGGTATCTGTCTCCTCTTGCAGTGTTGCTGCAATGGCCTCCAAACCGACAGGCCCTCCATTGTAATAGCGAATAATTGTCTCTAAAAATCTCCTGTCGAGGCTTGTCAATCCTATCTCGTCCACCCCTTCGAGACGAAGTGCCTCATCGGCTACTTCTCGAGTAATTCTTCCCTGGCCTCTTACCTCAGCAAAATCCCTTACCCTTCGAAGAAGGCGGTTGGAAATCCTTGGGGTTCCACGTGATCGCCGAGCGATTTCTTCAGTACCTCCATCATCAATTGGAACTCCAAGTATAGCGGCTGATCTCTTTACAACCTGACATAGCTCTTCAACTGTATAGAAATCCAAATTTCTTAATATCCCAAACCTTTCCCTTAAAGGCGCAGATAGAAGACCTGCTCGAGTAGTTGCACCTACAAGTGTAAAACGTTCCAGCTTAAAACGATGACTCCTGGCATGGGCACCTTTATCAAAAATGAAATCGATACAGAAGTCCTCCATAGCAGGATATAAAAACTCCTCTACCACTTTTGGCAACCTGTGGACTTCATCAATGAAAAGGATATCACCCTTTTCAAGGTGAGTTAATATACTAATCAAATCCCCTCCTTTTTCAATTGCTGGTCCAGATGATGTGACAATGCGAACACCCATCTCATTAGCAATTATATGGGCAAGTGTGGTTTTTCCAAGACCAGGGGGAGAATGAAAAAGTATATGATCAAGGGGTTCGCCTCTCTTTTTTGCTGCTCGAATTGCAATATCTAAAGTCTCTACAACCTGTTTTTGTCCAATGTAATCGGAAAGCCTTTTCGGTCTAAGATCTATATAGTCTTCTTTCTCTTGATTAGCTTCTTCAACTATTTTCGTCTTTTCTAAGTCTCTATTTTGTTCTGATCTCTTCATTACTTAAACCTCGAAAATAAACTTCCTATCTTGCTTTTATTTCTTCTTAATATATGTTGTAAAAATACAATTTTTATTTTCTGTGATTAATAACATTATTAATGAGAAAACCGATAAATTCTATTATAAAGAACCTTTTTGTCCTCTATAAACCTCCTCAAATAATTCTTCTGGAGTTGAAATATTTGGATTTCTCTGCAATGCCTCTTTAACCAGTCTATGTGCTTCACTTATTTTATGACCAAGATCCTTAACCAAAACTTCTTCAACCTGCCTTTTGAAATCTATTACATCCATCTCATCGGGGATTTGGTCCTCTCTCATTAGGGCAAATTTACCTACCTTACCCTGAAGGGTAGCAATAATCTTATCTGCAGTCCGCTTTCCAATTCCTTTTAAGCCCTCCAGGGTCTTTGCATCCCTCTCTTCAATGGCCCTTGCAATCCTTGGGATTGGTAGATTTAATGCCTTAACAGCAGTTGGAGGACCAATATCTTCAACAGTAATGAACTTTTCAAAGAACTCCTTCTCAGGTTCATAGTTAAAACCAATTAGAAGAGGTTTGGGCTGCCTTTCGGTTTGATGGTAATAGATATAAAGTTTTACAATATCACCATCCTCACCTGCTTTTTTTGTCGCAAATGTTTTTCGGACAATTGCAGGAAGAAGTATTTCATATCCAACTCCATTAGCCAAGACAACCACTCTATCCTCTTCCTTCTTCAATAACCTTCCTTCTATATATCGTATCATTCTTAACCCCTTAACCTGAGATTTACCATCTAAAATTTTTACTTCTTGAAAGACCAGTCAAGGCAAGGGCCAGTGCGTCACCAGCATGGCTGGAATTTATGGAAACACTAATTTTAAGGAGTTGTTGGATAGCCTTCTTTATCTGTTCTTTATCTGCCCTTCCACTTCCTGTTAGGGCACTTTTTACTTCCGTAGGTTTAACTTCTAATACAGGGATTTTCATTTCTTCTGCAGCAAGGTAGATAATCCCTCTTACTTCACCCAAACGGATAGCAGCCTTTGGAAATTGTTTAAGCACAAAGACTTCTTCCATTACCAGAAGGCCTGGATCCCATTTTTGGAGAATCTTTTTTAATCCTTCATATATAGTTTTTAAACGAACAGGAATAGGAGCCTTTGAATCAGTTCTAATTGCTCCCCAATCACATGCTTTCCCTCCACGATCAAGACTTTCGACTATACCAAATCCTGTCATGGATAAACCAGGATCTATCCCAATAGCCTTCACTCATCCTCCTTTTAGGATGTTAAAAAGCCACCCCATTTCTTTATCATTGAGGTGGCTTTTAAATAAGAAATAACTTTTTAAGCACTAAGCCGTTCCATCTCTTCATCAGAAATATCGAAATTAGCATATACTTTCTGGACATCATCAGAATCTTCGAGGCCTTCCATCAATTTTAGCATCTGTTCGGCCTCTTTCCCTGTTAGCTTCACTGTTGTTTGAGGAATCATTGTGACTTCTGCGTAATTGTACTTAAATCCAGCATCTTCAATAGCCTTTCTAACTTTTTCAAAATTTGAAGGATCGGTTGTCACTTCAAAATCCTTTCCTGTATCTTTCACATCGAGTGCTCCTGCATCTAAGGCTACTTCAATCAATTTGTCTTCATCAGCACTACTTTTATCAATAAGGATCAATCCTTTTTTTTCAAACATCCAAGAAACACAACCAGCCTCTCCAAGGCTCCCATTATATTTAGAAAAGATATGCCTTACATCTGCCACAGTTCGATTTTTATTATCTGTCAAAACCTCAAGCATCATTGCCACCCCACCTGGACCATAGCCTTCATAAATCAAATCCTCATAATGAGCTCCCTCAAGCTCTCCCGTTCCCTTTTTAATAGCCCTTTCAATGTTCTCTTTGGGCATATTTTCGGCTTTGGCAGCAAGGACTGCATTTCTTAATCTTGGATTAGAATTAATATCTCCACCTCCCAAACGAGCAGCCACCATAATTTCCCTTATGAGTTTAGTAAAAATTTTCCCCCTTTTTGCATCTGCTGCACCTTTTTTTCTTTTAATTGTGCTCCATTTTGAATGCCCTGACATATCTCTTTTCCCTACCTTTATTAGAATTAATCAATAAGTGGTGGGCGCTACTGGATTTGAACCAGTGACCTCCTGCGTGTGAAGCAGGCGTTCTCCCCCTGAACTAAGCGCCCTCACTACAATATTTTATAAAACCAACTCAAAATGTCAACCCCTTATCTACTTTCTAATAATTTAATCCTTCTTTCCTTTTTTTAATATTCCAAAGAGATCAGATTCTTTGGTCTTTTTTTCCAATCTTTCATTCTGATCCTCTGATTTAATTTCTCTCTTTTTAAATTCCTTTTCCTTTATCATATTCCGTTCAATCCAACGATCAAGGGCCTTTATATCAAAAAGTACACGATCACCTATTTTTATATAGGGTAATCTCTTTAATGATACCAATCTATAAATAGTTTCTGTTGAAATGCTTAAATATTGACCAGCCTCCTTTGCCGTTATCAATCTTTTAAGCTCGGGTATTTTTTTGATCCTTCCATCGATTCGTTCAAAACATTTCTCCACAAGAAGATCTGCTAATAGGTCTAAAAAGCCTTTTAATTGTGGTGGGATTAGCTCATTTCCCATTTTCTCCCCCCTTAGAATCTTTCCCCCTGAGGGCTTCTTGGAGCTTTTTTAAAATGGCTATATTCTCGGAATGGCCTGTCAATCGTGCTGTAACTTTTGCCTTTATGGGTCGACCAAGTAGATAGAAGTCACCTATTAAATCTAAAATCTTATGCCTTACAAACTCATCGGGAAATCTGAGCTCTGTATTTACAACCTTTTCATCATCAACGAGAATAAAATTATGTAATCTTCCACCTCCACCCATCCCCATCCTTCCAAGCATCTCAACATCCCTTAAAAAACCAAATGTTCTTGCAGGTGCAATCTGCTCTTTAAAGATATCTACGTTTTCAAGTGTAAAATTAAAACTCTGCCGCCCAATGGGAGGTGGATATTCAAGGAAAAAATGAATCGAAAAAACTTCTGAAGGTTCTATGATAATTGATTTATTTCCTTTCACATATTCAAACTTTTTATCTATAACCAATTCATCAATTCTACCCTCTTGTTCTTCGATCCCTGCCTCTTCGATTATTTTACAAAATTCAATGGCTGAACCATCCATAATTGGAATCTCTTCAATCATCTTTATCATTAGATTTGTTATTCGATAGGCATGAAGAACAGCCATTAAGTGTTCAATCGTCTTTGCTACTGCCTTCCCTTTTCTTAAACATGTAGCCCATTCTGTTGTCTCGACATAATCAATATGGGCTGGAACTACTTCGTCTGATGAAATGTTTCCAAAAAGTATCCCACTATGAGGAGGAAGGGGCTGGAATAATAACCCTGTCTTCATCCCAGAATGTAGCCCAGTTCCATAAAGCACCATACTTTTTTTCAGTGTTTGCTGAGGAAACAATTGGGCTGATTGCTTGATAGTCCCTTGTAATGAACCCTTAGATTTACCACCTACCGAAAGGGAACCCATCTTTCTATCGTCAGCTTTTTCCTCTGAAACCTTTTCTAATCCCAAAAGGTTATCTTTTATGGTTACTGGTTTTGTTTGCCTTGTTGAAATTATATCTTTTTGTTTATCAATTGCCCTTTTAATAGTGGCCAAAAGGGTGTCAAGAGACAATGGCTTTTCAATAAAATCAAATGCCCCTAACCTTATAGCAGTCATTGCTGTTGAAATTGTTGCATGCCCTGAGATCATTATTATTTGAGCTTCTGGGAAAATCCATTTCATTCTTTTTAAAATTTCAATTCCATCCATACCAGGCATCCAAATATCAAGAAGTACCAGTAAAGGTAATTCATTTTTAAAGATATTGATGGCTTCCTGCCCACTTCTTGCAGTCAGTACTCTGAAGCCTTCATCCTTTAAAACGCCTTCAATCGATTGAACAACACTTTCTTCGTCATCTACAATGAGAATCTTTTCTTCCATGGATTTTGGCCTCTGACAAGTGATACTTTCTTTCAATTACCATACCAATTTAAAATAATCAAGAATTAATAATTTCCAATCCCAACTTTTTCTCTTAGAATATTAAGATCCTCTTCAGAGTATGCAAAGACTCCAGTATTACCAAGCCGGACATTTCTCAACCCCACAGCCTTTACTTCATTAAAGGCATCTATCATCTCGGAAAGTTTAGGAGGCTTAAATCTCCTCATCTGGTACTCTGGGAAGAATGCAAGGATGGTAAATGGGATTTCTGGATCTACATCAAAAATCAGTTGAGCAATTTTTTTGAGCTGGTCTGTCTCAACCAATTTTGGGATATAAAGAGAAAGCACTTCAAGAATAAAGTCCCTTTTCACAATCTCCTCAGGAAGTTTAAGGATACTCCTATTGAAACATCCAGTTAGCCATTTGTGATCTCCTCCATCAAATGCCTTTATATCCAGCCAGAATGAATCCACTCCTGCCTCTTTGAGTTCATCAAGGGTTTTGGGTGTAAGTCCATAACCATTTGTTTCAATAAGCACCCAGAGATTTGTTTCTGATTTTATGAGCTGTGCGCATTTTATATAAAATTCTGGACAGCAAGTAAGATCTCCACCTGTGAAGGCAACAATGTTCCTGGCAGGACCCCAGCCTTGAGGGCTTAATACAATATCTTTCTTCTGGATAACCTTTGGACAATGGATAGACCTCTTTCCATACATAACACATGAGCCACAGCAGCGGCAGCTATCATGAGCATGAAACGCAGTAGCCCTCTTCCGAGGCTCACGAATAGTAACCTCCTTTTCATATTCCTTACAAGCCTTCAAAATATCAACAGGAGACCACCATTCACCTTTTGCAAATTTTGTAAAACTCCAAGAATGACATTTTTTGCAAGAGAAATTACACCCCGATTGGTAAATGGAAAGATAATTTTCAGGGCGTGAAAGATGAACAGCTGATATAAGTCTTAAAGGTCCGCTATCCGAAGATTTAATTGTCACCTCACAAGCAAAAAATTTTTTCCCATCCACCTCAACTGTACAGCTTCCTTGAGGATATCCTTGTCGAATAAGATTACATATCATAATTAAAGTTTATCATAGATACTCTTATTGTTGCAAGAAAAGACCTATATGTTGTATAAATATTTTCAACGGAAGGAATACTTATGGAAGAGAAAATCAAAAAGGTGGCACAATGGATTGTATCCTCAAATAGAATCGTCGTATTTTCTGGTGCTGGATTAAGCACAGAGTCTGGAATTCCGGATTTTAGAAGCCCGGGAGGTGTTTGGGATCGTTATAATCCAGAAGACTTTTATTTTCAGAGATTTATCTCAAGCGAGGCCTCTCGTGAAAAATATTGGCAAATGGCAACAGAGATGTATGAACCTATGAAAAAGGCAAAGCCTAATATGGCCCATCTTGCCATTGCTGAACTTGAAAGAATTGGAAAACTTGATTGTGTTATAACACAAAACATTGATGGCCTTCATCTTAAAGCTGGAAACTCCCAAGAAAAGGTGATAGAGCTTCATGGAACTGCTATGTATGTCACCTGCTTGAAATGTCATAAAAAATATGATCGAGATGAAATTCAAGAACGTATCCAAAAAGGGGTAAAAGTCCCTTATTGTGACGATTGCGGGGGACCACTCAAACCTGCTACAATATCATTTGGCCAACCCATGCCTGAAAAGGAAACACAGGAAGCCTATCATCGATCATCCCTATGCGATCTTTTTATTGTCATTGGTTCCTCATTAGTAGTTCAACCTGCAGCATCCATGCCCTTAATAGCAAAACAGAGTGGAGCAAAACTCGTTATCATCAATCGAGATCCCACAGGTTACGATCATATGGCAGATATTGTTATCCATGGTTTGGCAGGACCTACGATGTCAAGCATTATTAAAGAGGTAAAGAATCAATTGGGTTTAGAAGTCTAAATTTTTATCTATTTAGAAACCCTTCTGATAAAATTCTCCCTGTCTCATCAAATTCCACATAGTATACAAAAGGCATTCTAAGATTAGACATAAAAAACCTTAAATCCATAAACTCAACCCTATGACGCCCATTGCTTGAATCAATAGACTTAACTACTGGGAAACGGGCAAACCAATAATAAAACCTTATACCCTCTGTAGAAAGTGCCTTTTTAACCCAAGGGGAATCTTTTAGTTTCGGCCATGATTGGTATTTGACCTTATCAGAAGGAAGATAGAGATGACTTAAAACCTTTAATCTTTCAAAAAAAGTCCTTCCCGATAGAATCAATTCTTCCTGTGGTGGATTAAATATATCCCTTTTTCTAAGATCTATAAAGCCCAAATACACTTTTTCTTTTGTTTCAATATAATTTGCCCATCGAAATGGAGATAGCGGTTGAGGGAGAGAGGCTATTTGGATAACATCCTCCTTTAGATTTTTAGAAAATGCATCTCCTGCCTCAATTGCTTTTCCATGTTGGATAAAACAGAACAATACATAGAGTGAAATACTTATAATCGATCCACGGCAAATCCATTTCGACCTCTCTTTAAAAAATATACTTAGGATGAAAGCTAAAAGAATGATTCCCGAAAAGATAAGGTCAATGATAAAAAGGAGATCCCAGGAAAAACGTTTTTCTGAAAAAGGGGAAAATATCATTGTCCCAAAGGAAGTAAAAAGATCAAGAATTACATGACTTAAAAGTGCTGTTAGAGCGATTTTGTAGAAACTCCAGAAATGATTTCGTCTCGAGATCTTCATAAAAAGCCAGCTGGAAATGATTGCATAAAAAGGGATTAAAATTAAAGAATGAGTAAAATCTCTATGATACTGGATATAAAATTGTGGATTAAAAAGTCCAAGGACAAAGTCAGCATCTGGGAAATATCCCATTGCAATTCCTTCAATGAATCCCCAATTTCCAATCTTTTTATCATCAAAGGACTTGGCAATAACTGCCCCAGTTAATGCATGTGTGATACTATCCATTTTTTATCATATTAACTTAGTGTAAAAAGTTCAACAAATTGTTAAATAATTTAGACTTCTAAAAGATACTTTTTAAACCATTCAACTGTAAGATTTATAGCTCCTCTGCGGTGGGCTTGGTCTGTAAGCCGATGATCTGCCCCTCCAATAATATGAATTTCCTTTGGTAAACTTAGGTGACGGAATATCTCTATGGATTGCTCCATTGGCACTAATTCATCTTTTTCTCCGTGAATTACCAAACAACGTGAAACACGATGAACAAAAAGAAGGAGTCTATATTTTGAAAGATCTTCAAAGAATTCATCTGGAGGAAGAGGGTATTCTTCTTCCTGTTTCTTTGAACGAAGATCATTGAGATAAAGAGGAGTAGCCCAAGTCACAACTGCCTTTATTTCTTGATCTTTTGAGGCTTGGATAAGAGATAAAAAGCCACCGAGGCTTGATCCTAAAAGCCCTATTTTAGTCGAATGCCCTAAGGAAGATTGTATAAAATGAATTGCAGATTGAAGATCAAGAAGTTTTTTACTAATGGTATTGTCTTTCTCGGAACCCTCACTCTCTCCAACACCTCTAAAATCAAATCTCAACATAGCAATGCCTTCATTTGAGATTGCTTTTCCAAGGGCAATATATTTCTCACTATCTTTGCTTGATAAAAGACCATGTGATGCAATAACACAGGGAGGATTTTCACTATTTGGAAGATGAAGAATACCCGAAATCTTTTGGCCTTCACTCGTGAAAGAAACTCTCTTCTCTATCATTTAATTCCTCCATCGCTCCTTTTTATAGTTATTTAAGGTGATAATCCTGCCTCTTTCATAGCTTTTAAATAATCTTCGATTAACCTTTCCTTTGGAATCCCATGGTCAATAAAATCCCATGGAAATACTTCATCTAATCTTCTTTTACGATAGACATAGAAATCAGGATTTAGAGTCCCTTCTCGAATAGCCTTACCCCAGTCTCCATAATTATTGGCAGCAATTAGGATCTCTCCAACTCTTCTATCCCCCTTCGAAAGAAGTGTTTGAATATAAGCCCATTTGGGAAGGTCATGGATCATACGTATTCCTTTATCTCCATGAATTCCATTTTGAATGATTTTCAATCTTTTTTTCAATTCACTTACCTCTTCTAATGGAAGCCATTGAAATGGAGTTGAGGGTTTGGGAATGAATGGATTAACACTTAATATCAAACTCCATCTACCTTTTAATCCTTTAAGGGTGGAATTGATATGATGTTTTATTTTTTTAGTTAGTGTAATTATCTCCCTCACGTCCTCATATGTTTCTGAAGGAAGTCCAATCAGAAAATAACATTTGATCTGAAAGATACCATTTTCTATAAGTAGACGAATTGCTCTCAAGATTTCTTCTTCACGATAATGTTTATTGATGATCATCCGAAGCCTTTCTGAACCTGCTTCTGGCGCAATGGCTATGGAATATTCCTGACCTTCCTTTAAACATTGAATAAGAGGTGAGTTTAATGTATCAATCCTTAAAGAACCTAAGGAGAGAGTAGCTTTCTCGGAAATAATATTTCTACAAAGTTCAATGAGATGAGGGAAGTCAGAAACTGCAGTTCCTGTTAAGCCAATCCTTTTTTCATCCAAATAGGACTCTTTAAAAATAGTTCTAAGGACTGAAAGGCTCCTATTTCTATACGGATAATAAACAAAGTGTGCTGCACAAAATCGACAGCCCCTTGGACACCCTCTATTTACCTCTATTAAGGCCATCCCTTTAAATTCAGTATCCGATGTAAATAGAGTTGACTTTGTCGGAAAAAGATCAAGATTTTTTATCCAACGCCGTTTAATCTTTTTTGGAAATCCTTTTTCTGGAATCATTGCATCAATTGTTCCATCTTGATGGTATGTTACAAAATAAAATCGAGGGATATATACACCCTCGATACCTGCGGCCTTTCTGAAAAAGGCTTCTTTATCGATGCATTTTCTTTCTTTAAAGAAATAACGGTAGAGTTGCAAAAATTCTTTTATGGCCTCCTCGCCTTCACCAAGGATAAATAGGTCAAAAAAATCACTTATGGGTTCAGGATTTAAGAAGACAGCCACCCCTCCGGCAATTACTAATGGTGAACTCTCTTTGCGGTCTTTACTTCGAAGGGGAAAGTGAGCAAGATTAAGAATTGAAAGAAGATTGATGAAATCATTTTCAAAGGATATTGAAAAGGCTACAATATCAAAATCTCCGAGGGGCTTCTGGGACTCTAAAGAAAACAGAGGAGTTCGAGAATTCTGATATTCATTATAATCATCGGCATCAGGGAGAAAGGCACGTTCACAAACAACATCATCTTCCGAGTTTAAACATTGATATATAGTTTGAAATCCAAGATTGGACATCCCTACATGGTAAGAATTTGGATAAACAAGGCATATAGAAATTTTTCCACCCCATGATTTATAAACAGTTCCTCTCTCTTTTTCGAGGATATCTTTGGCCTTTTTGATGAGTTTCCATGAAGTCATTAGGGTGATTTGGGAATAGTATCTTTTAACTCCTTTATTTACATTTTAGCACAAAGTAGGAGCCCTAACCACCCTAAATTTACTCAAAACTTAAACTAATCAGCCTGCTTCCTTAAGAATGTTGGAATATCAAACCGATCCTCATCATCAATACTATAATCTGGTGGTGAATCGAGTTTCAACTCATCAAACCTCTCATTGACTTTAACCCTTCTCATAAAGGCTGGAAGCTCTCTATTCTCTTTTACACTAAAAGAGATTGGAGTTGCTTTTTTAAACCTTGCTAAATTATTTTTCTCTTCTGCTCTTCCAAATCCCGTAGCAATCACAGTCACACGGATTTCATCCTTCATAGCTTGATCAATAACCATTCCCCATATAATATTTGCATCCTCGTGCGCTTCTTTCTGTATAAGAGTGGTAGCCTCATTGATCTCGCTAAGTGTCATATTTTCTCCTCCAGTGATATTGATGAGTAACCCACGTGCCCCTTCAATTGTAATATCTTCTAACAATGGACTTGATATTGCTTTTTGAGCAGCTTCTATGGACCTATTCTCACCAGAGGCTACTCCTGTCCCCATCAATGCCATTCCTGTTTCAGACATGATTGTCCTTACATCTGCAAAGTCAAGGTTAATGATCCCATGGCCAACAATAATATCTGAAATTCCTTTAGCAGCATGATAAAGGATCTCATCCGCTTTTCTAAAGGCTTCAAGCAATGTCATGCTTTTACCACTTATACTAAGAAGTCTCTGATTTGGAATAGTTATTAATGCATCGGCTGTCATACGAAGGTTAGCCAATCCTTCTTCAGCCTGTCTCATCCTCTTTTTTCCTTCAAAGTGAAAAGGCTTTGTAACAATAGCCACTGTAAGGGCACCTACCTCCCGAGCCACCTCGGCAATAACAGGCGCGCCTCCTGTCCCTGTTCCACCACCTAAGCCAGCCGTAATAAACACCATGTCAGCACCTTTTAGGATTTCTCGAATCTTATCAACGTCCTCCAGAGCTGCTTTTCTTCCAATCTCTGGATTTGCACCAGCGCCCAGACCTTTTGTCAAATTTGCTCCAAGCTGGATTTTGATTGGAGCCAGGTTGGCTGCCAATGCCTGGGCATCGGTATTGGCAGCAATAAATTCTACTCCAGTAAGGTTATAAGAGATCATTGTATTAATAGCATTATTCCCTCCACCGCCTATACCGATAATCTTTACTTTGGCAGCCAAATTTTTATTTTCGTCAAATTCTATCATAGCATCCCTCCTTTTTATTGATTTAAAAATTTAAAAGAATTCTCCTATCCATTCCCTCATCCTGTGGGTTACTTTACTAAATACATTTCTCTCTCCCACCTTAAACCTGCTTTGAGATCTCTTTCGACTTCCATAAAGTACTAATCCAACACCTGTTGCATAAAGAGGACTGTTAACAAGATCAACAAGACCCCCAATCCCAATAGGGATACCTCTTCTAACAGGAAGATTAAAAATCTGCTCAGCCAGTTCTGGCACCCCCTCTAAGATAGCACCTCCTCCTGTAAGGATTAAACCAGAGGTAAGCATATTTCTATATCCCATCTTCATAATTTCATCATGAACAAGAGAAAGTATTTCTTCCATCCTTGGTTCGATTATTTCAGCCAGTGTTTGTCGAGAAAGAATTCGAGGCTTTCTCCCCCCTACACTTGGAACTTCTATGGTTTCGTCTTTCCTGACCATGGAAATCAGTGCACATCCATATCGAATCTTAATCTTCTCTGCCTCTTCAATAGGTGTTCTTAAGCCTATTGAAATATCACTCGTGACGTGATTCCCAGCCAAGGAGAAGACTGCTGTGTGTTTAATTGATCCATTTAAAAAGATTACTAAATCTGTTGTCCCTCCTCCAATATCAATTATAGCAACTCCTAATTCCTTCTCTTCTGAGGTAAGGACAGCTTCACTTGAACCCAATTGTTCCAGAACAATGTCATCTACATCCAGACCTGCTCTATTAGCACATTTAATTATATTCTGTGCAGATGTAATCGCACCTGTGACAATATGAACCCTGCCTTCAAGCCTCACTCCCGACATTCCAACAGGATCCTTAATCCCATCTTGGTCGTCTACAATGAACTCTTGTGGAATGACATGAATCACCTCGCGATCCATAGGAATTGAAACAGCGCTTGCTGCATCAATAACCCTTTTTACATCACTCGGTGTGATCTCTTTGTTCTTCACTGCAATGACCCCATGGCTATTAATCCCTTTGATGTGTCCTCCTGCAATCCCAGCGTAGACAGAGGTGATGTGGCATCCTGCCATAAGTTCTGCTTCTTCAACCGCTTTCTTAATCGACTGGACAGTACTTTCAATATTGACCACTACTCCTTTACGCAATCCCTTAGAAGGAGAGGTCCCGATTCCAATAATGTTTACCTGACCATCACTTAGTTCTCCAACAACAGCACAAATCTTTGTAGTACCTATATCCAATCCAACAATGATTCTATCTTTTTTCCCCACCTAATCACCTCCTTTCTACTTTTACCGATGATTAACTTTCTTAACCACCATTCTTTTTAAATCACTACAGTCAATAAAAAGAGGAAGATATCCTCTTTTTTTGAGGTCAATCCAGATAATTGAGAGTCTCTTAAGTTTTTCTTCAAAATGATCCCATCCTATTCTTACCTCAACTCCATCGTTCATGGAAACTAAGTGGATTCCAAAATCTTTATCTATATAAATCTCAGATATCTCTTCAACGGGTGGAAGCTTATTTTGTTCAACGATTCTTAAAAACTCTATTCCCTTTATAACCAAATCCTCTGCTAATAATCTTCCATCCTCTGTTCTCTCACTTGGAATTCCCGTAAGAATCGGGTAATTATATCGATCCCCCTCTGTTACTGGGGCGAATATTATTCCTTTCGAATCAATATAGTAGAATTTCTCAAGATGAATGATAGCTATTGGTTTCTTTTCTTCGATTTGAATAAATATTTTATCTGGAAAAATCTTCCTGATTTCTAAATTCTCTATCCATGGATTAAGGGCTATTCTTTCGGCCACATTGTGGAGTTTGAATGAAAAGATATTGGGTATTCCTTCGATCTTAGCTAATGATATTATCGTATCGGGTTGCAATCTTTTGCACCCCTTCACTTCAATCTCCTTAATACTGAAATATGGATCTTCAAGGACCTGAATATATAGCTCATGACACAAAAACGAAAATAGTAAAAACAGGAGAATTTGAAACGAGATTTTTAAGAAAACTTTGAAAAGTGTCTGTAGACTTCTTTCTCCTGTAAAAACTTTCCTATCTTTTACTCTAATAAATCTTTCGTCTTGAATAGAAAGTACCTCTTCCATCTTTACCTTTTAAGATATAGAATAATTCCCTGTGTCTAATTTTAATGAAGCCCTTAAGAGGATCCTTTCGACCAGTTCTCCAAACTGGATCCCTGCAAATTCTGCTGCCTTTGGGAAAAGGCTGGTCTCAGTCATCCCTGGCATAGTATTTACATCAATCACAAATGGATTTCCTTCTTCGTCTGTAACCAAATCCACTCTTGCAAAGCCTGTGCAACCTAATACTTTAAAAGCTCTAAGACTTATTTCTTGGGCATAGAGATATTTCTCTCTTGGAATTCTTGCTGGAATGATATATTGAGTTTCTCCTTTTGTATATTTTGAACGAAAATCGTAAAAACCACTTTTGGGAACTATCTCAATAATTGGAAGTGGAATCTCTTCAAGGATCCCTACAGTAATCTCTTTGCCCGAGATAAATTTTTCTATCAGAATCTCCTCATCATATCTACCTGCCTCCCTCAATGCAGGTAACAATTCCTCCTTAGATTTAACAATAGAAACTCCTATAGTAGAACCTTCTCTTGCAGGTTTCACTACAAGGGGAAGGTCAATGGAAAGGCTTCTATCTAAGAATTTATCAATCTCATCCTTTTTAATCTCTTTAAAGGAGGGAGTAGGTATCCCCTCACTAATAAAGACCTTTTTTGCCATAATCTTATGGAGTGCCAATGCACTTGCTAAAACCCCTGACCCAGTATATGGAATTTTCATGAGTTCAAGCAACCCTTGAATTGTTCCATCTTCACCAAATCGACCATGAAGGGCTATAAATGCCACCTCGATCTTTTTCTTCAAAAGCGTTTCTACAACATCTTTGTCAACATCAATGGAACAGGCATTATAGCCCTTTTCTAATAGGGCTTTTAAAATAGCCTTTCCGGTCCTGAGTGAAATCTCTCTTTCTCGAGAAAGTCCACCCATCATGACCCCTATCTTCTTCTTTTTAAATGAAGCCTCTCTCACGCTCCTACGATCTTGACCTCCCTTTCGAGTAAAATACCTTTTTCCTCATAGACTCTTTTTTCAATAAAATCTATTAAATCAATGACATCCTTTGCTTTTGCCTTTCCAAGATTAACAATAAAGTTAGCATGAATATTAGAAATCATTGCCTCACCTAATCTAAATCCTTTCATTCCTAATTCTTCAATTAATTTTCCTGCGCTTACAGTTTTTGGATTTTTAAAAATTGAACCAGCACTTGCAAATTTCAAAGGCTGTGTCTTTTTTCTCATTTCTGAGTAAGACTTTATCTTTTTAATGATTTCCTCTCTTTTGCCTTTTTCCAATTTGAATCTCGCTTTAAGAATAATCCATGAATCTGGAACGGCTAACCTTCGATACAAAAATTTAAGCTCCTTTCGATCTCTTTCAATCACATCTCCCTTTATATTCATAAAGGAAATTGAACTGACTATATCTTTCATTTCCAAACCCCAAGCACCTGCATTCATCCTCAAAGCCCCTCCAACCGTTCCAGGTATTCCTATTAATGGCTCAAGACCTGTTAGTTCTTCCTCTATTGAGGATTGAATTAATCTATTAAGAGAAACTCCTGCCTCAGCTTCGATCTCCTTTCCAAGGACCTCAATCCTTTTAAACCCCCTTTTCAAACTTATTACCCATCCTGGTATTCCACTATCCTTTACAATTAGATTTGTTCCATTACCTAAAATGAAGTAAGGAATATTCTTTTCTCTGCTTAGTTCTATAATCTTTCTTAATTCATCTATATTTCTTGGGAAAAATAGAACATCTGCTAATCCTCCGACATTCATTGAAGTATATTCACTCATTGGTGCGTCAAAAATCATCTTTCCTTTAATTACATCCAATGCTGACTCTTGATAAAATCTCTTTAATTCCTTTTTAAAATCCTTTCTCTCCAAAACTCATCACTCACTTTATGGATAAGAATGCCTTTATTCAAGATGGCAAAGTAATTCTTCGGAAACCTGCCATATATCTCCTGCTCCAAGGGTTATTACAAGATCACCCGAACCTATTTTTTGAAGAAGATATTTCACAATTTCTTTTTTATCTCCTATATAAATTACATTCTTATGACCATATTCTCGAATACCCTCAAAAAGGGCCTTTGCATCCACCCCCTCAATGGGATCCTCTCCTGCTGGATAGATGTCAGTTATGATAAGTAGATCAGCATCGTAAAAGCTTGTTAAAAATTCATTAAAAAGCGCTTTTGTCCGAGTAAATCGGTGGGGTTGAAATACTGCAATAATTCTTCTTCCCCATCCTGTCCTTGCAGCCCTAAGGGTTGCTATAATCTCGACTGGATGATGTCCATAATCATCAACAATCAAAATCCCATTCTTTTCCCCTTTAATTTGGAATCTTCTCTGGACCCCACTAAATTCTTGAAGCGCCTTCTGAATGGTAGAAAATGGAACATCGAGTTCAAAGGCTGTCGCTACCGTTGCAAGTGCGTTATAAACATTATGAAGACCGGGCATCCTTATCTTCAGCCGGCCAATCTCCTTGTGTTTATATAGAACATCAAAACTTGTACATATTCCTTCAAATACAATCTCCTTTGCTTGGAAGTCTGCTTGTGTTGTCAGTCCATAGGTTGTAAACCTCTTCTTTAACTTCGGAATTAAGGATTGAATATTTGGATGATCAAGACATAGTACTGCTAATCCAAAAAATGGAATTTTATGAATAAAATTCAAAAAGGCCTCCTTTATCTCTTCTATTCCAGAATAGTAATCAAGATGCTCTGGATCAATATTCGTAATAACCGCTATCGTAGGCATTAATTTGAGAAAAGAACCATCACTTTCATCTGCCTCTGCCACTAAAAGCTCCCCTTGACCCAATCTGGCATTACTCCCAATACTATTTAATCTACCTCCGATAACTACTGTTGGATCAAGTCCTGAAGCAGCTAATACCGTTGCAATTAAAGATGTTGTTGTAGTTTTACCATGTGTTCCTGCAATTGCAATACCCACCTTCATCCTCATAAGCTCTGCCAACATCTCTGCCCTTGGAATTACGGGAATGAGTCGTTCCTCAGCAGCCTTAATCTCTGGATTCTCTTTTCTTATAGCAGAGGATACCACCACAACATCTGCCTCCTTTAAATTCTCCTTCCGATGCCCATAGAATATTTCACATCCCAATGCCTGAAGTCTTCTTGTTACATCTGTCTCTTTAATATCTGAACCACTAATGTGATATCCAAGATTGAGTAATACCTCAGCTAATCCACTCATCCCTGAACCGCCAATTCCAATAAGATGAATATTTTTAATCTTTCCTTTTCTATACATTTAAAATATCATCTCCCAACCATCTTGTAGCAATGGCGAATAATCTCTTGTGCTGCATGGGGCTTGGCCATTCTCCTGAAGGCCTTTCCCATCCTTTCTCTCTCCTCAGGATGATTAAATAGATAAACAATTTTTTTTGCAAGAATCTCACCATTCAATTTCTTATCCTCTATCATCATAGCTGCACCCATCTCAACAACTTGCCTTGCATTGATCAATTGATGCTGATTGGCCGCATAAGGATATGGAATAAGGATTGCAGCTTTCCCACAAATGGCTAATTCTGCTAAGGAACTGGCACCTGATCGGCATATAATCAGATCCGAGATTCTGTAGTAGCTTGCCATATCATTGAAGAAAGGTTTCACAATAGCATCAAACCCCTTTTCCGTATAGACTTCTGAAACCCAGTTATAATCATTAATTCCAGTTTGATGAATAAATCTGATAGATGACCTTATATTTTCAAGATAGGTTAATGATTCAATCACCTTCTCGTTTATTCTATGTGCTCCTGCACTTCCTCCAAAGATGAATATATTAAATCGATCCTTCTTATCTTCCATCGTTTCATTAAAACTTCCTCCTATTAAAGAATAGACTATCTCTCTTCTTACTGGCATTCCAGTAAAAATGGTCTTTCTTTTTGGGAAATATCTCTTCGTCTCTTCAAAAGATATAAAAACCTTTTGGACAAAATATTTTAATAGCCTATTTGTCATCCCTGGAATTACATTTTGCTCATGTATTGCTCTTTTTAAACCAAGGATTAAAGCAGCTAAAATCACTGGACCAGATGCATATCCTCCAACACCGAGTACAATCTCTGGTCTATAATCTCTTAAGATTGACACAGCCTCTGATATGGCCAGAGGAAGGGTCCAAATGGTTTTTACCTTCTCAATAATTGACCTCCCCTTTATTGGTCTTGCTTTAATGGTTTTAAGTCTAAATCCCTTTTCTCCAAGAATCCTCATTTCAATACCTTTCTCAGTTCCAACAAAGAGAACCTCATTACCTTTTTCCATCTCAACAAATGCCTCTGCAATTGCAATACCTGGAAATAGATGACCTCCTGTTCCTCCTCCAGCTATGATGCATTTCATTTCTATTCCAGCTTGGTGGAGAGATGAAGCAATATCCCCACCCCTGTTAGATTAATTATCACCGATGTTCCTCCATAACTGATAAATGGAAGAGGTAACCCCTTTGTTGGAAGAAGACCTAATACAACTCCCATGTTAATGACCGCTTGTAAGGAGATCATTAATGTAATTCCAAGGGCTAAATAAACGCCGAAATGATCTTTCATGGAAATTCCTAAACTTATGCCTCTAAGAGTAAAGATAATAAAAAGAAACAAAACGATCATTGCTCCAATCAGTCCAAGCTCTTCCCCTATCACCGAAAATATGAAATCAGTATGTGGGGCAGGTAGAAAGAAAAGCTTCTGTCTTCCTTCACCAAGTCCAACTCCAAAGAGGCCTCCAGTTCCGAAGGAAAGAAATGACTGAATGATTTGAAATCCTGAACCTGATGGATCCTCCCAAGGTCTTATAAAACTCAATAGCCTTTTATAACGATAACCAACATTTGTTAATAGATAATAAATCACGGGAGAAGCAATTAAGATAGCTCCTAATAAATAAATGACCCGAGCCCCACTTAAAAATAGTAATATAAATGTTAATACACCAAGAAATAGAGCTGATCCAAAATCTGGCTCCATCAATAATAAAAAGATAAGCACACTTGAAAAAATTATGGTTGGTAGAAAACCAAATGAAAAACTGTGGATCTTATCCTCTTTTTTCGCTAAAAAATAGGCCAAAAATATTACCCATCCCAATTTTGCAAATTCAGAAGGTTGAAAGGATAAGAATTGAAACCTCAGCCATCGCATAGATCCACCTGCTCGGTGACCAATTCCAGGAATCAAAACAGCAATGCATAAAAGAATCGAAGTAATGAGAATCGGATAAGCCAATCTCTTCAACTTTTCATACGGGAAAAAAATCATAATCATCATCAGAATAAAACCCATGCCAGCATAAATTGCTTGTCTTTTTAAAAAAAAGTAAGGATCTCCAAAACTGTCTCCTGCTAATATAGCACTGGTACTATATACCATAACAATTCCTATACCTACTAATGAAAGGACCGAAAATAAGATAAAAAAGTCAAATCCCCTTCTACCTCTCATTCTTTAAACCTCAAAAACTCTTTTCTTGTTGCAAATTATAAACTAACTCTTTAAAAACCCTCCCCCTCTCCTTGTAATCCTTGAACATATCAAAACTTGAACAGGCTGGTGAAAGAAGTATAACCTCCCCTCTCTGTGCTTCTTTAAAAGCAAGATTTACTGCATCTTCGAGCGTGTGAGCAATTGTTGTCTTTGTCAAGCCTTTAAATTCATTGGCCATCCTGTCTCGAGCCTCACCAATAAGGATGAGACTCTTGACCTTATTTTTTATCAATTCTTTTAAAGGGCCTAAATCACATTTTTTGTCTCTTCCTCCTGCAATCAAAACCACTGGTTCTGTAAAACTTTGAAGAGATTTTACAACTGAACCTACATTTGTTCCCTTCGAATCATTGTAAAAGCGTATTCCTTTGATCTCTGAAACAAACTCCAATCGATGTTCGAGCCCTTTAAATCTATTTAAGACATTCTGAATGGACAAAGGTCTGCAACCAAAAATCCTCGATGCAATTAAGGCAGCCATCATATTCTCTACATTATGTATTCCCTTAAGAGAAACATCCCTCAGAGAGAAAACATCTTCTTTACCTTCAAGATTAATATAAATAGAGTTTCCATCAGAGAATGCCCCTTCTTTTAGTCTCTCTCTTAAGCTAAAAAAGATTTTCTTAGCCTTAATCCCTTTGGAAGACTCCATTATTATCGGATCATCATAATTTAAGATTGCTACATCTTCGGATGTTTGATTCAAAAATATCCTTTGCTTGGCCTCTACATAGTCTGAAAATTTCTCATAGCGATCAAGATGATCTTCTGTGATATTAAGAAGGATTGAAATTTTAGGTCTAAATTTCTCAATGGCTTCGAGTTGAAAGCTTGAAATCTCAACCACCAGAACATCTAATTGTTTAGCTTCTTCCACAAAAAGAATGAGTGGCTCTCCAACATTTCCTCCTATTCCTACCTTCTTCCCCTCCTCTTTCAAGAGCTCTCCAAGAAGGATTGTCGTTGTTGTCTTCCCATTTGTTCCTGTAACCCCAATGATGGGTATGTCTATAAAATTGTAGGCCAGTTCAATTTCACTTATTACTTTTATTCCTTTTTCTAATGCCTTTTGGATTGGTTCAATATGAAGATCAACTCCTGGACTGACAATTATCATATCTTGCCTGAGAAAGGTTTCTATTTGATGTCCTCCCAATTCCATTTGGATTCCCAATCCGTTAAGCTCTTTTTGGACATCCTTCATTTCATCTTGGGTCTTTATTTCAGAGACAGTTACTATTGCACCTCTTGATTTCAGGAATTTTGCCGTGGCTAATCCTGTTTTTGCCATTCCAACCACTAATATCCTTTTGCCAAAAATCTCCATTCTTTCACTACCTCAACTTGAGCGTGCTGATAGCAATCAGACCAAGGATAATCCCGATAATCCAGAAACGCACAATAATCTTAGGTTCTGGCCATCCCTTCAATTCAAAATGGTGATGGATTGGAGCCATTCGAAAAACCCTTTTCTTACTCATTCGATATGAACAAACCTGGATGATTACCGAAAGAGCTTCTATTACGAAGATCCCTCCAACAATGACTAAAAGGAATTCTTGCTTTGTAATCAGTGCAATGGTTCCAAGAGAAGCTCCCAATGCCAAAGATCCAACATCTCCCATAAATATTTGTGCTGGATAGGTATTAAACCATAAAAACCCGAGTCCAGCCCCAACTAATGCTCCACATAAAATGGTCAACTCTCCACTGCCTTTTACAAATGGAATCTGGAGATAGCTTGCAAATCGAAAATGACCTGCTAAGTAGCAAAAGAGCATGAAGGTGGCACTGGCAATGAGAACTGGACCGATTGCCAATCCATCAAGTCCGTCTGTAAGATTTACGGCATTAGCCGAACCAACAATTACAATAACCCCAAATAGAAGATACCAATGGCCTAAATCTGGCGTCAGTCTTTTAAAGAACGGAAATATAAGCCTCGAGTCATGATCAATCGCATAAAAAAGGAAAAGGCATGTAGCCAAGGCTATGGCTAATTGAATTGGAAACTTATACCTGGCCTTAATTCCAATACCATTCTTATCTCTTAACTTCTTATAATCGTCTAAAAAACCAAGGATCCCAAAGCCAAGTGTGGTTAATAAGACCACCCATATATAGAGATTTGTTAAATCAGACCACAAAAGTGTTGGAATAAAAAGTGCTGCAAGGATAAGTCCTCCCCCCATAGTTGGAGTGCCATTTTTAATCTTGTGGCTTAGAGGAACATCCTCTCTTACTACCTGTCCAATCTGAAATTCTTTTAATTTTTTAATGAACCATGGTCCGATAATGAAACTGATTAAAAGGGCTGTTAGTATGGCGTAGATCGTTCGAAAAGTAATATAACGAAATACATTCAAGAATGAGAATAGATCATGAAGAGGGTAAAGTAAGTGGTAAAACATGAATTATTCCCCTTTATTCAATAAACCTTCAACAATTCTTTCCATAGCCATCTTCCTTGATCCCTTAACAAGAATCCAGTCACCATTACGAGCTATTTGTTTCAATAACATTACTGCCTCGTTATGAGTCTCTACGATATTTGTCTTTTCCCTAAGGAGGCCATTCCGGATGGCTGATTCAACCACCACTGGGGATTGATCGCCCATTACCAAAAGGAAATCAATAGAGAGCATTCCTACTAACTTTCCAAGATTTCGATGCGCCTCTTCTGTAAAGTCTCCGAGTTCAAGCATATCTCCTAAAACAGCTATTGCCCTTCCTTCACCTTTAATCTTAACAAGGGTCTCAAGGGCATAACTCATAGACTTTGGATTAGCATTATAGGCATCATTGATAAGATTGATGCCATTTTTTAATTTAACTACTTCCATTCTCATATTAAATGGTTGAAAAGTTTTAATTATTTCTCTAATTTTTCCAATCTCAATATTAAATAGTCTCGAAACTGCTATTGCACACAGGGCGTTTGGAATAAAATGCTTTCCAAGCAAGGGAAGAAAAATATCTTCATTATGATCTTCCGTGATAAGGGTAAACTTCATTCCATGTGTTTCAATAAATTGAATCTCTTTTGCCATCACATCTGCCTTATTTTCAATTCCATATGTTATTTTTCTTCCTTTAAATTCATTTGCAAGATCCACAACTCGGGGATCATCTTGATTCACTAAAATTGTGCCTTCCTTATTCATGCATCTAAAGAGTTCGCCTTTTTCATGTTTTATTCTTTCTATATTCCCTAATCCCTCGAGATGAACATAATCAATATTTGTGATTACACCTATATTAGGTTCTGCAATTTCTGTTAATCGTTTAATCTCTCCCGGAATATTCATACCCATTTCAAGGACTGCAACCCTCTCTCTATCTGTAAGTCGAAGGAGGTTTAAAGGGAGACCAATGAGATTATTCAGATTTCCTTCTGTTTTGAGTATTGGAAATGAAGAGCCAAGACAAGCTGAGATCATCTCTTTTGTTGTAGTCTTTCCATTGCTCCCTGTAATGGCAATAACAGTAGGATTATATTTTCGTCTGTTCGCCCTTGCTAAATCACCTAAACCCTGCAATGTATCTTTTACAGCAATCACTGATTTATTTGGATGAAGGGACCAACGAAAATCATTTAGCCTTTCCTCTTCAATCATCACTCCTCCTGCCCTCTTTTCAAGGGCCTCAAGTGCAAAATTATGTCCATTAAAATTTGGTCCTTTCAGGGCAACAAAAAGTTCTCCTTCTTTTATCCTTCTCGAATCAGTGCAAATCCCTGTAAAATACTGGTTCCTATCACCTTGTATAAGGTTACCTGAAGTAGCCTTTAAGACATCTTCACAAATAATCTTCATTCTTCCTCTAAGGCCTTCCTTGCTTCTATTCGATCATCAAATGGAAATCTCTTTTTACCAATAATTTGGTAATCCTCGTGACCCTTTCCAGCAATAAGAATTGTATCTAAAAATGGATGTGCAAGCTTAATTGCCATTCGAATTGCCTCTCTTCTATCTGGGATCTTTATATATCCCTTCTCAGATCTCCAAAAAAAGGGCTCTTCCTTTGACCATTCTCTTAAAGATAAAGATTTTAATCCTTTTTCAATCTCTTGTATGATAGTTAATGGATCTTCTGTCCTTGGGTTGTCCGATGTTAAAAGTGTTAGATCACTCAATCTTCCAGAAATCTCGCCCATCAACGGTCTTTTGGTCCTATCTCTATCTCCACCACATCCAAAGACAGTGATGATTTTTCCTTCTGGATTCTCTTTATCTTTCATGATCTCCCTTAAGCTCAAAAGTGCTCTTTCTAAGGCATCAGGGGTATGAGCATAGTCAACAAGGATTCTTATCCCTTTTTTATTTTCAATCTTTTCAAACCTTCCTGGCACAATCTCAAGTGATTTAATACCTTCTTTTATAATCTCTATCGGAATCCCCATTTCTATACAAGTAGCAATTGCAGCCAGAATATTATAAACATTAAAAGTTCCGGCTAATTTTGAATGAATTCTAAAATTATTCCCTTTTGTCTTAACATCAAATGAAAGACCATCAAATGTTGTCTTTATATTATTGGCTGTTACATCTGAAGAAGGCTTAAGTCCATATCGAATAACTTTGAGGTTTATATCCTTTACAATCTCTTCGCCCATAGGATCATCTATATTAGTTAATGCGAATTTCTTATCCTTCATACTTTTTACTAAAATATCAGAAAAAAGTCTTCGTTTGGCCTCAAAGTATTTTTGGAAAGATGCATGATAATCTAAATGATCCTGAGTAAGATTAGTAAATAGGGCGCAATCAAAATGACAATCTGTAACCCGATCAAGATCGAGCCCATGGGAGGAAACCTCCATTATCACATGGCTAACCCCTTCGTTTTTCATCTCCCATAGGATCTTTTGGAGTTCCAATGATTCGGGTGTAGTATGTGGAGCTGAGAAAATTTTTCCTTCATACCGATAATTAATTGTTCCTATAACCCCTGGATTAAACCCTGCCTTTTTAAAAATTGATTCAAGAAGATAAGTGATCGTGGTTTTTCCATTCGTACCTGTTACTCCAATAAGCATTAAGGAGGAAGATGGGTTTCCATAAAAATTCGAGGCGATCTTTGAAAGGGCCTTTCGACTATTTGAAACAAAAACCATTGTCTTTCCGTTAAATTTCTGATCTTCTTCAACAATAATAGCCTCCGCCCCATTTCTTATAGCTTCGTCAACAAATTTATGACCATCAAATTCTAATCCCCGGATAGCTATAAAAATAAAACCCTTTTCAACCTTTTTTGAATGATAGGCAATTCCTTTAATCTCTTGATTCATTTCTCCTACGATTTCTTTGATCTCAACCCCATTTAAAAGCTTCTTAAGCTCCATCTTAGTCTCATGATGATTTTAAAGATTCAAATCTTAAATAGCAGATATCCCCTTTTTCCAAAATCGTTCCTGGTTTAGGAATCTGCTCAACCAATCTTCCATTACCTGAAACCTTTATAATCAAGCCTTTCCCTTCAATAAGACTCAAAGCGTTCCTCATAGTTAAACCTGTAAGATCAGGCATCATCATTACTTCTGTACCCTTACCTAATTTTACTCCGTTGATAGTGATTTGGTTCTGGGAAGATTCTTTTGTCAATAAAAAATTGGTTTCATTCTTTACAATTAAACTCCCTTTTGGAAAGACATTCAGATAGGGCAAAATCTTTTCCATTATATTTCTAAAAATAGGAGCAGCCACAACTCCTCCATAGGAAGATCCTTTCGGTTCATCAATGACAACCAGCAGTGCTATTTTAGGATGATCCAGAGGCGAAAAACCCATAAAACCGCTTGTAAAGCGGTCTTCAGAATACCCCCCTAAAACTGTATCCACCTTTTGAGCAGTACCTGTTTTACCGGCTACTTCATATCCTACGGGTACGGCTGCCTCACCTGTACCTCCTTTTTCTGTAACTGATCTTAGAATAGCAGTAACCTTTCTGGCTGTCTCTTCCGATATAACTCTTCTTAAAATTTTTGGTTCAAATGATTCAATCACCTTTCCACTATCATTGACAATCCTTTCGACAATTAGGGGTTTCATAAGATTTCCACCATTGGCAATAGCTGAAAGGGCTGTGATTAATTGAATTCCAGTAACTGAGATTCCTTGGCCAAAGGAAATGGTATCGAGTGAAACTGGACTCCAGTATCTTGGGTGATGGAGTATTCCTTTTTCCTCACCAGGTAATCCTATCTTTGTCTTTTCACCAAATCCAAAAGCAGTAATATATCGATAGACCTTTTCCCTACCAATCTTTTCACCAATTTTAGATATCCCTATATTGCTTGAATATTTAATAATCTCCTGGAAGGTAAGCCATCCATGTTTAGAATGGTCACGAATCTTTCTATCATAAACCGTATAGACTCCATTCTCGCAGAAGAATGAATCATTTGGTTTGACTAATCTTTCTTCAAGAGCAGCCGCAGCCAAAAAGGTTTTAAATAGGCTTCCAGGTTCAAAGACTTCGGAAATAGCTTTGTTTCTCCATATCTTCGCGCGATATTGGAGAAATTCGTTTGGGTTAAATGGAGGATATGAAGCCATGGCTAAAATCCTTCCTGAATAGGGATCCATGGCAATACACATTCCTCCTTTTGCCCCCCATTTTTTAACTCCAATACTTAGTTCTGTTTCAACAACATGTTGAATATGCTTATCAATAGTAAGATAAATATTTCCTGGTTTATCATCCTTTTCAACTGGTATACCATCTAAAACAATTATACGGCCTTTTGCATCTCTGCCGAATGTCCAAAGACTGCTCTGGCCACTTAGAATCTGATCGTATTGGAACTCTATACCCTCTAAGCCTCTTGAATCGAGTCCCACAAATCCAATCACATGGGCACCTAATTCCATATTAGGATAGAAACGTTTACTCTCTTTTAAAAAGTATATGCCCGAAAGATTTAGGGCCTTGACATCTTCAGCCTCTTTTGAAGAAACTTTTCTTTTAACCCATTCAAAGGATTTTGGACTTATTAATTTATTTCTTAATTCCTCAACATCAAGCTGAAGGATAGTAGAAAGTTTCTTAATCTTTTCATCTCTATGGTCAATCTTTCTGGGATCTGCAAAAATAGAATCTACCTCCAGACTGACGGCCAATTCATTTCCTTTGGTATCAAAGATAGTCCCCCTTTTCTGACCCAGTGGAATCCTAACATAATGCTGTTCAGAGGCAATCCGATAGAGTTGTTCCTTTTTGATCACCTGTAGTTGAAAAATTCTAATCCCGATGAGTATGAAACTTAAAAATATTATGGCACAAATAAAGAGGATTCTTAGTTTAAACCAATTGATTGATTTTCTTCTCATCGAATTATAATCACCTGATGAGGATTTGCTTTAATCATCTTGAGCTCTTCTACTGCTATCTTCTCAATTCGGTTGTAAGATTTTAACATTGCAATCTCTAATTTCAATTTCTTATTATTCTCAGCGAGCTTTTTCCCTTTGGCCAATTCATGCGAAATTTTATACCCTGTTTCAATGACTTCTATCCTTGACCAAACATAGAAAAGACAGCCTCCAATCAATAAGAACAAGATAAAGGTGAAAATCATTAGTCTGGGCTGAATAGAAGATTTCTTTTCGCTAACTGTTTCACCTGACCAGAGTATTCTATCTGAATTTGGATTTAAAAGTTTTACCATTTATAACTCCTTCGAAATCTCTTCATATCCTTTCTGCACACCTTAGCTTTGCACTTCTTGCCCTTGGGTTTCTCTTCACTTCTTCTATAGTAGGTACTACCGGTTTTTTAGTGATCACACGAAGATATCCTTCGCTTTCCAATTTTTTAAAACTCTCTTTAACCAAACGATCTTCAAGGGAGTGAAAAGACAGAACACATATCCTCCCTCCTTTCTTGAGGCAACACCAACCAATGGCCAATAGCTTTTTTAAATTTTCAAGTTCATTATTTACCTTGATCCTTAAAGCTTGGAATGTTTTTGTTGCTGGATCAATCTTTGTATGATATTTTTTAGGAATGACTTGATGAATCAATTTTTTCAGTGTCTGGGTATTTTTAATAGGAGATCGTTCTCTTTGTTTAATAATAGCCTTAGCAATTCTTTTAGCCCACCTTTCATTTCCATACTCAATCAAGATGGTTTCAAGTTCTTTCAATGAAAGTCGGTTCAATAAATATTCTGCTGTCACTTTTATCCTTTGATCCATTCTCATATCCAGTGGACCTTCTGCCATAAAACTAAATCCTCTTTCTTTATCTTCCAGTTGAAGAGAAGAAAGACCTAAATCGATTAATATTCCGTCTACTTCACGGATTCCTAATTCATCAAGTGACTCAATTAAATAAATAAAATTTTTATTAATAAATTTGACTCTATTACCAAAAGGTTCCAAAATATTTTTTGCCTCTAAAATTGCATTCTCATCCCAATCAAAACCGATGAGAACTCCATCAGGTGATGTCCGTTTCAAAATCTCCCTGGCATGACCTCCACAGCCAACTGTAGCATCAACATATATTTTTCCAGGCTCACATCTTAAAAACATCATTACTTCTTCAACCATTACAGGTATATGTTTCAAAATTTGAGTTTCCACTTAAAATTATATTCCAAGATTAGCAAGAGTCTCACGCACCTTATCAAATCCCTCCTCAACTTGCTTCACTACTTCCAACCATCTCTCTTTGGCAAATATTTCTATAAAGCGGCCTTCTCCAACTAATACAACTTCTTTTTGAAGATTTGCATAATCCCTAAGTGTTTGTGGGATTAGTAGTCTTCCCTGTTTATCAATCACACAGTCAATAGCACTCGAATAAAAATATCTTAAAAAAGCACTCATCTCTTTTCTCATAATAGAAAAAGTACCAATTTTCTGTTCTATGAGGATATTCCACTCTTCATAAGGGAAGGCAACAAGACAATGGTCAAAATTGGTTATTACTAACCTATCGTCATATTTTTCTGATAAGATTTCTCTAAATTTTGATGGAATACTAATCCTCCCTTTTGAATCAATGGTATGCTCATATCTACCTCTAAACATATTTTTGACCCCCAGGGATTAAAACATACCACCTTTTACCACTTTTTCCCACTTGGTTAAAAGAAATATACTGAAAAATTAAATTTGTCAAGTAAAATTTTATATTTAAACCTATTTTTTTCTAAATTTTTTAATACCACAATATATATTAAATTAAAACCTCTTAATCACAATATTTAGGCAATAATTTTCATTTATTCAAATAAAAAAGAATTATAAAAAGACTTTCTGTGTTGTTAAATTGCTCAAATAGCCAAAATCCATTTTCAGGTAATGAGAGGATGGATTACATTGTCAAATTCAATCATTTTTAAAAAAATTAGTAAGCTAAGATTGACAAGAGTTTTAATAATCTCTAAAATAAATATTGTATGGTATCCGAAGCAATAAGAAAAAAGGTTGAAAAACTTCGAGAAGAGATAGAATATCATAATTATCTTTACTATGTTCTTGATAAACCAGAGATTCCGGATTCTGAATACGATCGTCTTTTAAGAGAGCTTGAAAAATTAGAAGAGCAATATCCCGAACTTCGCTCACCCTATTCTCCAACACAAAGGGTTGGTGCTCCACCTTTAGAAGAGTTCGAAATTGTAAGGCATACGATTCCTATGTTAAGCCTTGCAAATGCATTCGATGAAACAGAAGCACGTGATTTTGATAAAAGGGTTAAAAAGTTTTTAGGCATCACTTCAGAGGTAGAATATGTAGCAGAACCGAAACTTGATGGCCTCGCGGTCGAACTTGTTTATGAACGTGGTATATTCGTTGTTGGATCAACACGTGGAGATGGAATTAATGGTGAGAATGTAACCCAAAATCTTAGAACAATTAAGACAATCCCTTTGAGGCTCATTCAAAAAGAGATTCCGGCTCCCGAAAGATTAGAAGTACGGGGTGAAGTAATAATGCAAATCAAAAAATTTAAAGAACTTAATCGGAAAAGAGAAGAAATTGGGGAGCCCCCTTTTGCCAATCCAAGAAATGCAGCAGCTGGCTCTGTTAGACAGCTTGATTCAAAGGTTACTGCAGAAAGACCACTTGAAATCTATTGTTATGGGATTGGTGAAGTTAGAGGTTGGACATTCAAAACTCAATGGGATATTCTTCAAACATTTCCAAAATGGGGTCTAAGAGTAAATCCACATATTAGGAAATGTAAAAATATAGATGAGGTATTAGATTATTATCGCGAAATGAGTGAAAAAAGAGAAAACCTTCCTTATGAAATCGATGGAATTGTTATTAAGGTTAATAATCTCGATTTACAATCCAGACTGGGAGAAATCTCGAGAAGTCCTCGCTGGGCAATAGCATTTAAATTCGAGCCAAAGCAAGAAACAACTAAAATCTTAGATATCATTGTCCAGGTTGGAAGGACAGGTGTCCTTACACCTGTAGCAATAATGGAACCTGTTAAAGTGGGCGGGGTAGAAGTTAGTCGTGCAACTCTACATAACCAAGATGAGATTGATAAGAAGGATATTAGAATTGGTGATACCGTAATTATCCAGAGAGCTGGGGATGTAATCCCTGAAGTGGTTCAGGTGGTTACATCAAAAAGGAAAGGAACAGAAAAAAAGTTTAGGATGCCTTCAAAATGTCCTGTCTGTGGAGCTGATGTGATAAAAGAAGAAGCCCTTCATCGTTGTATTGGTCTTGATTGTCCTGCTCAATTGAAAGGTCGAATCAAACATTTTGCCTCCAAGAGGGCAATGGATATTGAAGGCCTTGGAACAAAATTGATCGATCAACTTGTTGACAAAGGTCTTGTTAAAGATGTTGCTGATATCTACTATCTCAAGAAAGAGGACCTAATAGCTCTTGAAAGAATGGCTGATAAGTCTGCCCAAAACATCATTGATGCTATAGAAGCAAGTAAGACAAAACCCCTTGCAAAATTTATTTATGCCCTTGGAATTCGCCATGTAGGTGAAACAACGGCAGAAGACCTTGCAAGACATTTTCCGAAACTTGATGAGTTTTTCAATCTTACAAAAGAAGAACTCATGAAAGTGGAAGGTATTGGCCCTGAGGTAGCTACGAGTGTTTACCAATTTTTTAGGGATAAGAAGAATAAAGAATCGATTGAAAGACTTAAAAAGGCAGGTCTAAAGATTATTGAACCCAAGTTAAGGGAAAAGGGAAAGCTTGCAGGAAAAACATTTGTATTTACTGGAACTCTTAAATCCTATGGAAGAGATGAGGCGAGGAACATCGTGGAAACCCTTGGTGGAATGACAGCCTCAAGTGTCTCAAAGAAAGTTGATTATGTGGTTGTTGGAGAAGATCCTGGTTCCAAGCTTGATAAGGCTCGACAACTTGGTATTAAGACACTGACCGAGGAAGAATTTAAGAAGATGATAAGTTGAGTGAGGAGAAACCCTATGGCCTATTCGATCTTTTCTGAAACTATGGCTGATATGAGATATCCTGAGATTGAAAGAGCAGCCAAAGAAAAATGGCCTGTCCTATTCCCAATTGCTGTGATTGAAGAACATGGACCTCATATGTGTCTGGCAACAGATGCATATCTAACCTATCATCTGTGTAAAATGGTAAAACGAAACCTAAAGGATTTTGGTATAGAATCCTTAATTGCCCCACCCTATTATTGGGGAATCAATGTTGCAACAAATGGTTTTTCTGGATCTTTTACTGTAAAGCCTGAAACTATGGTCCTTTTGCTTTTTGACTTAATCAGTTGTTTGAAATCTTGGGGGTTTGAAAAGATATTTCTTATGAATGTCCATGGAGATTTAAATCATATCATTAGTATCATTCAAGTGGCCAGAAAAGCATATGAAGAATTTGGTGAAGGGGTTTATTATATTGTTCCTGATATTTTTATTAAAAGGGTAGGACTTTCTGGAGAAGAAACCTTCATAATATCTCAATCTACCCCAAAAGAGCCACTACCTCAGTATTTTGATCTCCATGCAGGTGGCTCTGAGACAAGTTTAATGATAAAGAATTTTCCTGAGCTTGTAGATATAGATCTTGCAAGATCCTTAGAATCATCAAGGACAACACTTGAGGGATTAAACATATGGCGATTGGGAGGAGAAAAAGCAAAAGAGATTACACCCCTTGGATTTTGTGGAAATCCTTCAGCAATTGATCTTGAAAAGGCAAAAATATCCGAAAATAGAACCATCGAAGAATTAACAAGGCTAATTTTAAGAAAGTTAAAAGGAGAATAGATTCATAAAAACTAAAAGCTAATGCGCAGAAAAGTGATTATTGATTGTGATGTTGGGGTGGATGATGCATTGGCATTAATCTTTGCCTTTCATTCACCAGAACTGGATATTAAGGCTATAACCGCAGTAAATGGCAATGTACATCTAAATCAAGTTTTTGAAAATATCCAAAAGGTCTTATCCCTCATTCGTCCTAAAACTCACCCTTTAATTGCAAAAGGAGCAGATAGACCTTTAAGTGGCCGACCACTCTATGCACATTCGATCCATGGAGCAGATGGACTTGGAGGAGCAAGATTAGAAATAAAAGAAGGAGAAATTTTTTGGCAGATATATCCAGCTAATGCTGATGAGCTTATAATAGATTTAGCAGAGAAGTATAAAGAAGAACTCACACTAATTGCTATAGGACCTCTCACAAATTTGGCATTGGCTATGAAAAAAGATTTTAAAGTCATAAAAAAGCTAAGGGAGATCTTCATTATGGGGGGCGCTATAGGCACAGGAGGAAATGTTACACCCTCTGCAGAATTTAATATATTTAGCGACCCAATTGCAGCAAACATAGTATTTGGATCAGGAATTCCTATTACCCTTGTTCCGTTGGATGTCACCCATCAAGTCAATCTCACCTCCAAATATATGGAAGAGAAAGTGCTTCCAATTCAAAATCCTTTTTCAAAATTTATTATTGAAGCAACAGGATATGATACAAATGAAAAACTTTTTAAAAATAAAGAATTGATTCACCTTCATGACCCATTAGCAGTAGGGGTAGCCATTGATCCTACACTTGTTGAAAAAGAAAAACTTGCCATTCAGGTTGAAACAAAAGAAGGAAATGATTTTGGAAAAATATCTAAAATAAAAGAGGGACTGCCTTTAGATGTCTGTTTAAAAGTGGATTCAAAAAGATTTTTAGATCTTTTTTTATCAAGAGTGATTTAAGCTTAATAAGATTCTGTGAATAAAAAGATTCTTGTCATTGGAACTTCCAATATTGATTTTATCTTTAGAGTCCCCCACTTTCACCAAGTAGGAGAAACAATCGTTGCTGAAGTTATGACTACTGCCTTTGGGGGAAAGGGAGCCAATCAAGCCATCACAATAAAACAATTGGGCTCAAAGGTAATCTTTCTGACAAAATTAGGAAATGACGTTTATGGTGAACAATATAAAAAATATTTTCTGAAGAAAGGAATGGACGCAAAATGGATATTAAAAGATAAAAAACTTCCCACGGGAATGGCTATCATTGAACTCTCTCCTAAAGGAGAAAATCGAATTATGGTATCCCCTGGAGCTAATCATTCCCTTTTGCCAAAGGATCTAATAAAGAATCCTCCTCCATGGAAGGAGATAAACCTATTTTTAACACAACTTGAGATACCATTAGAAACAGTATCTACTGGTTTAGAACTTGCCCAGACCTATGGAGTAATAACAATTCTTAATCCATCTCCAGGGCAAAGGCTTTCATCAAGGATTCTATCAATGGTTGACTTCCTCATCCCGAATGAAACAGAGGCAGAGATCATATCTGGAATAAAAATAAGAAAAGATAAAGATATTGAAAAAATTGGAAACATACTAATGGAAATGGGTTCAAGGAATATTGTGGTTACACTCGGCGAAAAAGGTCTCTTTTTTAAAAATCAAGATGAGACAATATGGATGGAGGCATTTAAAGTAGATGTAAAAGATACAACGGCTGCTGGAGATGCCTTTATCGGGGCTTTTGCCCATGGTATTCATAAAGGATGGCCGATTCGAGAGGTCTTAAAATTTGCAAATGCCTCGGGTGCATTGGCAACTACTAAAATCGGTGCTCAACCTTCACTTCCAATGAAAAAAGATCTTGATGATTTTTTCTTAAACAATTTAAAATATTAAGACATTTCCAAAGAGAATCCTATGAAAGGATAAGATATGATTGAAAAACGATGGATAATTATTTTTGGTGCGTTTATATCAATGAGTTTTCTCGGTATGTCAAGGACTTTTCTTGGAACCTCGCTTCCCTCCATCCGCACAACTTTCGGGCTTACCCTTGTTCAGGCAGGAACCCTAACTGCCTTACTCCAATTTGGTTTTACTTTAGCTGTTTTTGTGGGTGGACCACTCTCTGATATCTTTAAAAGGAGTTTTTTACTTATGGCAGGCTGTCTTCTTATGGGAATAAATCTAATCCTTTTTGGATTCTCAGATTGGTTTTTAATCAGTCTTTTAGGAATGAGCTTCATTGGAATTGGAGGTGGACTTATTGAGGCAAGCTCAAATCCATTACTAATACACCTCTTTCCTGGCAGAGAATCTATGGTTATGAATCTTCATCACTTTTTCTTTGCGGCAGGCTCGCTTTTAGGTCCACTTATTATGGGAACTTTACTTGCAAGAGAAATTCCATGGCAGTGGGTTTACATTGGATTCGGAATCTTTGTATTAATTATCTTTTTTCTCCTCTCAATTCAAAGAATCTCTTCACCAAAAGTTGAGCAAAAATTTGAGCTAAAAGCTATGGTGAAACTCGTAAAAGAAAAAAAATTTCTGATTCTTTTAACTGTCGCTTTCTTCGGTCTTGGTGTACAAAACGGAATTGGTTACTGGATGGTCACTTTTTTAAGAGAAACAAAATCATTCTCAATTTCTTTAGCAAGTACTTCTCTGTTTCTTTTCTTTACATGCTTAGCCATGGGGAGACTATTTTCAAGCTACATTATCACAAAGCTCAATGAGGATAAATATCTTTTAGGATTATTTTCGCTTCTTTTTGTTGCCCTATTTCTATCAATCTTTGTTCCTGGACAATGGAGTATTATGCTATTTGCTCTTTGTGGCCTTGCCCATTCAGGTGTCTTTCCATGCCTCTTAGGGATGGTAGGGAAATTATATTCAAAAAATCCTGGAACCGCAATGGGTTTACTCGCTACAGGTTCAGGGCTCGGATCAATGAGTGTGCCATGGTTAATGTCATTTATATCCCAATTAAGTAATCTCACGATAGGTTTTCTCTCATTTGAGATCTATGTAATGGTTTGCTTTTTTTTGATGATATTTTATATGAAAATCACAAGATAGGCTTCAGATATTAAAAGATAAAAATATATTATTTAAGAATTTTAGTAATATTTTTTACTTTTTGAGCAGTCTCTTTAATCTCGCGTACTTCTTTTAGACCAGGAATATCCTCTACTTCTTTCTTTATATCCGATATTAAGCTTTCTTTCTTCTCTTCTTTCTTTTCCTTTCTATCAGCCTTTCGCTCATCTCTAATCTTCCTTATCTCTTTTACAGTTTTTCCAAGCGCCTCACCAATCTCAGGAAGCTTTTTTGCGCCAAACAAAAGAAAAATAATAATTAAAATCACCAATATTTCTGGAAAGCCAAGACCAAACATTATTCATCTCCTATATTTTATTTTTAAGCTTACCGATATTCCCAATGACCTGGTACCCAAACCCAACCTCTTCCTTTTGGTCTCCAGTGCCCAGGTACCCAGACAGCATGGGGTCTCGGCCTCTTCTCCCAATGCCCAGGAATCCAAATCCACTCTCCCCTTTCATAAACCCAATAGCCTGGGATCCACACTGCATCAGGAAATGGAGGTGGACCGTATGTTTCTACTTGTGGCTCGGGAGGTCTTACATACACGACCCGTGTTGCGCATCCCATTGAAAGAATAAATAATCCAATTAATAGGATTAAAATAGAAATAAGCATTGCCCTTCTCATCTTGAACCTCCTTTTATTTATTTTTACAAATAATTAGATAAAAATCCAACAAAAATATTAAAAAATTTGGAACGCCTCACCTAAAAAAGTAGAGTTTATAATCCTATTTGGAAAAGCCTAAAACTTCATTCCATTAATAGGGTAAACCTTTAATGATTTGCCAAAATCTTTAAGAGCCGAGTCCTTATCTTCAAAATATTATTTGCTCGCTACAGGGAGTAAGGTTTCTTACTTCTCCTCATGGAAATTGATTATTATATTGATTTAGAAAACTCTTATGAATTCTTGACTAACTCGTATTGTTTATTATAATTGAGTTGTCATTATTTTTGGAAGAAAACATATTATACGAGGAGGGTTTAAAATGGAAATGATGTTTAAAAAATTATTTGAACCTGGATGGATAGGAAATCTAAGGCTTAAAAACAGGATAATTAAAGCCCCTCAACACACGGGCCTTGCAAACCCTGATGGGTCGGTAACAGATAGGATGATACGTTATTATAAAGAGGTTACTATGGGTGGGGTAAGTATGGTTATTGTTGAATATGCCTATATAGATAATGATGCAAGCCGCGCCTCACCTTGTCAACTTGGAATCTCAAGTATGGATCATATTCCAGGACTCTCATTGCTTGCACAAACTATCCAGGCAAATGGTGCTAAGGCAGCAATTCAAATATCACATGCAGGAAGACAAAAATTCACTCTTTCAAAACCAATCAAGGCCCCATCAAGAGTCCCGTGGGAAGAGATTTATGCTGCTGGATGTCCACCTCCAGATGAACTAACATTTGAAGAGATATGCCAAATTGTTAAATCATTTGGGGAAGCTGCAAAAAGAGCAAAGACTGCTGATTTTGATATGGTAGAAATCCATGCATGCCATGGCTACCTTATATCAAATTTTCTCTCCCCCCGAACAAACAAAAGAACTGACTGGTATGGAGGTTCTTTAGAGAATAGGATGCGTTTTTTACTTGAGGTTATTGAAGAGATAAAGTGCCAGGTTGGGCAGGATTACCCAATCTCTGTGAGAGTGAGTGGAACAGACTATGAACCAGATGGAACAACCATAGAGGAAACCATAGAGCTTTGTAAAAGACTTGAGAAGATGGGGGTTTCAGTAATTCATATGTCAGGAGGAAATCATCACCAAACCATACATGAGGTCAGCCCAATGGGAATGTCACTTGCTCATAATGTTTGGGCAGCAGAGGCCGTAAAGAAAGTCCTCAAAATACCGGTCATCGCTTCAGGCTCAATTAATCTCCCTGATTTGGCAGAAAAGATTCTAAGTGAGGGAAAAGGAGATTTTATTGGTTTAGGCAGACCACTTTGGGCTGATCCACAATGGCCTCTTAAAGCAATGGAAGGAAGGCCTGAAGATATTAGGCCTTGCATACGATGCAATGATGGATGTTTGGCAAGGGGTGACCATCAAGCTAAAACCATTTGGTGTTCGGTAAACGTGGCAATATGTAGAGAAGATGAATTTCGAATCACAAAAGCTGAGAAACCAAAGAAAGTTGTAATCATTGGTGGTGGACCTGCTGGAATGGAGGCAGCTATTGTCTGCAAATTAAAAGGCCATCATGTTACCCTCTATGAAAAAAGAGAACTTGGCGGAGCCTTGATTGAGGCATCAATACCAGATTTTAAAGCACCCGATCTAAAACCCCTTATTAATTTTTTCAGAACTCAAATAAAAAAATTAAAAATAGAAGTAATTAAAGAAGAGGCTACCCCAGAAAAAATCAAAAATGGTAATTTCGATGTTGTTATTGTCGCTTCAGGAGCTACTCTTTCCATCCCAAAGGATATACAAGGAATCACAAACGCTAATGTGACAACAGCTCTAAAGGTATTAAATGGTGATGCTAATGTAGGTCAAAAAGTAGCAGTAGTTGGTGGTGGAGTAGTTGGAACAGAAGTCGGGCTATTTTTAGCAGAAAAAGGAAAAGAAATTATATTTGTCGAGATGCTTGATACCTTTATGAATGATATTACATTTGACCAAAAACTTGTATATGAAGAACGATTTAAAAAACATAATATATCTATTTATACTGGTAAAAGGCTTGAAGCAGTCACCGAAAAAGGTATTATTTTGGTAGACAGGTACGGGATTAGGACAGAAATTCAAGTTGATTCGGTTGTTCTTGCAACGGGTTTTAAACCCAACAGGGATTTAATTGACGCACTAAAAGACGAACCAAATCTTAAGGTTTTTGATGTTGGTGATTGTGTAAAACCACGTAAAATTTTTGATGCCATTCACGAGGGTCACTTAGTTGCAAAATTATTAAATTAAACTGAAGGGGGAAAGACTTATTACTTATAATTCTCAGGTTTCATAGGTTTGTTTCATAGGTTTTCTACTTAAATGGGCTTGAGGAATATTTTAATGTAAAATGCATGATTCCTTGGATTCATTCGGGATGACAAAAAAGAATCGCCCTATTTAAATAGAAATTGGTTCATATTAATTTAAAAAATTGGGAAGATGGAATACACTTTCAAGTGGAAAGCGACCAGTAATAAATACAGGAAGAATGAGAGCAATATCACTTGTTCCTCTCAGAAGATCATCATACATCTCAGGCAATCGACCCAATTGTTGATCAGGATAAACTATTACCTTAACTCTTCCCTCTGTCCGTTTTTCAACCTCTGCAGCCCAAGGAGCAATAAAGTTTCGGTAACCGTGATGAATAGAAGGAAGATGAGTAGCAAACTTCAATTTAATCTGTTTGGTAGGGGCTTGAGCAAAGCCATTAAATGAAACTCCGTTAATAATTACAAAACATAAAGCAATTACTACAAAAATAATAAATTTCCCTTTTTTTCGAATAAACATTTCTTTATCTCCTTTCCCAATATTTTTTATAAATTAAGGCTGATTTTAAAATATACCCGTTAAAAGTCAAGAATAAGTTTATCTTTATATTTTTAACCATCGTTCTGCATTTAGGTGATAAATCTTCTCTTTTTCCTCATCACTAAGGGGTGTCTTCTCCACAAGCCCTACAGATTCCCTCGGGTCTACATAAGGATAATCAACCGCAAACAAAACTCTATCAACTCCCATTGCACTCACAGCACACAAAAGGGCCTCAGGCCGATATTTCCCACTTGTCGTGATAAGTATATTCCCCCTAATATACTCAGAAAATAACCTCTTTAGCCTCTTCCTCTTAAAAGCCATCACATAACCCTCATCCAAACGCCCAAGAAGGTAAGGAAGTGATTCTCCCAAATGACCAAGAATCAAAATAGCCTTCGGAAATTCATCAAAAACCCCAGCCCCTATGATCCTCAGTGCATGTGTTGCTGCCTCAACACCCCAACTCCATATAGGCCCCATTAACTCAGGATGCCCCTCATACATCTTCCTTACCTCACGGCATGGATCATTAATATGTAAATAAATAGGAACACCTAATGCCTCTGCACACTCCCACAGGACCCAAAACTTCTCCTCATCGAGATATTCAAAGTTCGTATGACCCTGAACCATAGCTCCCTTGAATCCAAGTTGGGTAACTGTCCGCTCTAATTCCCTGGCTGCCTCTCGAGGATCCTGCGTCGGAAGACAAGCAAAACCTGCAAAACGACCAGGATACCTCTTAATAATCTCTGCTTGCAAATCATTTATCCTCTTTGCCAAAGATATTGCCCTGCCTCGCTCCTCTATCCCTTGAATCCCTGGAGAACCTGTAGAAAGCACCTGCATTGTAATTCCTGCTTCATCCATTATGGGAAGACGATATTTCTCGAAATCCCCTATTCTTTGACTCACAAAAGGTACCTCAGAAAGATTCACTGACCAAGGCAAACCTGTCCTCTCGACCCACTCATCTTTTATCTTTGCAATCTCTGGCGTGCCCCAATGCTCCTCTATCGAAATCTTTTTCATATTAATTTTCTCCTTTCTATTTAGTCAAAGTTTCATATAACAAAACCCCTCTAACTGTCAAGAAATAAAATAGGCCCTTTGAAAAAGTCTTTTAATTTTATAACAATCTTTTAATAAATTTATAGGGTATACTCTCGTGGCTTACAGAAAATCGCTAAGGGACTTTAGCCTCAAATCTATTATAGATATTAGCCCGGCAGATCTGGACAACAAGGCTCATTCAATTAACCCTCCCAAACTTGAAATTGCCTATCATATAGCTTTTCAGAGGTCTCTCCCCGGAGGGCTTGACAAAAATTTATTTTATGTTATGTTTTAAAAAACTTGAAATAAATAGATTATATGAATCAGCCTAAAAATTTTAATTTCAGCAGTTGGCAGAACTTTTATTGGTATTATTTTAACGGAGAGATCTGCCCACTGCTGTTGGCTGATCATTAAAAATTATCGAAGCCAAAAAGGCCGTGGGTAGATCAAGTGCTACCCACGGCTTTTTTGTTTTGGGCCGTGGGAAGATTCTTCTCACGGCCTTTTTATTTTAATGCCGAGGAGGAGAGCTATGACAGGTAAAGCAATTCGCTTAAAAAGAATTATTGACCATAGATCTGGAAAGACAGTTATTATCCCCTTGGATCATGGGATAACAATTGGCCCAGTGGATGGTCTTATCCAAATGGATAAGACCATTGAGGCAGTAGAAAGAGGTGGGGCCAATGCCATTGTCGTTCACAAAGGATTATTAAATAGTGGGAAATTTCCAATTACTTCAAAGATAGGTTTAATTATCCATTTATCTGGCAGTACAAGGATTAGTCCATATCCTAATTCAAAGGTGATAGTATGTGAGGTTGAAGAGGCTATCAAGCTTGGAGCAGATGGTGTATCTCTGCACGTCAATCTGGGCTCAGAAGATGAAAAGATAATGTTGAGGGATCTTGGATTAGTGGCCAAGTGTTCGATGGAATGGGGAATTCCCCTCTTAGCAATGATGTATGTAAGAGGTCCAAATATCAAAAATGAATATGATGTTAAACTGGTTAAACATGCTGCCCGTGTTGGTGCTGAATTGGGAGCAGATATTGTTAAGGTTCCTTATACAGGTTCTCAGGAGAGTTTTAGGGAGGTGGTTGAGGGATGTTTTGTGCCTGTGGTGATTGCAGGGGGAGAAAAGATGGATACTGATGAGGAGGTTTTAAGGATGGTTGAAGGGGCAATTAGTGTAGGAGGGGCTGGAGTCTCAATAGGCAGAAATGTTTTCCAGCATAATGAACCAAGTAGAATTGTTGAGGCAATATCAAAAATAGTACACCATGGACCTTAAATCTAAAATCTATAGAGGCATGAGGTGAAAAGATATGAGAAAGATTTGGGTAAAATCAATCCCTTGGAGAAGGGAGGTTGCCGAGGTAGCGGTTGAGGCTGGGGCAGATGCTCTTTTGATTCCTTCTGGAATGAGAGACGAGGTTAAAAAGATTGGACTTATCCCTATTGTATCGGAGGATGGAGATTTAGTCCTTGGAAGTGATGTTATTGAAAAAGAGATCAGAGGAAAAGAGGATGAGGAAGAGATTATCTTACTTAGTCAGTCCAAAAAAGTAATTGTGAAAAATGGAGATTGGAAAATTATCCCACTTGAAAATTTACTAAGCAGGAAAGGGAACGTCTTTGTTGAGATCGAGGAGATAAAAGAAGGGGAGACAGCATTTGGTATTCTTGAAAAAGGTGTAGAAGGAGTGGTCGTGAATAATCCTGATCCTTATAAAGTTCGAAGGATTGTTAAGGCTTTAAAAAAAGAGATGGAGAGAATTGATCTTACTACAGCAATAGTTAAACGAATAGAACCTCTCGGCCTTGGTGATCGAGTATGCGTGGATATATGTTCATCAATGGGTCTTGGAGAGGGAATGCTTGTAGGAAATAGCAGTCAAGCACTTTTTCTTGTCCATTCAGAAAATATAGAGAATCCTTTTGTAAATCCAAGGCCCTTCAGAGTAAATGCTGGACCTGTCCACGCCTATATTCGGATGGCAGATGGCAATACGAAGTATCTCTGTGAGGTTAGGGCTGGAGATAAGGCATTGATTGTTAATTATGAAGGGAAAACTTCTCATGCATTTGTTGGAAGGGCAAAGATAGAAAGAAGGCCATTAGCCCTGTTAGAGGCAGAAGAGGGCGGAGAAAGCATTTCAGTTATTTTACAGAATGCTGAGACGATTCTACTTACTCAACCGGATGGAAAGGCAGTATCGCTTATGGATCTTAAAAAGGGCGCTGAAATCCTGGTTTATCGGGAAAAGAAAGGAAGACACTTTGGAGTTGAGATAGATGAAACCATTATTGAAAGGTAAAAGAATGATAAAAATCTGTATTCCTATTGTTGAGAAAACCATCGACGATGCACTTACCTCTATTAAGGTTGCAAACAGATTTGGGGATCTTTTAGAGATTCGGGCAGATTATTTAAATCCGACCACTTTAGAAGAACTATTTTTATATAAAGAGATTCCATGGATTTTTACAAATAGAAGAAAAGAAGAGGGAGGAAGATGGAGAGGAAGTGAGGAAGAGAGACTCGAGGTTTTAAAGAAGGCGGTTGATTTAGGAGCTGACTTTATAGATGTAGAGTTAAGAAGTGGGGTGAATTACCTTAAAGATTTACTCAAAGAGAGGAAGAAGGTAAGGGTCATCTTATCATTTCATGAATTTAGAGGAACCCCTTCTGAGAGCGGGCTAAAGATGATCTTTGAAAGGATGAGAAAATTTAGACCCGATCTCATTAAAATTGTCACCTTTGCCAAATATCCCAATGACAATCTTCGAATTCTTTCTCTTATCCCCTATGCAAAAGGGAAGGGAGAAAAGATTTTAGCTTTTTGTATGGGAGATAAAGGGAAAATAAGTCGGATATTATCTCCCCTATTAGGATCTCCATGGACCTATGCCTCGATGGATAATGATAAAAGGTCTGCTCCTGGCCAGCTCACAGTAAACCAGATGAGGGAGGTTTATAAAATCTTAGAATGCTAAGCTCAAATACCCTTATTTACGGGATAATAGGGAATCCTGTTCGTCACAGTTTGAGTCCTATTATTCACAATAGGGCATTTAGAAGGATTGGAAAGGATGCTGTCTATCTTACTTTTGAAGTGAATGATCTTCGTGATGCGATTAAAGGAATAAGGGCTCTGGGGATAAGAGGGGTAAGTGTTACTATTCCTTTTAAGAGTGAGGTGATTTCGTGTAATGCGCCCCATTTTTCAAGACATTTTTTAGGGTTTAAGAGTGTAGAGTTATGATCCATTAAAAAACGACCTCACCATTTGCGTTATAAACGACTTTCTCAACCCAACCCATATCTGAATAT
>Ga0315298_1001131_pt1 | contig 50268 bp, 36 predicted proteins | sample WHS_1_MG_FD_203077 | JGI IMG/M metagenome (GOLD analysis project Ga0315298, IMG submission 203077) | Extremophilic microbial mat communities from Washburn Hot Springs, YNP, Wyoming, USA - WHS_1_MG | ecosystem: Environmental > Aquatic > Thermal springs > Hot (42-90C) | place: USA: Wyoming...
TCATAGAGGCGCACGTAATTCTGGATGGAGATGGTGGCCACGGTGCGATACTCCCGCTCCACCTTCACCCCCTCCTTGGCCTCGATGGCCTGGTGCAGGCCCTCGTTGTACCGGCGGCCGAACATCAGCCGACCGGTGAATTCGTCCACGATGATGACCTGGCCGTCCTTGACCACGTAGTCCACGTCCCGGTGATAGCAGGCGTTGGCGCGTAGAGCGGCGATCACGTGCTGGTATAACTCGGCATTCTCGGGGTCGGAGATGTTCCCCACCCCCAGCAGCCGCTCCAGCTTGGCCTGGCCCTGCTCGGTAAGCAGCGCGTTCTTCGCCTTCTCATCCACCACGTAGTCGGCTTCCCGGGTAAGTTGTTTGATGATGCGGTCCACCTTCTGGTACAGCCCGGTGGGTTTGCCCCCTTCGCCCGACAGTATCAGCGGCACCCGGGCCTCGTCGATGATCAGCGAGTCGGCCTCGTCCACGATCGCAAAGTGCTGGCCTCGCTGCACCAGCTCGTCCACACTGTGGCGCATGTTGTCGCGCAGGTAGTCGAAGCCGAACTCGGCAATAGTGCCGTAGGTGATGTCCGCCCGGTAGGCCTGCTGCCGGAGGTCGTTGTCCATGTTGGACTGGATGTAGCCGGTGCTCAGCCCCAGGAAGTTGTGCACCGGGCCCATCCATTCGCAGTCACGGCGCACCAGGTAGTCGTTGTGGGTGATCAGGTGGCAGCCCTTGCCGGTGAGCGCGTTCAGGTAGAGCGCGAAGTTGGCCACGTAGGTCTTGCCTTCACCCGTCTTCATCTCCGCGACCTTGCCCTCGTGCAGGACCATGCCGCCGATCAGCTGCACGTCGTAAGGCCGGTGCCCGATCACCCGCACCATGGCCTCGCGCACCACCGCAAAGGCCTCCACCAGCAGGTCGTCCAGGGTCTCCCCTCGGGCCAGGCGGTCGCGGAATTCCTGCGTCTTGGCTCGCAGTTGTTCGTCCGACAAGGCCTGCATCTGCGGCTCCAGGGCGGTGATGCGCGCGGCCATCGGCCACATCCGCTTCAGGTCCTTGCGGGTTATGTCAAACAGATTGGCGACAAACGACACCATCCACCTCTTCGTGTGCCCCAGCAAAAGTGAGGGGAACCCGGCCGGGTTCCCCCTTCGCGCCATCATTATACCACCCGCGGTTCCTCCAGGCAGCCACAGGCGGGCGAGGGGCGGGCCCCCAGCGCGGTATTCCCTGGGCTACCGCACCTCCAGTGCCCGGGGCACGAGCCACTGCTCGTGTTTGCTCCCACTTTCCACCAACACCTGCAGCAGATAATGCCCGGGGGGCGCGTTCTGCGGCACCATGTCCACGCCCGACTGTGCCCAGGCCCGCCCCGGAGGACAGGCCGGCAACGGTACGCGCCCGTAGCACAGCGGGAAGCGCCGGCCAAAGCCGAAATGACTCTTCCCCGGGCCCGGCTCCAGGCGGATGAACTTCGCCTTGATGCGCAGTAGCCGGGAGATCTGGCTGCGCGGCTGCCACCAGATACGCACCCGGAAGAACTCTCCGCGTCGCACCGCACCGGGCAGGACCTCCGCCCCCAGGAACCCCGGCGTGCCCTGCCCGCGCACCGAGGCCGGCACTGGGACCTCCATCTTGGGCCAATGCGGCAGCACTTCCTGGATCATCCCCATGTCTTTCCAGACGAACTCCGGAGCCCGCCCCCGGGGATCGAGGGTGGTGAACAGCCGCCGCCCATGCAGCATCGGCACCAGAGTGCGCACAAACTGCCGCTGGAACGGGAAGAGGTCGGTGGGGTCCTCCAGGCTGTGCCAGGCGCGATCGGCAGCCTGGCGCAGCAGCGGCTGCTTGATGCTCTTGATGAAGTTCAGGTCCTGCGCGGACACTGTGCTGGTGGCAAGCACGTCCCGGCGGAAACGCGCCACCTCCTGTAGGTAGCGGATGCTCCCAAAGAGGGTGTCTCCGTCCACCACCAGCACTGCTCCCTGCGGGCAGGGGGCCAGCAGCATCATGGCGTCACGCCAGACGTACCAGGCCTGGCTCTGGTCGCAGTGGCCCCAGTTCGCCGTCACCAAGCGCACCGTCAGCGCGCCTGCTACCAGCACGGGCAAGCCTGCCGCCACCCGCCGCCGGGGTCGCGCCAGCCCGCCCAGCCAGCGCGCCGCCTGGGCCAGCCCCAGCGCCACCCACAATGCGAGCATCATCTCGGCCGGCATGGCAAAAACCAGGGCGTCGCCCACATTGTAGGTGTAGGCCCAAAACAACGTGCCCAGGAAACCCAGCATGGTGATGGGTAACAACACGTGCCGCCGCAGGGCCACCAGGCCCGGGAGGGCCAACGCCAGCCCCAGCCATGTCATTCCGGTCAGGAGCCCCTGCCAATGCTTACCCGCGAGGTGCCAGGCGGCGGCCGGCGGGCGCTTCAGTGCTCGCCAGGCGTACTGGTGGCCCGAGATATGCTGCCACCAGTTTCCCCAGCCCAGCCGCACTGCTCCCCAATCCATTACTGGCCGGTGCCAGGACAGCGGGAAAAGCACCAGGTACAGCAGCAGCGGGGCGGCAGCCACTGCCGCCATGCCCAGGACAAACCGCCAACCCCGCCTGCGCTCGGCAAGGGTGCACCACACCCACGCGGGGAAGGCGAAGAAGACGGCGGTGCGGTGGTGCACCATGGCGAAACCGCAGGCCAGGGCCACCAGCAGGGCCGCGGAGCCGGTCCCCCGCTGCTCCCAGGAAAGCACCGCCGCCAGCACCAGGGCGATCAGCAGGGCGTGGAGCGAGTACACCTCGAAGGCCACCGACTGCCCCCATAGCCCCCGGCCGAAGCCCACCAGCAGCCCCGCCACCACCCCCCAGAGTACGCTGCGGGTGACCCGGGCCGCCGTCCATCCCAGCACCCCGGCTGCCGCCGCACCGAAAATGGCCGCGACCAAGTTCAGTCGGTAGGCTGGCGAGCCAAGGGGGAGCAGGGTCTCCAGGGCCTTGCCCAATAGGACGAGCAGCGGATACCCGGTAGGATGGGGGACGCCCAGGGTGTGCACGGCGGTCACCAACTCCGGGCTGTCTCCGTCGCCAATCGAGGGAGCCAAGGTTAGCACATACACCACCAGGGTGGCAGCCGCGGGTATGAAAGCAGCCATCAGTCCCCCGCGCCCCAGTGGCGGCTTGCTCTGCATGCCTGATGCCATGGTTCAATTGTAGCGCAACCGGGAGCCAGCAAACAATGTAGGTGGTCGGAGGCGCTTGCCTCTGGCAGGCAAGAGGCGCTGCCGTCGGCATGCAGAAGAGGTGACGCGAGGTGCTCAGCATGTCACCCCGCCTGCAGCGCGACCTGCCCCTGGAAATAACCGATATCCCGGCCGCGTTCCCCGTGGACCATGCCTTTGCCCCCCCGCACGGCCTGCTCCACCACCCTCGCCGCCATGCCGCCCGCCACACCCAGGAATACCTCTACCACCAACTCCTCCCTTACCTGGGCAACAAGCGCAAACTGCTCCCCCTGATCGCCATGGCCATCGAGCGCACAGGGGTCACCTGCGGCCGCTTCTTCGACGCCTTCGCCGGCAGCGGGGTGGTGAGCCGGCTCGCCAAGGCGCTCGGCTTTCAGGTCTTCTGTAACGACTGGGAGCCCTACACCCTGCCCATCAACCGGACCTACGTGGCGCTGAATCGCGCCCCCGCCTTCCGCGCCCTGGGGGGCATGGACGCGGCCTTCCGGCATCTGAATGCCCTGCCGCCGGTCCAGGGATACCTTGCCCGTCACTACTGCCCGGCTGACGACTCCGCCCCCGACCTCGCCCGCGAACGGCTCTTTTTCACCCAGGCCAACGGGCGCCGCATTGATGCCGTGCGCGAGGAGATCGCCCGCCTGGAGGCGGCGGGGGACCTCACCCCCGAGGAGCGGGATGTGCTGCTGGCCTCGCTGCTCTATTCCGTCTGCTATGTGAGCAACACCTCGGGGCTGTACAAAGGCTTCCACGCCGGATGGGGCGGGCGCAGCGGCGTCGCGCTGAACCGCATCCTCTCCGATCTGCACCTGCGCCCCCCCATCTTCTTCTCCAATGGTCGCAACAATCGGGTTACCGCCGAGGACGCCACCACCCTCGCCTCCCGGCTGGACTGCGATATCGCCTACCTCGACCCGCCCTACAACCAACACCAGTACGGCTCCAACTATCACCTGCTCAACACCGTGACGTTATGGGACAAGCCGCCCCTGGACCCGTGCATTCTCGTCAACGGGCGCACTGTCAATAAGGCGGCCATTCGCCGGGATTGGCGCACCGCGCGCCGCTCCGCCTACTGCTATCGCCAGACCGCTTTGGCCGAGTTTACCAACCTGCTCAACCACCTGCGTGCCCCGGTGGTGCTGGTCTCCTATTCCTCCGACGGCATCATCTCGCTGCCCGAACTGGTGGGCACACTGGCCACGCGGGGAATGGTCTCCTGCGTGCACCAGCGCTACAAGCGCTACCGGGTCAGCCCTACCCGGCGCTCGCCGCGGGGGCACAACCTCGAGTTCGTGCTCATCCTCGACCGGCGGGGACCTGCCCGCCGCGACGTCTCGCCCGTGCTTGCGCAGTTGCTGGGGGAGGCCGAGGAGTAGCCGGTGCATACCCGGTTGCACGAAGCGTGCACCAGGCGCTGGGCCGAGGAGATGGGCATCGGCCCCCAGGCGGCTGAGGCTCTTGCCCGGGCCGACGCCGAGGTGGATATCGCCCATTTTCCGCGCAGCCCCTACCACATGCGCCCCGTGCTGCTGCTGGGGCGAGACCGCCGGGGACCTGCCGCCGCCCATCACCTGCAGCAGGCCCGCCGCGCCGCTGCCGCAGGCGACTGCGCGGAGGCCCTCCGCCATCTTGGCTACGGCCTGCATGCCCTTCAGGACCAGGCCAGCCACGGCGGCTGGTGGCTGCTCGGCATCCATTGGGGCCCCTGGCTCGACCGCCCTGGCCCCCGCCGCCTGGCCGCGGTGGAGCAGGCCAGCAAGGAATACCTGCGGACCGCCCGGGCCGACGAGGTGCTACGTCGTTGCCTGGCCTGACCCCTCTTCGTTTGCACAAAGTAGGTTGGGGGTGAGGTTTCTGCCTGCTGCCTCAGCCCTGCGGTGACCAGTAACGAGTAATCAAAGTGCCCCCCTTCCTCGCGGTGCCACCGCCCGCTTACCGCAGATACCAGTCAAACCACTGCAGCGCATGGTAGCGGTAATCGGCTGACCGTTGGTGGCCCAGGCTGGCAATCTCAATCAGGGCACGGTCGCCCTGCACCGCTGCGAAGGCCTTGCGGATGCTCACCGCGGGGCACACCTGGTCCTGCCGGCCGATGGTGAACAGGGCCGGGCAGGCGATCTCTCCCGCCATGTGCACCGCATCGAAGTAGGAAAGCGTACGCAGTACCTGCTCCCGCCGCTCGGGATGGGCCGCAATGTACTCCGCCACCTCCCCCCAGCGCGTCCGGTCATTTGCCTCGCTGAAGTCGCACAGGAAGGGCAAGTCGCAGGCAACCGCCCGCGCGGCCTGTGTCAGTGCCGCTGTCGCCAGCGTCAGCCCGCCTCCCTGGCTGGTACCCCACATCCCCACCCGCCCCGGGTCAACGAAGTCTTGCCCGAGCAACCACCAGACCGCCTGGCAGCAGTCCTGGTACACCGCCCGGTAGGCGTAGGTCAGAGGATCTTCCAGACCGCGGGCGATGATGCCGGGCGGGCCGGGAGTGAAATCGTCGGTTGCCCAGAGCATGCCCCGCGGGTTCACCTCCAGGGCGACATACCCCCGCACTCCGGCGTCCACGTGCACGCTGAGGTGGCCGTCATACCCCGGGAAGTGCACCAGCGCCGGCCGCCGCCCCGGATAGGAAATCGGCCGCTGTAGGAGGGCGCGGAAGCGCACTCCTCCCACTCCCCGGAAGGTGAGGCGCTCTGCCTCCAGCGCCGGCCAGGCCAGGTCCCCCGCAAAAACGTCCCAGGGCTCGCGCTCTGGCTCGTTGCCGGCGAGTGGGCGCACCTCCTCCAGGGCGGCGCGCCAGAAATCCGCAAAATCCACGGGTTTGGCGTACATCATGGGCTATGAGTACGCTACCGGGCGGCCACACCCTCCCATAGCCCAGGCCCCAGCCGCCCGGACCAGGAACCCCATTCGCTGAACCCTTCCCTCGCAGGCTTCCTCCTGCCCTTTGCCGTATAATATGCCCAGTACCCATGCAAGGGGGGTGCCGTGAACCCGACCTTCTGGCGGCTGGTGGCAATCCTGATCACGCTGGTGGCAGTGGCGGTGGCGGCGTTTGTCGGCCTGCGCCCGCCCGCCGTGGGGGCCAAGGCCGCGCCCAGCGTGACCTTTGCCCTCACCGCCAACACCAAGGGCGTGCTCGAGTCATGCGGCTGCGGGGCCGTCAAGTACGGCGGCCTGCCCGAGCGGGCGCAGATGCTGATGGAACTCAAGGCCAAGTATGGCGCCTCGCTGGTGGTGCTTGATTCCGGCGACACCTTCAACTTCGGCGACGGCCCGCAGAAGGACGCGGCCATGGCCCAGTCGCTGGTACTCTCCGGCACCCATGCCGTCAACTTTGGCGACGAGGAGGCCGCCATCAGCCTGGAGGCCATGCTCAAGGCCGCGCCCCCGGACAGGTTCCCCTGGGTGGCCACTAACCTGGTGAGCAAGGCCACCGGCAAGCCGCCCTTCCCCACCAGCCGGATCGTGCAGGCGGGCGGCGTGCGGGTGGGGATAATGGGCGTGCTCGCGCCGGGCTGGCGCACCGGCCGCAGCACCAGCGGCGCCGAGGACGTCACCGTCGCCGACCCGGTAGCGGCGGTGGCGCGGGAAATGAAGACGCTGCGGGGCAAATGCGACCTGGTAGTGCTGCTGGCCCATCTGGACCGGGCGGCCACCCGCGAGATTGTGGACCGGGTGCCGGGCATCCACCTGGTGGTGGGCGGCGACACCATCACCGACGTCCCCCACGCGGGCGCCTTCGGCGCCGCCTACTTCGCGCAGGGGGAGGGGTATTGCCGCAATATCATGTTGGTCACCATGAAACGCACCGGCTCCTGGAAAGTCACCGCGGTCAGCACCCAGCGCACGGTATACAAGGCCAAGCGCTACCCACCGGTGGCGAAGTTGGCAGAGAGGTATGTGGTTAACGCCAGCAAGGCCATGGAGGAGTTGATCAGCCGCACCTACGGGCAGTCACCCGGCTATGAAGGCGACCAGAAATGCCTGGAATGCCACCAGGACGAGCATGCCCAGTGGGCCAGCACTCGCCATCCCGGCGCCTGGGAGACGCTAAAGAAGGCCGGCCACCGCTATGACCCCGACTGCCTGGGCTGTCACACCACCGGTGAGCCGGGCAAGCCCTCCACCGCGCTCAAGGGCGTGCAATGCGAGGCCTGCCACGGACCCTTCGCCGGGCATGACGTGATGGCCCAGACCAGGCCCCGGAACGACGCCGAATGGGCCAAGATCTGCCTTTCCTGCCATACCGAGCAGCGCAGCCCCGGCTTCAACGTGCAAGAGGCCCTGGCCAAGGTGAAGCACACGGCTAAGTGACCTCCGGGACCGCAGTGGCGGCTGGAGCAGCGACAAGGCATCGCCGCACCAATCCCGCATTCACTCCCACACGTGGTGCGCCGCCAGGTACAGGCGCAGGGTCTCCAGGTCCTCCATCTTGTCAACGTCGAAGCCCACCTCGGGGTAATGGCTCACGATCACCCGCACCTGGGCCTGTAGGATTTGAGAAGCCCGCCGTTCCAGCGCCCTGGTGCTAAGCCGGCCCACCAGTAGCCGCAGCACGAATCCCAGCCCCAGCACGCGCGCCAGCCTCACCGGACTCTTGCGATCCTCGTAGAGGCGCTGGATGAGCGGGGCGTGGCTTTCCACCAGGCCCGGCGCCAGGTAGACAATATTGCCCCCGGTGAAACGCCCCTCCCGCAGGCGCACCGCGGTGCGCTTGCCCCCCGGGAACATGCGGTCGTTGTCCTCCATGGGCACGGCGCCATAGCCCAACTCGCACCCGCACTCCAGGCTCCGGGCCACGAAATCATCCACCGCTTCCGGGGTGATCAGCGCGATGTCCCCCGTGCACGCGAGCAGGCCGCGCTGCGGTCCCGCCTCCCGGGCCATCCCTGTCAGGTTGGCCACGAACGAGTCGCCGGGGTCGGTGAATGCATCCACCAGCCCCTCGGGGATATGCTGCCTGACCTCGGGCGGCGTCCCCACCAGGATGCGCTCCAGGCGCTGTGCCCGGCGCAGCCGGCGCAAGACGTGCACGATCATGGGCTCGCCCTGGACGGGCACCAGCATGCGATGGGATACCCCTGCGGATTCGGCGACCATCCCTCCCGGCGGCCCGCCTGCCAATACCGCCGCGTCCACCGGCGGCTGCTTTGCTGCCTCTGACACCAGTGTCTGCTCCTCACCTGGCTGGCGGCAACTCGCTACCGCGCAGCACTGTGCGCTCCCCCATCCGCTCTCGAATGCGATCCACTGTGCCGTGCAGGCGCCGGCGACGCTGCCGCAGGTCGGCATCCAGCGAGAGTTGCTCCGCGCCCTCGCGCAGGTTGGCTAACCCTACGCCCACCAGGCGCACCGGTAAGGCGCCTTGCAGCACAGGTCGTGCCAAGCCCCAGGCCACCGGCCAGATCTCCTCCTCGACATCGCTGGCCTGGGGTAGGGTGCGGCTGCGCTCCAGCGTCTCGAAACGGCTGTTGCGTACCTTCACCCCCACCGTGGCCGCTACCCGCCCGTCACGGCGCAGGCGGGTGCAGCAGTCGTCACACAGCGCCTGCATAGTGCGCCGAATAGCCTCCAGGTCGGCCGTGTCCCGGCCGAAGGTGTGCTCGCGGGAGATGGACTTGGCCGCCCTCGGCGCCTGCACCGGACTCTCATCCCGGCCCCGGGCCAGCGCCAGCAGGCCCATGCCCCCTTGCCCGAAATGGGCGCGCACCAGGTCATCCGGTAGCGCGGCAAACTGGCCGATGGTGGTCACGTTCCACGAGCGCAACCGCGCCGCGGTCTGACGGCCCAGTCCCGGTAGGTCCTTCAGCGGCAGCGGCGCCAGGAACTCTGCCTCTCCCCCCTCCGGCACCACCGTAAGCCCGTCCGGCTTGTGAAAGTCCGAGGCCACCTTGGCACAGCACTTGTTCCCCGCCACTCCCACCGAGCAGGTGATGTTGAGTTGCTCCCATACGCGGCGCTTGATCTCCCGGGCGATGGCCTCCCCGTCGCCAAAGAGTTCCCGGCTCCCGGTCACGTCCAGGTACGCCTCGTCCATGCTCATCGGCTCCAGGAGGGGGGTGTAGGTGCGCATGATCTCCCGCGTCTGCCGGGAGTACTCCGCGTAGGCCGCGAAGTTGGGGCGCACGAAGACACCCTCCGGGCACAGCCGCCCCGCCTCCACCAGTGGCATCGCGGTGCGCACCCCCCGCGCCCGGGCCTCGTAACTGGGGCAGGACACCACCCCCCGCTCGTCCGGGTTGCCGCCCACGATTAGCGGCTTCCCCCGCAGCGCCGGGTTCAGCGCGCACTCCACCGAGGCGAAGAAGGCGTCCATATCCACGTGCAGGATCACCCTGGGCATGGGGTGGCATTTCGCCGGGGCCCAGGTGCGCTCCTGTGCTGCCCTTCGTACGGCCCATCATGTCGGGCCTGACACTCGAGCAAGCATACCCTCTCCCTGTTGGGAGAGGGCAGGGCGAGGGGCCTCCCGCTCCTTGCCCCACATTCTCCCCTCTCTGCTGGCTTACCTCACCTCCCCCCACGGCGGTACCGGCACGGGCCCGATTTCACAGGCCGGCGGCCATCCCGCCGCAGCAACGGCCGGCGTCTGCCAGCCCGGTTGCTCCACGGTGGCCGTCAGCCAGGAGGCATCACTGCCCAGCACCCGCCCGTCCAGGCGTAACTCCACCAGCACCCCCGCTGGCCCGCCGGTGTTGGCCGCCTGCACCGCCAGCAAATTCTGGCCCACCCGCAACTGCTGGCGGACGTCTACCCGGGCCGCCCGCTGCCAGCCGCTGGCACGGCCCACCTGCTGGCCGTTCACCCAGAGGATGCAGTCGTTATCGGCCGCAAGCAGGGCCAGGGCGCGCCTGGGCAGGCGGTCGAGAGTGAAGGTTCTGCGCGCATAGATCACTGGCGCCTCAGCCGGCCGGGCCGGTGCCGCGGGGGCGGGCGCCCAGATCCACTTGGCCTGCCAGCGGGCGGAGGACGGCCGCACCGGCCAGCGCAGGCGCCCTGGCAGGTCCTTGAGCACGTATTCCCCACCCGGCCGCACCGGCCGGGTGATCGTGAAGCGATAGCCTGATTTCGTGCAGGAAATGCGTACCGTGCTCCGGGTTACCCGGATGGAGAGCGGCAGGCCCCGGTAAACCAGCCGCTCCACCCCCGCCCACTGCAGGGCGCGCGGCAGATTGGGGCGCACGTGCAGGCCATCAGGCAGCGCCTGCACCCCCAGGAAGGCATAGAGGAAGGCGGCGGGCGCCAGCCCGCTCTCGGGGAAGGGGACGTCAGTGCCCACCTCCCACCCATTCACCTCCCCGTGCACCAGCGGCGAGCCGCCGCAGAGTCTGTCCGCCTCCCGGTAGCGGGCCAGGATCCCCTGCAGCCGGGCGAAGGCGTTATCCGCACCCAGGTACCGGGCGCGGGCCATCAGGTCAAAGCCGGAGGTGTAGAGGATGGCCCCGCCGTTCTCGCAGTGCTTGCCGAAGGGCTGGCTCTTGATCTCCGCCAGCCCGTGCAAGTACCACCAGCCGCTGCAGTCCAGGGTGTTCACCCGGGGGGCGAAGCGGTAGGCTGAATAGGCATCGGCCTTGCCGGTCTGGGTGGGCGCCTGCTCAAGCCAGCGATAGATTCGCCGCGCCTGCTCCGGAGTGGCCAGCCCGTAGGCCATGGCCTCCAGGTTGACGTAGGAGAAGCCATAATCATGGACTTGCCCTGTGCGATCCAGGCAACCAATAAAGCGTCCGGCCTTATCATTCCAGAAGGCCGACCGGTAGCGAGTGATGGCGGTGCGGTGGAGGTGGTCAAAGTAGCGGCTGCGCGCCATGTCGCCCAGGGCCCGCTCGATGGCCGCCATGGCCAGGAGCGACTGGGCGAAGTAGATGTTCTCGTAGGCCGACTTCCAGCCGAAGGGGAGGTCGTCCCAATAGTTGCTATGGATGCCGGCGGTGGTGCCGTCGTGCTCGGGGCTGGTCATCACCAGCATCCCGCGGCTACCCCACAGTTCCCGCAACTGGTAGGCCATCGCCCGGCGGATGCGCTCGGCATTCACCCGCAGGAAGTCGGTATCGCCCGTCCAGCACCAGTAGCGGTAGCAGGCGTTCACAAAGTTGGCGTTGGTAGTGTAATGGCGGGCGTCATACTTCGCATTGTCGGGGAAGGGCCATTCCGGGCTGTCGCCCCAGGTGTAGACGTAGCCATCCCCGGCCATGCGGTAGGCCAGCAGGTGGGCCCGCTCCCGCTCCAGGTAGCCGGGCAGGTCCATCCAGTTGCGAATCAGTGGCAGCCACTCCATCCAGTCGGGCAGGCCCGAGTCCAGCGGCCAGGAGAGAGCGCGCTCCCAGAGGAAGTCGTTCAGGGTGGCGGTGAGTTTCGGGTCGGAGGTGGTGAATCTGGGCAGAAAGTCGGGTACCCAGCCCGCCTTCATCACCCGCGCCGCCAGCGCTTCGCCGGTCATGACCAGGGTCAGGGTGTCGCCGGTCATGCGGAAGTCCACCCCACCCGCCCGGCTCAGGCGCCAGTCCGCCCCCCAGGCGCCCCCCAGGTGTAGCCACTCCCCGGCATCCATGCCGAAATCCATCGCTTGCCGGCGCTTGAGTTGCTCGGCCGGCAGGTATTGCCCGCGGTGCGAGATGAAGCGCCGGAACCAGTGCCGCTCCCGGGGTTCGAGCCCGTAGCCGGCCGCCTGCCAGGGGGTTTCCAGGCGCAGCCCCAGGCCCTTGACCTGCGGGACGAAACGCAGGGTGTCCCCCTCCAGCGCCACCACGCACCCGGCTGGGCGAGGGGTGTAGCAGGTGAAGCGCAGGTCAAACTCGATGCCCGCCTGCTCCTGGCCATCAATCCAGCACGCTCCGTCCGGCAGGGCGTCCCGCTGCTCGGCCCACCAGCCCACTGTGCGCTCGGGGTCGCTCATCACCAGCCAATAGGTCCCTGCCGGCTGCGGGGGAAAGGCGAGCGCCACCCAGCCGTTGTCGGTGACGTCGCGGAAGCGCTCGCGGGTCACCACCGGCCCCTCCCGGCTGCCGCGGTGCAGGGTGAGGGTGACTGCGGCATGGGCCTCGTACCAGGTGGGCAGACAGGCCTCCACCTGCGCCAGCCCCTCGCCGCAGACGAAGGACTGCGCCAGCGTGTGCCCGGCCTCCAGGCGCACGGAGCGCTGGCGTTCCTCCACCGCCCGCCGTTGGGGATTAGTCAGGTACACTGCATTGCGCACGATGGCGATCTGGGCGGTGGGCTGGAACACGGTCCCCCCCTGCGGCGGGGTGTCGCCCGGGTACAGCCGCCCGGCAAAGCGCGCCGTATGCCGCCCCTTGCCCGTGGGGTCCCCCAGCGCCTCGGTAATCACCGCCCCCTGCCCCCGCACCAGCCAGTAGCCGTTCTTCACCGTCCACGCGGCGCTATCTTGCGCCTCCACCGGCAGGCCGGCGGCGATCAGGAGTATGGCCAAGAAGCCTGTGCGCAGGCGCATGGTGGTCTCCCGGATGCAGGTGTCATTTCGACCGGAGGCCTGGCGAGCACCGCTCGCCGTGGCTGGAGCGGAGAAATCTCGCTCTCCTCGGTTGCTCATGCTGGATACTGGGGGAAGGGGGTGAAAACCTGCCGGGGGCTCCCCGCCCAGGCAGCCCGCGCTATGGAGTGCGGCGGCTCGCCGCCGCTATTCGCGAGGCGGGAGAGCGCCCGATGGGGGGGTCTGCCGGGGCAGGAGGTGAACTCCCGCCCTACGAGCCGGTAACCGGATCACGGCCAGGCGGGCAACGGAGTGCCCGCCCTACAGGCGGAGGGATAACGCGCCTGACGGCGCCACTACAAACTCTCCACGAACTTGCGCTCTTCGCCATCCAGGGTATCCCGCAGCGCCTTCTCCCGCAGGTCGAAGGAGCGGCGGGGGTGCTCGCCAGGGGCGCCGCGAGTGCCGCCGTTGTGGAAGCACCAACCGGCCGCGCCGGCCTCCCGGGCCGCCTGCAGGTCGGCGGCGAAGTCGGCAGCAGTCGGCTCCCAATGCCGGGGGTTATAGCCCCGGCGGAAGGGCTCCTGCCAGTGCACGGGCACGGTGCGGCCCAGTGTCTTGGCCAGGGACTGCCAGTCGCGGGTGGCGGCGGCGGTGGTGGTGGGGGCGCCGGGGTCGCGGGAGCCGTGGATGGCCAGGAAGTCGAGACCGGCCTGCTGCAGGGTGCCCGCGGCCGCCTTGTCGGAGGGGCCGCCGGCGTAGGAGGCGGTAACCAGGAGCCCGGGCAGGATCCCCTTGGCCTCGTCACGCAGCACCCGCAACTCGTCATAGCCGACGAAGCGGGCGTCGCCCACGTTACGCTCGTTGGCCAGGTCCAAGTACCAGTTGTGCCGGCCCGCGAGCGCAGCCAGGATGGTCTTCACCGCCTCCCGGTGTGCGGCCAGGTCGGGCAAGCCGGCGCCGCGGCTCAGGGTGACATCCACCACCATTCCCCGCCGGTCGCACTCCGCTACCAGCCGGCGCAACCGCCCGAGATAGGGCTCCCGCGCCTTGCCGTCCGGGCCCACGGCCGAGACATCCACCTCATAACCCGCCCAGGTGGCCCATACCCGCAGCCAGTTGAAGCCGTGCGCCCGGAAGTAGTCCAGGTCCCGCCGCAGCGTCTGCTCGCTCGCCCCCAGGGCCCCGTAGTAGGAGAAGCCCTGCAGGAAAGTGGGCTTGCCGTTCAGGGTGAAGTGGTCGCCCTTGATCCCGAGCGTGGTCTCCGCCATCCCGGGCACGGCTGCCAGGAGGCAAAACACGCCGAGCATCACCGCCCGTTTACCCACCGGTAACCTCCAAATTCCCTCCCGCCGCCAGGGTCATGGGTTCGGCCAGCAGGACGCTGTCGCCTTCCCGGCGGCAGGGCACCCGTTCACCGTTGGCGGTCGCCGAGATCTCACCTGCAGGCAGGGCAGCCAGGTCCAGCCGCTTCAGGGTAAGACTTCCGCCCAGCACCTCCAGGCGGCAGCCGGCGGCATCGTGGGTGAAGGTGCCCCAGCCGGTGCCGGTGGACCAGAAGGTGCGGAAGTCGCCGGGCAGCCGGGGGGCGAAGCCCAGCCGCCCCTGGGGCATGCTGCAAGAGAAGCCATCCAGGGCCAGTTTCACCGCCCAGGAGGCCATGGCCCGGGCGTAGTGGTGGCCGCACTCGATGTGGTTCCAGGGGTTGCGGTTATAGCCGGCATAGCGATCGGTGATGGCCTGCACGATCGCCAGCCCCTCGTCCACGCAGCCCTCGTATACCAGGTGGGCTGCCACCTGGAACTCGAAGCCGGTCCATACCTCGTCACAGTAGGGGAAGGGCAGGGCCGGCCGGTTGCCCCGGGGCCAGGTGCACAGGAGCAGCCCGGCCTCGTCGTTGAGGGCATAGACCCGCTGCACGTTGGAGAAGGAGCCGATGGGCCGGCGGAAGTTGTGGCGGAAGATGGCCTGCACCGCCTGGCGGACCCGGGTGGCGTCGAGCAGGTAGCCCAGGCCCGCCACGTGCGCGGCGTACTGCCCCAGCAGTTGGTCGGCCAGGCAGCCCTCCCCGAATTGGTACTTGGGCACCACCTCGCCCGCCTCCAGGGCGAGCTTGCGGCCGCCTGGGGTCTGCTTGCAGGGGCATTCGGGCCCACAGGCCTCAGGGGGCGTGCGCAGGTCCTCCCGGACCGTCACCTCGGGGATTACCTGCACCCGCTGCATGTAGTATTCCCCGTTCCAGAGGTCGGCCTCGACCCGCTTGCGCCCGCTCTCGTAGAGGGCGCGGTACTGGTCCGCCCGGTCGCCTTCCCCCAGATGGCGGGCCATCTCTTCGCCGGCGCGCAGGGCCCCTAGGTACATGCCCGTGCACAGGATGTTGGGGCCGAAAAACTCGATGTCATAGGTGTTGTGCTGCTCGCCCTCCATCACCCCGTCGCGGTCGGGATCCCAGAGCGAATCCACCTTGGGGTCGAGCGCCTCCGGGGTCATGGTCCAGGCGTATTCCAGTGCCCGGCGCACGTTCGGCCAGATCTCCCGTAGGAAGTCCTCGTCGCCCGATAACTGCCAGTCGCGGTAGGCCTGGATGACCGTGCCCATCTGCCCATCGGCACAGGGCTTGAATTCCCACAGCCGGTTGCCGGGAGGCAGGAAGGTGCGAAAGGCCATGCTGCCCGATGGTCGGGTGTTGCGCAGGAACTCGGTGCGCCGCATGGAGCGCTCGAGGCTGGGGAAGAGGAAGGCCAGCGCCTGCTCGTAGTTCCAGACATGTGTGCAGTTCCCATGGCAGCACCCCTCGTGGTCGTGGCAGCCCTCCCAGCCAAAGAAGTCGCCGTCGGCCAGCAGGAAGCAGGTGGGCGAGCGGATGATGGAGGCCTGGCTGGTAACGGCCTCCAGCACCGCCGAGGGCAGGGTGGAGTCAAAGATCGCCCGCCGCCAGCGCTCGGTGCCTGCCCGCAGGGGCTCGAGATTGGCCCATACGTGCTCGGCCACCGCCTCGGCGCCGGAGAAGTGGGCGCCCATCCAGGTACGCAGCGTGGGGTAGTCGTCATCCGGCGCCCCCCGCCAGGGGTTGGCGATATAGGGGTAGTGCCAGGTGAGCAGCACCGGCAGCGTGACCGACCCGCCTGCAGGTACGGTGGCGGTGAGCACCAGCGTGCAGACGTCGCCCACCGCGGGGGTGGGCTCGGCCCCGGTGACCGGGGTAATCCGCCCGTCGGCCGCGAAGTCGTCCCAGAACAGGTGGCAGCGATCCCACCACCCGCCCCGGTACCAGTGGGTTTGCAGGTGCGTATCCGGCCAGGTGGTGGTGAGGCTCATGGCGCCCGCCGCCGGATCGCCCCCCGGCACCTCGGGGTGGGTGAGCAGCACGCCGTGCAGGTCCGGGATCTCAACTTGCCGGTTCAGGGAACCGGCAGTGACCCGCTTGCCCTCGCGCTCGGTGGTGTAGGGGTTGGAGAGACAGGAGGCGAGGGAGATCTCGACCGGCCGGCGGCCGGGATTGGTGAAGGTCCACTCAAAGATGGCGGCAGGCAGGGCGCTGGCCGCGACGTCCTGGGGAATGAAGGGGTTCCAGGCGGTGAGTGCGGCCTGCACCGGCACCTCGCGGTCACAGAGTTTGAGCATCGCCGTGGGGTACTCCCCCCGGAAGGAGGCCTCGCGCATGCGGGCCACGCCCTGCAACTGCCACTGCGGCTCGCCGTGTCCGCTGCGGTAGGGAGGCGGAATCTGCCCCTCCAGGATGCGCGCCACCGGCTCCCCGCCCTCCGCTCGCGCCCAGAGCGCGAAGAAGGTGAAGGCCAGCACCTGCCCCTTGGCCGGTTTGCCGAAGATTTCGAAGTCGCGCAGGTTGCCCCGGCCGCCCAGGCTGACGGTGCCCGTGCCGATCCCGCCCAGGGGGAAGGCGATCTCGGAGAGCGAAGCCCCGGTAAACGTGCGCTGGGGGCCAACCCGGTAGAGGTCCTCACGGGGGTAGGGAATCGGCTGGTGGGCCATGGCGCGCTCCTTGGGCAGGGTTGGGGGGTATTTCGGCCCGGGGGAGGATGTGCCCTGCGGGGCCGGCCGGCTGCCGAGCGAAGAGAAATGAGAAAAGGAAGAGCACAGCGCGCCGCCCTCTTGGCCTCAAGGTCCTGATAGGCGGGACCTACGTACCCCAACCTGCTCCCGGCGGGGGACGGGGTCGGCAGCCGGTACCAGCGTGGCGGCGGGCACCTCCACAAAGGCGTAAGGGCGATTCCAGAAGACGTAGTAGTACTTGTTGGGCAGCAGCGGCAAACCAGCGGAGAAGATGTGGTTGAGCACCAACCGGAAGGTGTTCACCGGGGACAGGTCGGGCCGGAGCGCCCCTTCCCCTCCGGGAAGGCGGATGGCATTGAGGATGCCCAGCAGCTCCCGGTCGTGGTCACGGCGGGTGGGCTGGCGCGGTGGGCCATGATCCCCCTGGACGATAATCACCGTGTCGGGTGCGGTCTTGGCCAGCAGGCGCGTGAGCGCTCGCTCTACCAGTCCGTTCAGATACTCCACCTGCTCCGCGTAGCGGCGCCGCCAGACCCGGTCAGGGGTGCGCCCGGCGCTGATGGTAGCGCTGAGAAAGCCTTCCTGGGTAAGGGGCAACTCGCCCCGCCTGCCAAACACGAAGGGCGGATGCGGGCAAAGCACGTGGGCGAAGACGAATACCGGCCCCCGCCCGTCCTCCGCGTCCGCCAAGTGGTCGAGTGTGTAAAGGATCTGCTGACGCAGCTCACGCTGTTCCCAGCGCTCGCGTTTGCCCAGGGCGTACAGGGGGGTGGCGTCTGCCAGCAGGCGCTCGAAGTCGCTAAGCGCGGGCGCGCCCAGGTAGCGGTCGGCGCTACGCATCTGCCACCAGGTGTACTCACAATAGAAGGAGACTATGCGGTACCCCGCACCGCGCAGCAGGCGGACGATGCGGTTGTGCTCGGTATAGCCAAGGACCGGCGCAATGTCGCGCGAGTCGCGGCCGACCAAGCGAGGGAGCGCATCCAGGTACTCCATATTCAGGGTGCATGGGAGCGAGAGCAGGGTGGTGTAGTAGTTGGCGCTGCTCGCCTCGGCCACGTAGAAGCCGCGGCGGCGCAGGAAGGCCAGGAACTCCCGGTTGTCAAAGCCGAAACTGTCGCGCAGGACATCTGCCCGCCCGTAACCGTCGAGCACGATCCAGTAGATGTTGGGCAGGCGGGTGCCCGGGCGCACGGTCAGACGGAAACCCCTCATGTCCGGTTTGAGCGGCTGGCGGGTGACCTGACGCCAGACGGGCGGGGCCATGGTGACGACCTGGAACGCCACCGCCAGCGCCGCTGCCGCGTTCAGGAAGCGCGTGGCCGGGCTGAGGTCACGGCGGGTGCGCACCACCAGCCATACCGCGGCCGCCAGCACCAGCAGCCACGCGCCCTCGGTCAGCCACCGCCGGGCCCCGCCCCACATCCCCGCGCGTTCGGCGAGCAGGACCAGGTGGCCCCAGGAGAACAGCCACAGGCTGAAGATGCTGGTGACCATCGCGGCGCGGACGCTGCTGCCCAGCACCCGCCGCAGCAGCAGGTACAGGAGGACGCCCATGGAGGCCAGCACCGCGAGCGGGCGGACCAGGTTCCCGGGCGGGAGCTGGCCAGCGTTGCGCGAGTACAGGAAGAGCGCGGGGAGCACCGCGAACAGTAGCGAATGAAACGGCTTACCCACGGCACCACCTCGCCGCCAGGTTGGGGCTCCGCGGCCTGGCGCTAAGGAGCCGGTATTTTCTGCCTGCCCTTATCCAAGACCTGCTGCACCGAGGGATGCCGGGCATCGGCCGGCGCCAGCAGGTAAAGATAGCCCGCCTTGAGCACCAGGTAATAATTGCGCTTGATGGCGTCGCCCATGCCCTTGGTCCAGCGGTACCAGCCGTAGCAGTTCCACTGGTCGAGCGGCTCGGTGAGGGGGTTCCAGGTCAGGATGACAAAGCGGAAGCGGCGGCGGTTGATGTCGGCAAGCAGTTCCGTGGGGTCCCAGTTGCCATCCCGGGACATGCTGGACATCTTGTGGGGGTCGAGCAGGATCTCGTGCCCGGTGATGAGCAGCAGGCCGGTGTCCTCACTGATGATATCACCCCTGGTAGCCCGGAGCAGGGGGACCAGCACCTGCCCCGCGGCCATGATGGCCGGGGGCTGGAAGTCATACGGCTCATAGGGGGTGCGGCCGGGGGTCGCCAGCACCCGGGCGGGCGGGGCCACCATGAGCAGCCACAGCGGCACCCACACCACCCGCCGCCAGCCCGCCCCCAGCCAACGGGCCAGGTGCTCGTAACAGACGCCGGCCATGAGCGCGGCGGCGGCGATGGGCTCGAGCATGTAGTTTACGTAGGATCCCACCTTGCCCGCGGTGATTGACAGGGCCATGGCGCATAGGAAGTACAGCAGAAAGAGGCGCTCGGGGCGGTTGCGGGTATCCGGGGGCTCGCCCGGGGCGGGGGCCGGGGCGAGCAGCGCAAACAGGCATCCTGCGGCGCCGATGAGGAATGGCCAGCGCCAGGTGGGAAATGCCCAACTCCACACGTCTACGAGACGCTTGTATTCCCACAGGTTCATGTTGGCCACGATCACATGCTGGTAGAACCAGCCATGCGAGCCGATCTGCAGCGCGGCCAGCACCGCCAGCGACACCAGGCCGAAGCCGCCGGCCAGCAAGAGCGCCTCACGGGTCCGGCGGGACCAGAGCAGATAAACCACGGAGGCCACCAGCGGCCCCACCTGGGACTGCCGGGTGTAGGCGGCCAGCACCAGCATGGCCACGGCAACCCACAGCCAGCGGCCTCCCCGCAAGGCGAAGTAGAGTCCGGCTGCGCCGAAGGCGACCGCCACCATGTCCACCCGCATCACGATCGCCCAGCGGGGCACCGCCGGTGCGCCCAGGAAGAGCATGGCACCGAAGGCAGCGCCAAAGGGGCTCACCCCGGCCCGGCGCAGCATGAGGAAGATGAAAAACCCGGTGGCCCCCGCCGCCAGCATGGAAAGCAGCCGCCCGAAGAAGAAAGACGGCCCCATCAGCCAGACGCCGACGGCGGAGAGCAGGGGATAGACCGGGGGATAGGTGGCCACGGTGAAGGGATAGTGGTGGAAGTTGTGATAGAGGGCGCGGCCGTGGGCGATGTTGAGGGCATTGCGCAGCAAGATGCCCTCGCCGTATTCCACCTCGTAGGGGCAGGCGAGCGCCCAGTGAAAGAAACGGGCTACCGATAGCCCGTACCTGAGCACCACCAGCGCCAGCACCACCAGCGCAGTGGCCTGCAGCAGCCGCCAGGGCAGGTCTGCCCGGTCCCGCTTTGCCTTCGATTGTGCTTTGGCTGACACCATGGGAACCCGCCTGGTACTGTGTAACAGCCGCCAGCGAGTGGCTATAATGCTTCCCCTGGTAGGGGACGCCATCCTGCCTGCTATCGGCTTCCCAGCAGCCGCAGGAGCCAGCGGGGCAGCCAAAGCAACGGGCTTCTGCGCAGCCGGGAGAGCAGCTGCCAGGAGCGAGAGCCCAGGATAGCCCGCAGTTCCTCGGAATCTCTTCTCAGCACGCGCATGCGTGCGGCGAGGGCAGCGATTTCGGCGTCGCTGGCCGCGCCCTCGTACTGGGAGAACAGGCCCTTGGCCACGCCCTCGGGGTCCTGGCGGGAGAGCACGAACGAGCCAAAGGGCCGGCCCCGGAAATCCCGGAACAGCCGATGGTGGCGTAACTCCGGTCGGTTGGTGAAATCGCTCACATGCCAGGTGCTCAGGTGGCGCTCAAAGCGGTTGCCATACATGGCATCCTGCTCATAGTCGAGGCCCAGGGGGATATTGACCAGGACGTACCGGGCTCCGGCGACGCAGCGCTCCAATAGCCGGAGCGCCGTCTCCCGGGGGAAATGCTCGAGCACGTCACCCAGGATCACCAGGTCGTAGCGGCAGCGCTCAGGGGTGAGGAACTCGGCAGCATCGGCGACGTGGATCTCGTTGTAAAAGTGGCGGTGGTAGTCGCAGATGTTCCTGGGGAAGGCCTCCACCGCGTCCACCCGCAGCGCCCAGTCCTGGGGGAAGTAACGGGCGTGCCACACCTCGCAGAACTCCCGCACCAGCATGCCCCAGCGCCCGAAGCCGGCGCCCACGTCGAGCACGGTTTGCGGGTCGACCTTGCGGATCACGTCCACACAGTAGCCGATGTTTTGCCAACTGCTGGTTCCTGCCATCACTCCTCCCACTCGCCCAGGTCCCGCCCGGGGAAGGGCGGCAGGTCCCAATAGGCGGGCTCGGCCGCCTTGCGGGCGCGAATGGCGATGGTGGCGGTCACCAGGTCGTCGGCGCTTAACCCAAACGGCGGCTCCAGCAGGGCGCGGGGCGGCCGGTTATCCAGCCGGTGGGGCACCCAGCGGGCGATCTCGAACCCGGCCTCCACCAGGTACTGGCGCAGGAGGAAGGGCGTCACCTTGTTGAGAGACGAGCCGGGGTAGCCGGTGGTGAAGCACGGTTGGGGAAAGACCTCGCGAAACTCCTCCCGGTAGAGCAGGTGCGCCCAGGGCTGGGCCCGCCGGTAGTAGGGGCAGCGCGAGCAATCCCGGGGGTCGCGGCGAGACTCCGTGCGCTCGTCCCAGGTCCAGGGATAGCGCTCGGCCAACTCACGGCGGAAGTCCTGGGAGGCGGCGCATTTCTCACGGCGATCCCAACACCGGGGGCCCAGGAAGGCGATGCCCCGGCCGTGATAGCCCAGGAAGCCGTAGTCATGTGAGCCGGCCGGATGGTAGTAGTTGTCGTGGTTGAGCACGAGCAGCCCGCCCGGCGCCAGCAGCCGGTCGCAGTGGGTGAGCACGGCGGCCAGGTCGAGGGCGTGTTCGCTGGCGGTATTGCCAAAGATCAGGTCCAGGGTGCCCGCCGGCCGCTTTCGGGCCCATTCCTCGAATGGGGTGCGCAGGAACTGGACTGCGGGCAGCCCCCCCAGGCCAGCCGCAAACCAAGCGGGGTCGAGGCGCTGGTCAATGCCCACCACCTCGGCCGCGCCCGCCTCCAGGAAAATGGCGGAGAAGACCCCCTTGCCGCATTCCCAATCGAGCACCCGCCGTCCCGCCAGATCCCCGGGCGCGAGCACCCCCTCCTGCTCCCAGGCCGTCAGGGCCAGGCGCTGGGAGGCCAGGGTCTCGGCAAATTCCGGGTCGCGCCGGCAGAGCCCATCTATCACCTGGGCCAGGGCCAAGTCGCTCATGTCGCCGCGTCCAGAATCATGCGCACCTGCCGCCGATAGTCATGCAGCGCTGCAGCGATGTCGTCCTGGCGGCTCTCCTGCAACTCGCGTACGATGCGATCCAGGGCCAGGGAGCGGGCGGCCGCCTCCCCGCTCACTGCGGGTTCGACCTGGGGATCGGGGGCCACGGTGGCCCGGTAGATGTCCTCGGCCTCGAAATGCCGGGGCAGCACCTGGCACGTGATCCCTTGCCGGTGGTAAGCGGCGGGTAGGTTGTGCCCCCAACAGCCGTCGTGGATGGTGGAGATCAGGCGCTCTTCCTCCGTGAGGTTACCCTCGATATGCAGCAGGGAGTGCCGGGTTACCCGCACCAGTTCGGTCAGGGTGAAATCGAGCGCCTCCGGCGGGACGTGGATGAGCACGCTCACGGTGAAGGCAATGTCAAACGCCTGATCGGGGTAGGGCAGGGGCTGCCGGGGCTGGGTCAGGGTCAGCCGGGAGGCTACCGGATCGTCCCCCCCCAGGGTGCGTCGCGCCGCCGCCAGCATGCGCACGCTCTGGTCGCAACCGTGCACCTCGAGGGCGGGGAGGTGGCGCAGGTAATCGAGGTGCCGGCCGAAGCCGCACCCGAACTCCAACACCTTCACTGGCCGCCGCATGCGGGCGAAGTAGTGGTCAAGGAAGATCTCCTGCAGGCAGTAGATGGGCAGCGCCTGCCGGCGGCGGGCGATCTCCTCTTCCCATTCTTCGCCGCCGTGCTCCTGCCACCAACGCTCGCTGGGCAGCAATTTCGGGCCTGGAGCCTGATCCATGTGCTATCCTCTGGAGTCCGGGTTGTAGCCAAAGGGGTCCGGCTCACCCCGTGCGGGCTTGGGAGGCCGCAGCCTTCTCAGGAAGCCAGGCAGCGGCGAGCGGAACAACTCCCGCAGCAGCTGGGCGACGAGCCACTTTTTCCCATAATACTCCACCGGCTGGCGCACTACCGGGGGCGGGGGTGGTGGCTTGGTAATCTGCCATGCCCCTGGCAGCATGCGCAGGCGCTCGATGAGCACCGGGCCCTGGGTAGCCACGTTGCCCTGCAGCGCCAGGTTGGCCAGCCGCATCAGTTGCGGATGCATCCACGCGTTGCGCTCGCGATCGAACAGCGGAGTAATCCGGCCCACCTCCTCCAGGGTCAGGCGCAGGGCGCCCGGGTCTTCCTCCCCGCAGCGTACCCAGGGCTCCGGGATGGTAAGCACCGCCTGGCCGGCCTCCAGCGCCCGCCAGGCCAGCGCCAGGTCGGCGAAGGGACCGAGCCGATCATCAACCCACTGGTCCACGGTCGTGCCGGGGGTAGTGCGGAAGACCGCCCGTGAGGCCAGTTTGCCGCGCAGGAGGGGGGCCAGTTCCCCGATGAGTTCCCAGGGAAAGCGCTGCACCAGGGCGCACAGGGGCGACTCTCCCCAGGGCGCCTCGCCCTGGTGCCAGCAGGCGACCATGGCCAGTTGGGGCTGTGCGGCCAGGGCGGCGGTGGCAAGCGGCAGAAGGCGGGCGTCAATGGTGTCGCCTGCTTGCAGCATCAGCGTCGCCGCCCCCAGCAACACCTCACCGGGGGGGAAGGCTTGCCCCTGCTCATCCATGGTCACCCAGGCCTGCCCGCGCAGCCAAAGGGGCGCCTTGCGCCGCGTGTGCGACCAGGGGCGAAGCAGCCACACTTGCTTGGCGGTGCCATCCGCTGCCAGCGAAGCCAGAGTGCGCTCCTCCGCCCCCTCGGCCTCCGGGTGCGACAGCACGAAGACGGTCACCGGGCCCGGCGGTGGCTGCGGAGAAGGCCTGGGAGCGGGAGTATGCTCCATACGATAGGCGGTGCCCAGGTCGTGCTCTTCCAGGGGGTAGGGGCGGGCCAGGCTCTCCCGCAGGGCCTCATCCCCAAGCAGGCGCTGCATCTGCCGGCAGAGGTCGGTGGGCGTGCCATCGAACTTGAGGCAGTTGCGCTCGTGGTGGAAAGCATCGGCAAAGGCGGGAATGTCGCTCACGATCAGGGGGATGCCGGCCTGGTATACCTCATGTGCGGCATAGCAGTAACTCTCCACCCGGCTGGGGATGACCGCAAACAGCGTCCGCGCGAAGAGCCCGCCCAGGGTCTTGCGGGGCACGTGGCCGGTGAACTTGAAGCGCCGGCGCAGGTGCCGGGGGATGCGTCGCTCCAGGTAGGCGGTGTAAGAGCCCGGCTCGGGGGCCATCTCGTTATCGCCGCCGGTAAAGACGACCTCCAGGTCGGAGGGGGCCTCGCCGTTGCAGAACAGGCGGACGGCTGCATCCACCAGGATTTCCACGCCCTTGCGCTGCTCGAGTTTTCCGTGGCAGAGGATGACGTTGCGCCGGGCCCCGCCCTGCTCGCGCACGGGCAGGTCGCTGGCCACCAGCGAGGGCGGGGAAACCAAAACCTTGTCCTCCGGCAGGTGGTAGCGTTGCCGGCAGGCCTGCGCCCAGGTGGGAGAGGCGCACAAGACCAGATCCGCCTGCCGCATGCAGTACTGCTCGAGCCGCATGATCACCATCATGCGCAGGCTGAGGAAGGGAAAGGCCTCAAAGGCGTGCCAGTGCTCGAGGGTGCCGTGATTGCGCACGACCAGCAGCGTATCCTGGAAATGCCGGCCCAACGCCTTCTCCACCAGCGAGCAGTAGGCCGGCCCATACACGTCCATGAACTCCACCAGGTCAAAGCGCTGACCCTGGCGCTCCAGTTCCACGAGGGCCTCTTTGGCCAGGTAACTGCGGAAGAGGTCAATGGTTCCGAACTCGTGCTCCTCGGCCAGGTGGGCGCCAGCCAGCGCGCGCAGGGAGTGGACTGCCAAGCGCTTGGCATTGGGCAAGGTGGGGGCGTGTTCGGCGCGAAAACGCTGCAGCGGCTCGTCCTCGATATCCGCCACCACCGCTACCGCGTGCCCGTCCGCCAACAAGACGTGCAGCGCGTCCCAGATCAGGGAGCCGATGCCGCCCCTGGTTACCGGACCCAGTTCATTGGTGACGAAGCAAATGCTCCCCATTGCACCCCTCCAACAGTCCGTGGCCGCAACCGGGCCGGCCGCTACGTTTCCTCCAGGAACGCCTGCACCGAGGCCCGGGCACGCTCGGTGTAGGTTGGGATATAGGCGTCATAAGCCCGAATAATGCGCTCCCGCTCACCGAGCGCCCGCTCGGCAACGGCGGCAATGCGCGCCGGGTTGTCGTGGTCCGGTACGCACAGCAGCGCCCGCAGTTCGTCACAGTCACGGAACAGGTGCGAGGTGGCGCTCATCAGGCAAGGCACGCCCACGGAAAGGCTCTCCAGCACCGACATCGGGCAGCACTCCGAGAGGGTCACACCCAGGTTGAGGTGCATGCGCCCCATCACCGCCAGTGCCTGCTCCCGGGGCAAGGCAACTGCGGCTACGGGCACGCAGTCCAGGCCCAAATAGGCCGCGAGCCTTTCCAGGCGCTCGTGGGTGGGCAGCAGGTGCACCACCGCGCCGGGCACCAGTGCCGCCGCCGCCAGTTGCGCGAAGTTGTTCTTGCGCCAGTCCACCGCCGCGCTCACGATGCCCAGGTGCTGGCGGCCATCCTGGGGGGGCGCTGCCCGGGGGCCGACAGGCGTCCGCAGGTAGTTCATCACGAAGGCGGTGCGAATGCCCGCCTGGGCAAAGACCCGGTCCAGGTCCTCCTTCACGAAGCCGATCTTCTCCACCACCCCGGCCCGGCACAGGTCCATCAGGTCGAACAGTCCCTCGGATTCACTGGCCACCCACATCTGGGTAGGGTTGCCATGCCAGAGCGCCAGGATGCGACTCCGGGGGTGCAGGCGCTTCATGGCGACGGCCAGTTCCCGCCAGCCCGCGGGAAAGCCACTCATCACCAGCCGCACGGCACCGGCCGCAAGCAGCAGCCGGGCTGCAGGCTCGGCTTCCGGAGCGGGTATCTCGCCCAGTGGGAACGTGTGGTCGAAAAGGTTGGCGGTGGAGACGCCGACGCCGAGCCAGGCTGGATGGTGGAGAGCCAGCCAGGCGCCCTGGGGAAGCGGCTCCAACCCCCGGAGCAACTCCTGGGCGGTGGGCGGCGGTTCCCCGACTGCAGGCGTCGCGGGGATTGACGGCCGCCGTGCCAGGCGCGCGGCCAGGCGACCGGCGGGGCTGGTGCGTAGGCGGGTCCAGGTTCGCCAGGCAGGGGATCCCGTCACCGCCGCCAGTTCGGCGCGGGCGGCGGCGAGCGCTTCTGCGCACTGCCGGAGGTCGTCGGCCGGGTGCTCGTCCCAGGCCGCGCCGCGCAGGTGGCGGGGATCCTCGCGAGACAGCAGAGATATCCGTTCGGGGCCCACAGGGGTATCGAATGCCCGCTGGGCCAGCAGCCCGGGCCCGGTCAAGGCATCCCGGCCCACCACCAGCAGGTAGTCCGCGATTGCCAGCAGCCCGGCCAGGGTGCGCTCCCGCAACGGGGGCGCCAACTCCTCCAGAACGCGGCCGACGATGGCCAGGTGAAAGGTGCCGATGCCGTTCAGGGCATCGCCAAGCAGCAGTGGATGGAAACGGTCGTAAGAGGCTACGAGGGAGGGGGCAAGTGTGGAGGAATTGCCGAGGGCCTCGATGCAGAGGGGGGCTTGCGTGCCGGGGTCGCCCCCCCAGGCCCGGGCGGCCCGGACGAGATCGGGCCAGCGAGCGCTGCCAACATCGGCATCGAGCACCCGCGAGGGCGCGATTTTGGCAATTGCCCCCAGGCAAAACCGAGCCTGCTGGAGATCGCCAGCGGACAAATCTCTGTCCGATCTGCCGGTTACAGGCGGATGATAGAATAATAAGGCGCGCCAAATGTAGGGCAGCGACCCGCCGCTGTCAAGCAGCAGGGGACCGGCCGCTGCCCAGTCGCCCGCGCCTCGGCAAGCCGGTCAAACGTGGTAGAATGGGGGGACCGGGGAAGGCGACCAGTCGCGCTTATCGTCGCGCCTGCCGGGGCGAGGTCCTGGTGCAGCAAGAGCGCATCCTACTCGATATCTTCATTCTCTTCGCCGCCACGCAACTGGCGGGCCATCTCGCCCGCCGTCTGCGCCAGCCGGCAGTGGTGGGCGAGATTGTAGCCGGGGTGCTGGTGGGCCCGCACCTGCTGGGGTGGGTGCGGGGCTCTGACGCGCTTTCCGTGCTGGCGGAGATCGGGGTAGTGATCCTGCTCTTCTACGTGGGGCTGGAGACCAGGGTGCGCGACCTGGTGCGAGTGGGGAGGCATTCGCTGGCGGCCGGCACGCTGGGGGTACTCCTGCCGCTGGGGGCAGGGATTGCGCTGATGCTGGGGCTGGGCTATCCCTCGCCCGTCGCCTGTTTCCTGGGCGCGGCGCTGGTGGCCACCAGCGTGGGGATCACCGCCCGCGTGTTGGTGGACCTGCACCAGGAGGGCAGCCGGGCGGCGCGGGTGATCCTGGGTGCGGCGGTCTATGACGACATCCTGGGCCTGCTCATCCTGGCGATCGTAGTGGGGGCGGCCCGGCGTGAACTGTCCTTGCTGGGGAGCGTGCTCACCGCAGTGCAGGCGGTGGCCTTTACCGTCTTCGTGGTGCTGCTGGGGACGCGCATCGTACGCCGCTTCTCGGTCCATCTGGGGTCGCTGCGAGTGCGTAGCCCGGAGTTCGTGGTGGCGATGATCGTGTGCCTGGGGCTCTCCGCCCTGGCCGGCTACCTGAAGTTGGCGGCGCTGGTGGGGGCCTTCCTGGCGGGAATGGTGTTCTCGGAGACCCGCGAGGCCCCACAGATCCGCAGCCGGGTGGAGCCGGTCTACGACCTGCTGGTGCCGCTTTTCTTCGGGGCCATGGGGGCGCTGGTGAATGTCAGTGCGCTGTCCAATGCCCGCGTGCTGGCGCTGGCCGGGGTGGTGACCCTGGTCGCCATCGTTACCAAGTTGCTCGGCTGCGGTCTGGGCGCCCTGCCTCTGGGGCGGCGGGAGGCACTGCTGATAGGGGTGGGGATGATTCCCCGGGGCGAGGTGGGGATCGTGGTGGCCATGATCGGCCTGGGCCTGGGGATTCTGTCGCCCGCCCTCTATGGGGTGGTGGTGACCATGAGCCTGGTTACCACGTTGGTTACTCCCCCGGTACTTGCCTGGCTGCTGGCGGGGCACCCGGTGCCGCAGCGGGCGGGGGCGGCAAGCCCGGTGGCAGAGGGGGAGCAGGGTTCACCCCTGTAGGACCTGCTCCCGCGGTCGTGGAAAGGGGGAGGAACACAGCGAGATTGTTCACGGGGACTGCTCGCTTGGCTCGCAGTTGCCGTTCAGAATGACGCACGCGTGGTGTGTCGCCGGCCCCTCGCTTCCAGGAGAACGGACCTGTCATGCTCTTCATGCGGCTGATTCCCGGCAGGGCGCGCGAGGCCTATCGCTGGGACGGCCTGGCAGGGCTGCTGGCTGGCTTGTATGCCGGTGCGGTGATGCCCTTCATCGGTTTCATCGCGCGTGACCAACTCCACGCCAGCGCGCTGCAGATCTCCCTGCTCTCGGCCGCCCCCTTCATGGGGCATCTGTGCAGCCTGTACTGGGCCAACCACATGCAGGGCCGGGAGAAGGTGCCCTACGTGGTGTACGTGGGGGTCATCAGCCGGGGGCTGATCGCGTTGGCGGCCGTGTGGGCCGGTGCCACCCCCTTCGTGGCCATCGTGAGCGCGGCGGTGATTATCGGGGCCTTCAGCCTGCCTGCCTATGCCACGGTGATGAAGGACATCTACCCCGACGACTGCCGGGGGCAGTGCATGGGGCTGGTGCGCATGGGCTCCACCCTTTCCACAATGGTGGGGCAGGCCATCGGGAGCCGTGCCCTGGCGCTCGTCAGTTATCGGGTGCTGTTCCCGGCGGCGGCCGTCTTCGGCATGTTTGCCAGCCTCTCGTTCTTCCGGCTGCGGCGGGTGGTGCCGGCCAAGGACGACGCCAGCATCCCCCGCACCACCATCCTGGATAGCCTGGCCATCCTGAAGCACGACCGCTTCTTTCGCCATTACTCCCTGGCCTTCTTCACCTTCGGCTTCGGCAACCTGATGAACGGCCCGCTCTATGTCCTCTTCCAGGTGGACATCCTCCACATCAACTCGTACTGGGTGGGCGCGCTGGCGATGGTGGCGGCCGGGCTCTCGGGGGTCTGCTACTACCTGTGGGGGCGGGCCATCGACCGCTACAGCCCATTCGCGGCGGTGCTCACCTCGTTCTTCCTGTGGGGGCTGGTGCCCGTCACCTATCACTTCGCGCATGCCCTGCCCACTCTGATCTTGGCGGCCGTGTTGACAGGCGTCGCGGGGCCGGGCGTGGAACTGACCTGGATCAATGCCATCATGCAATTCACCGACCGGGAGGGGATCGCCCGCTACAGCGCCCTGCACTTCACGCTGGTGGGGATTCGCGGGCTGCTGGCGCCGCTGGCCTCGGTGACCCTGCTGCGGTTCATGGATATCCGGCAGGTTTTCCTGGTGTGCTTCGGAGTGGTGATGCTGGGCACGCTGATGATGCTGGCAGTGATGGTGAAGAGGAAAGAACTCGGTGTTGGTGCTGCTTACCAATGATGACGGAGTGTGGGCGCCGGGTTTGCTGGCGCTCAGGCAGGGGCTGGCGCAGGTGGCGGAGGTGGCGGTGGTGGCCCCCGACCGCCCGCGTAGCGCCACTGGCCACGCCATCACCCTGCACAAGCCGCTGCGCCTGACCCAGGTGGCCATGGCCGACGGCAGTGAGGCCTATGCCACCAACGGCACCCCCTCCGACTGCGTGGTGATGGGGGTGCACGGCGTGCTCGCGGGGCGCCGGCCCGACCTGGTGATCTCCGGCATCAACGCCGGCCCCAACCTGGGCGAGGACCTGACCTACTCGGGCACGGTGAGCGCGGCCATGGAGGGCACGCTGTTTGGGATCGCCTCGTTTGCCATCTCCGTGGCTTCCTACGAGGTGCCGGATTTCGCCCCTGCCGCGCGCTTTGCTGCCCGGCTGGCCCAGGTCCTGGCCGATCACCCCCTGCCCGGCGACACCTTCCTCAACGTAAACGTCCCCGCAATACCCGAGGCGGAGATCGCGGGGGTGGCGGTCACCAAGCAGGGGCGGCGCCGCTACGAGGAGCGCCTGGAACGGCGAGTGGACCCGCGCGGCCGGGAGTACTTCTGGGTGGGGGGCGACCTGTATGAGGAGCCCCCCCACAGCGGCACCGACGTGGAGGCGGTGGCCCAGGATATGATTTCCGTCACGCCTATCCAGTTGGACCTGACCAACTACCGGTTCCTGGATGAACTGCGGGGGTGGCCCCTTGCGGAGTAGGGTGGTGGACTGGTGAATGGTGAGCGGGAGGGGGTGTCAGGGATTCTCAAGGCAGGACCTGGGACGTAAGCGAAAGTCGCCCGGGAGTCGGAGCCTCTTCGCTTCACTCGGAATGACAGGCTGCCTATCCGCCTATGCGCCCTCTCCTTGCCGTAGCCCCAGCGCAGGCGGATCCGCCTGCTCAGAACCCCAGCAGCAGCGTCCTCACCACGTTGAGGCCGTAGAGGCCGGAGAGGATGTTAGTGTCCTTGAACCGGGTCTTGCCGCAGACGAAAACGATGTCGGAGGGTTGCAGGGCCAGATTCAACTCGCCATGGCCTTCCACCATGATGGCGTGCAGGTTGACCTTGAGCAGTTGCGACTGGCCGTCGGCGCCGGTGCGCACCACCAGCACCTTCTTGGAGTCGGCCCGGTCATCAGTGCCCCCGGCCATGCTCACCGCCTTGGCCACAGTCATCACGTCGCCGTCCTTTATCTCGTAGTACCCGGGCTTGTTCACATGACCAAAGACGGCCAGGCTGTCCAGGTTCTCGGGCACGTGCAGCACGTCCTCGGCCTGGAGCGCGGCCTCCCCCTCAGTGCTGCCCTGCTCCAGCGCGAGCGTGAGATTGACCGGGATTTTCTGCCCGCCACGCACCAGGTAGGCGCGGGAGCCGGCCGCCCTTTCCTGTAGTCCCCCCGCCAGGGCGATGGCCTGGCGCACGCCCGCGCCCACCGGCAGGTCATACATGCCGGGCTTGGCCACCTGGCCGGTAATGTAGATGCGCACGGTGTTCTGGTTGATGGTGATGCTGTCGCCCGGCTGCACGGGGAGGTTGGCGGCGGGGTCCGTCTTCACATACAGGGCATAGAGATCGGCGGAGATCGGGTCACAGCCCGCGCGAAAGATGGTAGTGTGGGCGGCCTCGGGGAGGATGGTGAGCCCCCCGGCGGCGGCGATAGCCTCAGAGAGGCGCCACCCCTCCTGCCAGTCGCAGATGCCGGGCCTACCCACCGCGCCATTGACGTACACCCGCCGGGGGCGGGGAGTCTTTACCACCACTGCCACCTGGGGCTCGCGCAACTCACTCTTGAGGCCCTCGGCGATGGCCTCGGCCGCCTGCTCCACGGTCAGCCCGGCCAGGGTCACCTTGCCCATCACCGGGTAGTTGATGGCGCCGTCGGCCAGGATGGTGACCTCCAGGCTGAGTTCGGGGTGGCGCAGCACGTTGACCGCGAGCACGTCCTCCGGCCCCAGCAGGTAGGGTGCGGCAGGCAAGGCGACGGCGGCGGCCAACCCAAGCAGGGCTAACAGGGTGAACAGGTAGGCAGTGCGCATGGGCGACTCCTCGCTGCCCCCAGCGACGGGCAGCACTGCCATTATACCGGAGGGGAGGGGGAGGGGGGAAGGGTACTGGCAGGCGGAGGGGCGAATTGGCGCAGGGGAGGGCAGGCCATAGCCGGGGTGTTGGCGGAGGCACCCTCACCCCAGGCCTCTCCCGGGGGGAGAGGGGGGAACGGAGGCGGCATGATTCCGGCGATCTGGACGGGGATACTGGCGGAGGAGCCGTTGCCGCAGGCCTTGCGGGCGCTGGCAGGGCTGGGGTGGCGGGCGTTTGAGTTATCCACCGAGCACATCGTGGCCATGGACCAGGACCCCGAGCCCAAGGCGCGGGTGGACGAGACAGTGCAGGTTCTGGCCGACCTGGGCGCGGTGATGCCCCAGGCGCACGCGCTGCTGGGGGCGGAGGTGGCGCATCCCGATCCCGAGCGGCGGCGGGCGGACCTGGAGACCCTGGAGCGGCACCTGCGGCTGTGCGCGGGGCTGGGGGTGAGGGTGGCAGTGATCCACCCCGGCAACGGCGGCGGCACCTGGACCACAGGGGAGGGGTTACGCCGGCTGCGGGCGCTCAACATCGAGGCCTTCACCCGCCTGGGCGACCTGGCGGAGGAGTTGGGGGTCGCCATCGGCATTGAGAATACCATGGACGTGCCCGCGCGGCGGGGCCGGGCCTACGGGGCCTACCCGCACGAATTGCGGGACCTGATCGCAACGGTGGGCAGCCCGGCCCTGGGGATCACTCTTGACACCTCCCATGCCAACTGCCAGCGGCTGGACCTGCCGGCGGCCGTGCGCGAGATCGGGGATCGCCTGCTGGCCACGCACATCTCCGACAACGACGGCTCCGGCGACCAGCACCGCATGCCTGGCATCGGTAAGATAGACTGGCTGCCGCTGGCGGCGGCGTTGCGGGAGATCGGGTACGGGGGGCTCTTTGACCTGGAGATCCCCGGCGAGCGGCACCCGGTGCGGGAGATCCTGGAGATGAAGTTGCGGCACGCCCGGGAGGTGACGGAGTGGCTGGTGGGCGGATAGGCGGTTGAGCAGGCAAGAGGGGTTCTGAGATTTCAGATTCGAATGCGGCGTGGATCCGGGCGAGGAGGCAGGAGCAAGGTCCTGACCTACGAGGGGAGGGGGGGCTCGGAGGGCTTAGGCGAGGTGCGCAGGCGGGCCCGCCAGGACATGGTGGGGCGCTCGACGGCCAGGTAGCCGAGTCCGCCGCAGGCAATGGTGGTAAGCAGGGAGGCGGGCCACCACCAGGTCGTGCCGGGGGCCAGCGCCGGGAAGACGGCCGGCACCACCCACTGGAAGACCAGGTTGTACAGGTACATGCTGTAGGAAATCAGCCCCAACGTCGCCAGCGGCTGCCACCAGCCCAGGCTGCGCTTACTGGAGCCGGCGGCGATCACCAGTGCGGCCCAGCAGGGGGCAACCAGGATATCCCCCCACCACCAGGTGCGCAGGGTAGCGGCGGGCTGGAAGTGGGCGTGCACCAGCGGTGCGATGACCAGCCCGCCGAGGCCCACAATCCAGGCCAGCGGCAGCCAGGGGCGCACCCGCTGCTCCTGGTGAACGATCACCCCGGCCAACATGCCCGCCGTGAACTCCACCCAGCGGGCGGGCAGGCTGCACATCCAGCACACCGAGCGCATGGCCGTCAGTCCGTCAGTCGAATAGAATCCTCCCCGACCTGCCAGCGCCTGGATGGTCACGCTGCTGGCGGCGGCGAGGACCAGCGTGGGCACGGGCCAGCGGCGGATGGCCAGGGCCAGCAGGGGGAAGAGCAGGTAGTAGTGCACCTCCGTCCCCAGCGACCAAAGCGGGCCGCTCACGGTGTTGAAATGGACGGGCGAGAGGGAGTGCACGAAGCCCAGGTGGCTGGCCAGGGCCGGCAGCCAGCCTTGCCAGCGTGCCCCGACCCCCCACAGGGGGAAGAGGATGGCGATGGCCACCAGGTAGGGGGGCAGGATGCGCAGGGCCCGCCGCAGGTAGAAGCGGCGCCAGTCGGGGCGCTTCACCCCTACCAGCGGATGGTACAGGCAAAAGCCGGAGATGACGAAGAAGAGCGACACCCCGGCGCTGCCGAAGAGGAAGTAGGGGGTGACGTCGAGCGGGCCGATGGTAGTCCGGTGCCAACTGGCGCCGGCCAGCCACAGGTGCACCCCCGTGACCAGCAGCACGGCCAGGCCCCGCAGCGCGTCAATCCCCGGTAGCCGGGTTGCTCCCATGGTGTCTTGCTACCTCACGTCCAGGGGTGGCGGCAGCCCGCTGCCCCGGCGTACCCAGAGGATGCACTGCTCACCCCCGGGCAGGCGGATGCTACGCCAGGAATACTGCCGACGGAAGGCCGGCATGTCCCACAACTCGGCTTCCGAGACAAAGCCAAACGGGAGCAGGCGGCCGGCCTCGCCGAAGATGACCAGGTCGGGCCGGCGGGCCAGCACGTAGGGGCCGTTGCCGATTTCGTGGCCGATCATCAGCCGCCGCCGGATATGGGGGTGGCGAGCGATGTATGGATCGTTGATGCCCAGCATGTCGATGGTGGGCAGGCCGCTGTAGTAGGGCACGAAGCCGGCCGGGTTGGTGGCGATCAGGGTGCCCGGGGGCACGCTCTCTCCCAGCCACTGCCCCAGACTGGTGAGGACAGTGCGGTAGTGGACCACCACGGAGAGGGTCCGGTGGGTGTCGGGGTCGCCCCAGCGCACCGCCAACAGGGCGACCAGGAGGGCGACGGGCAGGATGGCGGCCGGGCGGCGGTGGAGCCAGGATGCGGCCGCTCCAGCCAAGAGGGCGACCAGGGCAGGTCCCGCTACGGGCAGCAGCACCCGCCAGCCGGGCATCCAGTCGCCACCTACCACTGCCACGTATCCCACCCAGGCCAGGGCGAGCAGGGCCAGGGCGCGGGCCCGGGTGCGCCAGGTCATGAGGAGCGCCACGGCCCCCACCACGGCGAAGAGCACCCCGGAGGGAGAGTGCGGGAAGAGGTAATGGAGGCCCTTGATTACCTGGCCGGGGGTGAGGTGGGCGGCCTTGGCATAGAATGAGTTTGGCAGCCAATCGCCATAGTAGCCATGGGCCCAGGCAAACCAGGGCCCGGCCACCAGCAGGCCGGTAGCCCAGGCCAGGGGGGCCAGGCGCGGGCGCTTGTGGGCCAGGAAGGCGGGAGCCAGGAGCACCGCGACCAGTCCCTCCGGGCGGCAGAGGGCCAACAGGCCGGCGATCGCCCCCACGCCCAGGGCGTGCCGCAGGCCGGGCGCCTGCGCCAGGCAGAGCAGGGCGAGCAGGTTTAGCAGCCCGGCGAAGAGCAGGGTTTCCAGCCCGGCGCCGGTGTAGATGACGAAGTCGAGGGACAGGGCCAGGCAAAAGCAGGCGAACACGCCCAGGAACATAGACAGGCCCACCCGCCAGGCGAGCAGCAGGGTGGAGCCCAGGGCGAGCACGGCGCTGGCGACGGTGAGCAGATGGCAGGCCGCCGGCAGCGCCATCCCCACCCGGCCCAGCCCGGCGATGAGTAATACCCAGAGCGGATTGGTATACCCCTGCACCAGGGTGCCGTTGAAGGTGAGCCCCTGGCCGGCCAGCAGGTTCTTGACGTAGACCAGGGAGATGAAGGCATCGTCGCAGAGCGGCGAAATGCGGCCGGCCAAAGCGGTGCTCAGCGCTGCCGCCACCAGCACTGCGCCACCTGCCGCCACGCTCGTCCGCAACGAGAACCGCTTGGCCATTGTGCTCATGCCGTCACCTGCCGCAGGCGGCGGCGCAGGGAGAGGAAGGGCCGCTCGGCCACCAGGTAGCCGCCGGTGCCGATAGTCAGCAGGGACACCAGGCCCAAGACCCACCAGAGCAGCGAGTGGCCGGTAATCCCCGGGTAGAGGCGCGCCGGCAAGGCCCGGATCGCCAGGTTGTACAGGTACACGCTGTAGGAGATGATCCCCAGGCTCACCAGTGGCCGCCAGGAGAGCAGGCGAACCCCCCATCCGGTCCCGGCCGAGCCTGCGTAGGCGAGCGCTCCCCAGGCGGGAGCGAAGAGCACGTCGCCCCACCACCAGAAGCGCCCGGTGGTGGGCACCGGCTGGACTGCCCAGTGGATATAGGGCGCCACCACCAGTCCGACCAGGCCCAGCGCCCACATGGCCGGCAGCCAGCGGTCGCGCGCCGGGGTGTGGGTGGCGCTCAGCCAGGCGGCGACCATGCCCGAGGCAAACTCGAAGAGACGGGCCGGCAGCACGCTCACCCACACCATCGAGGGGGCGTGGTCGTGGCGGAAGTCATAGGGCCCCACGCGGTGGGTGCCCCACCACTGGCAGAAGATACTCATGGCCGCCGACACCGCGAGCACGGCCCAGGGTCGCCGTCGCACCAGCACCGCCAGCAGAGGGAAGAAGAGGTAGAAATGAACCTCCGTGCCCAGGCTCCAGAGCACGGCGGTCACTGTGTTCAGGGTGCCAGGGAAGAGCACGTGGGTGAAGGTCAGATGGCTCACCAGGTGCCAGGGCCAGTCACGCCAGCCCACGCCGGTGCCCCAGATGGGCAGCCAGATGGCGACGGCCAACCAGTAGGCCGGGAGAATGCGGACGGCCCGACGCAGGAAGAAGCGTTTCCAGGAGGGCCAGGGCTTGCCCGCCACGGTGGCCCGGGCGAGCGGGTGGAAGAGGCAAAAGCCGGAGATGGCAAAGAACAGCGATACCCCGGCGCCGCCGAAGGCAAAGAAGGGGGTGAGATCGAGCAATCCCAGGCGGATGGGCTGCGCGCCACTGCCCACCATCCACAGGTGAAGGCCGGTGACCATCAGGATGGCCACCCCGCGCAGGCCGTCTATGGGCGCCAAGCGCTCCTTCATGCCCCTCCTTCGGCAGAGGTTGCACCCCCGCCCTGCCGTGCAGGACACGGTATCATGACTGGGGGGGTGCACGCAAGGTGGTGAAGACGGCCGCGCCGGAGAGGGAGCAACCGGTATTCTGTATGCTCGCTACTGGAACGTGAGGTCGGGGCTGGCAGCCGGCGTTGTGTTCTTGGGGAAGCGCCAGCCCTTGGCCAGCAGGGACACCAGGGCCGAGGGCTCGGGCACCTCGCCCCAGTTCCTGGTCACCACGTCCGTGACCGGGGTAAAGCGGTACGGCTCGAATACGGTGGTGAAGTTGGACCGGTCGGGCAGCCGGGGCAGGTGGTAGCCCACATAGCGGTCTATCACGCCTCGCATCACGTTCAGGGGGGTCACCCCCGGCCACAGGGGCATCCTGTCCCCGTGAGGCAGGCGAACGGCGATCAGTACCCCCATCAGTTCCGTGAGGGTGGCCTCCCCCAGCCGCCGGGGTGGGCCGTGGTCAGACTGCACGATCACCACCGCCTCCCGCCCGCGGCCGGCGAGCAACCGATCCAGGCTCTCCTGCACCATAGTGTTGAGATAGGCCAGTTGGTCCCGGTAGAAAACAGTGTACTTCGGCGTGTGAAGCATCGAGTCTTCCAGCGCCAGTTCGCAGAACTGGCCTGCGCGCAGCCGGGGGCTGCCGTCGCGGTGGAAGACGAAGGGCGGGTGCGGGCAGAGCACATGGGCGACCACGAAGGTGGGCGGTCGCTGGCGGGGCAGGCGCCCGAGCACACGCAGGGTGTCACGGACGCGGTTGCGATGGGCCTGCAGGGGCCCGGGCTCCTGCCGGCAGAGCGCGCTGAGCATGGGCAGGAAGGTGGCGCCGAACGCCGCGCGTTCCAGGGGATTGGTCCGTGGTGAGGCATAACGCGCGTCCGCCGGCAGACTGCGGTACGGAGGGTCGAGGCAGCCCACAGTGACGATGCGATACCCCCGGGCCCGCAGCAGGCGGCAGAGGCGGCTGTTGGCAGTCAAGTTGATGGCAGGATGGTAGTCCCGGCAGTCCCTGCCCGCCTGCCTGGCAAGACCTTCCAGGTAGTCGAGGTTGAAGGTGGCGGCTGCGGACATTATCGTGCTGTTGTAGTTGGCGCTGCTGCGCTGGGCGACAGCGAACCCCCGGCTGCCCAGATAGCGCATGAAGGGGGAGTTGTCGAAGTGATAGCGGTCCCGGAGAACGTCGGTGCGGGCGTAACCGTCCAGCACGATATAGTAGATATCGGGCAACCGGGCGCGGGGCGGGGCAGCGGCCCGCAGCGGGGGATCAGGCCCCAGCCGCGTTGGCAGCAGGCTCTCACTGTGGCAGGCCTGCACCAGGCCCACGATGGCCGCCACGCTCATGACCGCCGCAGCCACCGCGGCCAGCCGGGACAGGGCAGTGATCCCCCGGCGAATCCGGATGAACGCGGCGAGTACAGCAGCCAGCACCACCAGCCACCCCGCGAGCAGCCACCAGAGCCAAGGAGTGGTGCCCCCGGCGGGGATTATGGCATCCCGTATCGGCTGCCAGGCGAAGAGAAAGACCCAGCCGGCGCTCACCATCAGCGCCGCCCGCGCGGGAGGGAGCCAACGGCGCAGGCCCAGGTTCAGCGCGAGGGCAAGCAGGGCTGACACGGAGAGCGGCCGCACCAGGTCGCCGGGGGAGAGTTCGTGGGCGTTCTGGCGGTAGAGAGTGACGATGGGCAGCATGGCATACGCCAGCGGATAGACGAGATGGTGAAGGCCATCTGCCCGCCGGGCAAGGGGCCGCCGCAGGCATGGCTCCGCAGTCAAGGTCGGCATACTGTGCTCCCCGGAAGACGAGCAATTGGAGAAGGGCAAGGCTCATCCGCGCGGCGAGTGGGCGCAGGGTATGCGCTGGCCGAGTCCCCCTTATCTCTCTGTATTCGCTCGGGGAGAAGGCTGTTCCTGCAGGGCCGCTCCCGGCCTAGCCGCGCTGCGCTTACCGGGCCACAGAGCACTCCCTCTGCTGCCTGCCGACCGGCCTTGACACCCGGGGGTGCGCATGATAGTTTCTGCCGGCAGGCTGTTCCCCGGAGGCGACCGCCGCGTGCCCGAGAAGACGATCGTGGTAATGCCCGCCTACAATGCGGCCCGAACCCTCGAGGCCACGATCAACGACATGCCCCCCGGATGCGTGGATGAGATCATCGTGGTGGACGACTGCAGCACGGACGAGACGGTCGCCATCGCCCGCAGACTCCCCGTCACCCTGATCACCCACCCAGCCAACCGCGGGTACGGGGGTAACCAGAAGACCTGCTACGACGAGGCCCTGAAGCGGGGTGCCGACTATGTGATCATGGTGCATCCCGACTATCAGTACGACAGCCGGCTGGTGCCCCACTTCCTGGGCTTTCTGAAGTTGGGCATCTGCGATGTGCTCCTGGGGAATCGCATCCGCACCCGGCGAGAGGCGCTGGCCTGTGGGATGCCGATCTACAAGTATCTTTCCAACCGGGCGCTGACGATCGTGGAGAATATCGCGACCGGGCAGAACCTGGGAGAGTGGCACTCCGGGTACCGGGGATACCGGCGGCAGGTGTTGGAGACCATCCCCTACCACCGCAACAGCGACGACTTCGTATTTGACTCCCAGTTCCTGTTCCAGGCGGTGCACTTTGGCTTTCGCCTGGGAGACGTGCCCGTGCCGGTGCGCTACATGGATGAGGCCTCGAGCATCAACTTCGTGCGCAGCCTGACCTACGGCCTGACCACGCTGGGGGTGATGGGACGCTGGCTGCTGCACCGGGCCGGGCTCAAATCTCCGCTGTTCCAGCCCGGGGCATGAACCCGGGGGCGACTGCCACCGGCCGCCGCAGTGCCCTGCTGCCTGCCCTGTTGCTGGGAGTGGGGGCGCTCGCCATCTCCCTCCCGCTCACCCGCCTCTGGTCGCCCACCGACGATGAAGGGGCCATGCTGACGGGAGCGGTGAAGTTGTTGCACGGCGGCATCTTTTACCGTGACGTCGCCGCCTACCCCACCCCTGGCGCCTGGTACCTATTGGCGGGGGTGATGCGCGTGGGGGGCGAGACCCTGGCGGCTGCGCGGCTGCTGACGGCGGCCTGCTTCACGGCAACAGTGGTGCTCTGCTACCTGTTGGCCCGGCGGGTGATGGGCCCGCGCCCGGCCCTGGGCTACGGGGTGGCTCTGCTGGGGCTGAAGTGCTGGGCGTGGCCGGCCTGGTCGGCCTACCTCTATTGTGACGTCGCCTTTCCCCTGGGGGTGGCGGGGGCGCTGGCCTTCGTGGCCGGATGGCAGGGGGGCAGCCGGCGGGCGCTGGCGCTGGGAGGGCTGTTCTTTGCCGCCGCGGCCTGGTGCAAGCAGACGGTGGGAGTGTACCCGGCCGCGGGGGCGGTCGTGGCACTGGCAGCCGCCTGGATCGCGGCCCGGCGAAGGGGTGACAAGCAGGCGGTCTGGGCACACCGGGGCAACCTGCTGGCCCTGGCCGGGGGCGGCCTGGCGGGGGCCCTGGCGCCGGCGCTCTACTTCACCGCCCGCGGCCTGGGCCCAGAGATGCTCGCGGCTACCGTGATCCGCCCCTTCAGCGGCTACCTGCCCCTGAGCGGCGTGCCCTATGCCGAGATGCTGAAGTGGTGGCATTTCGGGCAATCACCGGCACAGGTGATTGCCTGCTACCTGCCTGCCATCTGGTCGCTGGGCTACGGGGCGCACGCGGGGCCGGCGGCCCGGGCGGCGGCCGAGGCGGGGGCGCGGCTGCTATACCTGGTGGCGGCGGGAGGGTTTGGGGTTGGCGCAGTGGCGTGGGCGTGGGGGAGATGGCGAGGGGCAAGTGCCGACTCTCCCCTGCCAGACCTCACCCCCCGGCCGCCTCTCCGCCAGCACAGAGGGGGAGAAGGAAAACGACGGGGACAGTCACCTGCAGGAAGCCATACGCATGACACGACCGGCTGGGGCGGGCGGGAGACTGTCCCACTGCCGGCGCTGGTGGTGCTGGCGGGGCTGTTTGCGAGCGCCTTCCCCCGGGCCGACTATTACCACCTGATTGACGTGGCCCCCGCCTGGCTGCTGGCAGGGTGCATGGGGGCAGTGGCGCTGGCCTGCCTGCGCCCGGGCAGCCGGCGTGCGCTGGCATGGGCGGGCGGGCTGCTCACCCTGGCCTGGGCGATAGGAGGCCTGGTGCTGATGACCGGGCTGTGGGCCCGGTGCGACCGCTGGGAGGCCCTGCCCCGGTGCGGGGTGCTGCGGATCCCCTGGTACCAGATAGAAGCGCGGGACGTGGCCGACTACGTGAACAGCCACACCCGCCGGCAGACACCGCTCTTCTTGCTCGGGCAGGAGGCCTACTGCTATTTCCTGGCCGACCGCTACAGCCCATGGCCCTACCCCCAGGTGTATCCCGGGATGACGGGAGAGGAGGGCGGGGAGGCGCTGGTGGCCATGCTGCGGTCGGAGCGCGTGCCCTATATCATCCAGGGCCGGCTAAAGCGGGACGACCTGCCGCCGCTGGGGGCCTATGCCCCGGCCCTGCTGGCCTACGTCCAGCGCAATTACCACGAGATCGCCATTCCCCGGCAGGGACCGCGACTGTTGCTGACGGTGCTGGAGAGCAATGACCACCATGGGCGCTGAGGCGGACGACAAGCGAACGCGTCGGCGGGGGATGGCCCCCCCCTGGCGGGACGTCCTACCGCCGGTGCTGCTGGGCATGGCGGCGCTGGCTGCGGGCCTGCCCACCCTGCGCCTGTTCGCGCCCTTCATGGACGAGGGGGCGCTGTTGGCGGGGGCGGCGCGACTCCTGGCGGGCGGGGTCTTTTTCCGGGACGTGGATGCCTACCCCCTGCCTGGCGCCTGGTATCTGCTGGCGGCGGTGATGCGGATCTGCGGACAGTCGCTGGTGGTGGCCCGGGGGCTGGATGCCGTGCTCTTCGCGGCGGCGACGGTGCTCGCCTACGTGGTAGGGCGGCGGATCATGGGCGGATACCTGGCGGCGCTGCTGGGAGTGGCGCTGGTCGCCGTGAAGTACTGGGCGTGGCCGCTGTGGAGCATCTACGTCTACCCTGACGTGGCGATCGTGCTCGCGCTGGGCGGAGTGTTGGCATTCCTGGGGCTGGTGCGGGGCGGGAGGATGCCGGCGGCTTTTGCAGCGGGGCTGCTCTTTGGCCTGGCCGCCTTGTGCAAGCAGACGGTGGGCATCTATCCCGGGCTGGCGGGGGTGGGATTGCTCGTGGCGCTGGGCAAGGCGGGCCCGGCGAGGCGGTGGCAGGCGCTGGGGTGGTATGCGGGAGGGGGCATCCTGGCCATCGCCCTGCCTTTTGCCGCCTTTGCCGAAGCAGGGATGGGGCGGCTCTTCGCCTATAACGCCCTGATCCGCCCCTTCACGGGGTACCTGCCGCAGAGTGGGTTGCCGTATGGGATCATGCTAAGGGTGTGGGAATTTGGGCGGGTGCCCGATCGGGAGATATTCCCCTACCTTACCCCCATGGCCTGGACTGCGATTTACCACTATGCCATCCATAGCGGGGTCTGGCTGCGTAGCGCGGCGCTGGCGGCGGAGGCGGTGGCGCGGGCGATTTTCCTGCTGATGCCGGCCGGGTTCCTGGCGGCCGGGGCGCTGCTGGCGAGGGCGCGCCGGGAGTGGACCCTGCGGCACACCGAGGCCCTGGTAGTCTGGCTGTTGGCCGGGGCCATCACCTTGAGCGTGTTTCCCCGGGCCGATTACCCCCACCTGTTGAACCTGGCGCCGGTGTGGCTGGTGGTGGTCTTCCTGGCAGGGGACCTGGTGGCGCGGCGGGTAGGAGTGTGGGGACGGCGGGCGGTGCGGGGGCTGGCGGCAGCGAGCGCGGGCGCCTCACTGGTGGGGGGGTTGCTATTGCTGTGGGCGATCTATGCCACCTGTACCGGCCACATCGAGGTGCCGCGCGCGGGCCGGCTGCGGGTGGATACCCGGGACAACCAGGTGGAGGTGATCACCCGCTACGTACGGGCGCACACCCGGCCGGGAGAGCCGCTGTTCGTCTACGGGCACGAGGCGTACTATTACTTCCTGTGTGACCGCTATGGCCCGTGGCGGTTTCCCCAACTCTACCCGGGGATGACCGGGGAGGGGGGCGGGGCGGAACTGGCCCGGCTGGTGGAGCGGGAGCGTATCCGCTACGTGATCCAGGGCAACGTGACCATGCCGGGGCTGCCGCGGCCGGCGAGTTATGCCCCGGTGCTGGCCGCCTATATCGCCCGGCACTACCGGCCGGTTGACCTGAAGTTCCGGGGGTACACCCGCCCGGATATCCTGCTCGAGCGCAGAGACTGAGGGATGAAAGAGGCAAGCGTGAGCGACGTGACCACCGCCCAGAGCGCCCCGCCCGTCAAGGCCCAAGACCTGGCCCGCGCCAAACGGGCGCTGATCTACACCATTTTCGTGGGCTCGGGGGCCTGCGGGCTGATTTACGAGACCGCCTGGGTGCGCCTGTTCGGACTGGTTTTTGGGAGCACGGTGTACTCGGTGACCATGGTGCTGGCCGCCTTCATGGCCGGGCTGGCGCTGGGCTCCTGGTGGCTGGGGCGGGTGGCTGACCGCCACCCCCGGCCCATGCTCCTCTACGGCATGCTGGAGGCGGGCATCGGGATCATGGGTGCCGCCAGCCCGTGGCTGATCCGGGCGCTGGAGCCTGGCTACGTGTGGCTGTACCACGCCTTGTCGCTGCCCCTGCCAGCGCTGAATGCGGTGAAGTTCGGGCTCTCCTTCGTGGTAGTGCTCATCCCCACCGCGCTCATGGGGGGCACCTTCCCGGTGCTCAACCGCTTTGTGATTCGTCGGCTGGAGGCGCTGGGCAACTCCACCGCGGTGCTCTATGGGCTGAACACGCTGGGGGCGGTGACGGGGACGCTGCTGGCTGCCTTCTGGCTGATCGGGCGCTTTGGAGTGACGCATGCCATCTATGCGGCGGCGGCAGTGAACCTGGCGGTGGCCGCGGTGATCTCGGTCTGGGGGCTATGCACGCGCTGGGAGCCGGCGGCCGTCGCGCCCGAGGCGGAGCCGGCGGCGCCGGGGCGGGACCCCTTTACCCCCACGGAGCGGCTGGCGGCCTTCACCTTCGCCATGTCGGGGCTGGCGGCGCTGGGCTACGAGGTGATCTGGACGCGCACGCTTGTCTATACGCTGGGCACCTCGGTGTACTCGTTCGCGATCATGCTCGCCACGTTCCTCCTGGGGATTGCGGTGGGCCCCTTCCTGGTGGCGCGGCGAGTGGACCGCATGCCCCGGCCGCTGCTGGCGCTGGGGGTGGTGCAGGCGCTGATCGGGATCGCCAGCGTGGGCGGACTGCTGGCCCTGACCGCCTGGCTGTGGAAGCCGGCCGACATGTACATGCTCGAGCGCGACTTCCTGGTAAAGGCGGCACGAGCGGGGGGGGCGATGCTGCCCTCGGCGCTGTTGATGGGGGCCACCTTCCCGATCGTGGCCCGCACGGTGGCCAACCAGGAGGGGACCATCGGCAGCCGCCTGGGGCGCATCTACTCGCTGAACACGCTTTTCTCGATTGTCGGCAGCCTGGTGACCGGTCTGGTGCTCTTGCGGCTGGTGGGGGCGTGGCACACGATGCTAATGCTGGCCTCGCTGAACCTGCTGGTGGCGATGGTGGTGCTGGGGCGAGCGGAGGCTGGGCGGGCGCTGCGCCGCGGCGCTGTGCTGGCGGTGGCGGTGGTGCTCACCGGCGGCTGGCTGGCGCTGCACGGTGCCGACCCCTTCCGAGCGGCGGTGGTGGCGACGGAGGGGCAGTGGGGGCCCAACGTCTTCTACACCGAGGACGAGTATGCCACCACCACCCTTTTCAAGCCCGCGGACAAGCCGCTGCACCTGTCGATAGACGGGGTGCCCATGGCCAAACTGACGGTGGATACCCAGATCATGGCCCACCTGCCGCTGGCCATCATCCCCAGGCCGCGCAAGGCGCTCCTGATCTGCTTTGGGATGGGAGCCACCTGGAACGCGGCGCGGGCGCACCCGGAACTGACGCAGATAGACGCGGTAGAACTGGTGCCGGGGGTGGTGGAGGCCTATCGCCGGTTCAGCGACGAGCCGGAGAGCCTGCAAGATCCCCGGGCCCGGATCCACGTGACCGACGGGCGCAACTTCCTGCTGCTCTCCCGGGACAAGTACGACCTGATCAGCGTGGACCCGCCGGTGCCGGTATATAGCGCGGGCGCGGTGCTGCTGGCGGCGGAGGGGTTCTTCACCTCCTGCCGGCGCCACCTCACCCGGGACGGGATCATGATGAACTGGGTGCCGGAGATCTGCACCCCCCAGCAGCGCTGCCTGATGATGAACACCTTCCGCGCCGTCTTCCCGCACGCCACGGTGTGGCAGTCGCCCGACGGGCACGGGCTGTACATGCTGGGCACCCAGCGCCCGCTGCGCGAGGTGTGGGACACCCGGCGGGTGCTGGCCCAGTTGTCGCGCCCCGAGGTGGTGGCCAACATGGCCCGCTATCGGGAGCCGGGGAAGCGGGTGACGCCGCAGATGGTGCTTGATTCCTTCCTGCTGGACGAGCGCGCGCTGGCCCGCTATTGCGCGGGAATGGCGGTGATGACGGATGACCGGCCGTACGTGGAGTTCCCGCTGCAGATCGGGCGCTTCGTGGGTGAAGTGCCGGACCCGTGGCAGTTCGGGACTACCCTGGCCCAGGCGCTACGGCCGGCCGGGAAATGAGAGCCGATGGCAGAGTCGTCTCAGGAGAGGGAGAGGAGAGCGCTATTTCCCGACGGGGCTCCCTCGCGGGCTCGGGATCCCCGCTCGAAATGACACGACACGAGCCGGGAGCGAGCCGCATGCCCGTTGATGCCGCGGCCGGCCCGGGGGCCAAGCCTGCGCTGCCGGCCTGGTGGAGATGGGCCAGAGTTGTGCTGCCGGCGGCGGCCGGGGTGCTGCTGGCGCTGCAGGTGGCCCAACTCGTCAGCGTGTACCTGTGGAACCTGCGCTTCCCCTACGACCTGGAATACGGCGAGGGCAACCTGCTCCTGCAGGCGGCCGCGCTGGCGCGGGGCCAGGGGCTGTACGGGGACTATCGCCACTACCCGTTCGTGGTCTGCACCTACCCCTTCGGCTATCCCCTGCTCTGCGTGCCCCTGGTCAAGGTGTTTGGCATGCACTTTGCGCTGGGACGGGCGCTCTCCATGCTGGCGACCCTGGGCACGGGGGCCTGGATCTGGGCGCTGCTGCGGCGAGCGGGCTGCTCGCGGGTGGCGTCCGGGTTGGCGACGGCGCTCTTCCTGGGCGCGCCCTACACCCGGGCGTGGGGCGGGCTGATGCGGGTAGACATGACCGCCATCTGCCTGGGCCTCACCGGGCTGGGCCTGGTGGCCCGCGGGGGACGGTGGGTCTGGTGGGCGATCGTGCCCTTCACGCTGGCGGTTTATACGCGGCAGTCAGAGGTTGCGCCGGTGGGGGCGGCGGTGCTCTGGCTGGCCTGGCAGGGACGGCGACGGGAGGCGTTGGGCCTGGGGCTGGGGTTCCTGGCGACGGCGGGGGTAATCCTCGTCGCGCTGCAGTGGTCGAGCGGGGGCTGGTTCTGGCGGCACGTGGGGGTCTCCAACCGCAACGAGTGGTCGCTGGCCCTGCTGCTGCCCTTGTGGTCCGCCTGGCTGCGCAACTGGACCTTCCCCTTTGCCCTGGCCGTGGTGGGCCTGGGGCTGACGCTGAGGCGCCAGGGGCGGGCGGGGAAGCCCCTGGTGGTGGTGTTCTTGCTTTACTTCTTAATCGCGGTGGCGGTGTCGTTCTCGGGGGGGAAGATCGGGGCCTTCATCAACTATATGCTGGAGCCCCTGGCCGCAGCCTGCCTGCTGACCGGGGTGGCGTGGGACCGGGTGATGGCTGCTGGCAGTCGGCTGGGCCGGGCCGCGGTGCTGGCAGTCGGGGCCGGGTTGCTGGCCATGCTGGTGGTGACCCTGCCCTACGCCTGGCCGTGGCCCACGTATGCGATCGGGCACCGGCTCGCGTGGCGAGAGGGCCCGGCCGTGGTGAGGGCGATGCGGACCGCGCGCGGCGAGGTGCTTAGCGAATACGCGGGCTGGCCCCTGCTGGCAGGCAAGCGGGTGCTGCTCGAGCCCTTTGAGTTCACCCAGATGTGGCGGGACGGCTCATGGGACCAACGTCCGCTGGTGGCCGACCTGAAGCGGGGGCGGTTCTCCCTGGTCGCCGTAACCTGGGACCCGGCGCACGCTGCCCTGGACGAATGGGGCACCTATGGCGGGGGGAGGTGGACGCCGGCGATGGCGGCGGCCATCCGGGAGCGCTACCGGGTGGTGGAGCAGGTGGGGCGGGTCTGGCTGCTGGCGCCGGCTACTCCTTGGCCGCCGGGCGAATCCGCCCCATGAGTTTGGCCAGGCGTAGCCGCCAGGGCATCAGGGCCGACTCCACGAGCACTTTCCAACCCATCTTCGATTCCCCGGAGAGCCGCCCGTAAATGGCGATGGGCACCTCACCCACCCGGTAGCCCTGCCACACCGCGCGTGCCGACACCTCCACCAGGAAAGAGTAGCCTCGGGAGAGGAAGTGGTCCCAGTCCACCGCCTCCAGCACTTCCCGGCGGTAGGCCCGGTAGCCGCTGGTGCAATCGGCCAGGCGCAATCCGGTGATGGCGCGTACGTAGCGGTTGGCGAACCAAGACATGAGAATGCGGGAGAGCGGCCAGTTGACTGCGCTCACGCCGTGCAGGTAACGGCTGCCGATGACCATGTCGTGATCCTGCAGCGCCTCCAGGAAAAGGGGGAGGGCCACCGGGTCGTGCGAGTGGTCGGCATCCATGGTGATCACGGCGCCGGCCCCCAACTCCAGCGAGTGCCGAAAGCCCGCCACGTAGGCCTTGCCCAGCCCCTGCTTTTGCGGCCGGTGCAGCACGTGGACGAGCGGGTTCTCCTGGGCCAGGCGGTCGGCCAGGCGGCCGGTGCCGTCGGGGGAGTTGTCGTCCACCACCAGGATACCCACCCCCAGCCGCAGGTCCATGATCTTGTGCACCAGCGGCTCCAGGTTGTCCACCTCGTTGTAGGTGGCGATCTGCACCAGCACCCGGGACGCTTCCATGCGCAGGCCTCCCCGTGCGAGGTTCGGCGCGGGTCGGCGAGGGTCCTGCGGAGGGGAATGAGGGGTGGAGTTGTAGCGTGGTGAGTGGGGAGGGAGGTTTCCATTCCTCGCTGCGCTCATAATGACCGGGGGTAGGCGGGCAGCGGAGTGCCCGCCCCACAGGTTCTTCATCGCGCGTTTGACATGCCGGCGCTTTGTGGTATAGTGTAATAGTAAACTAATACATTGGGACACCGGAAGATGCAGATTCGGCTGGATACCAGGAGTGCGGTGCCGCTCTCCCACCAGATGGCGGAGCAGATTCGCCGGGCGGTGGCCGCGGGGCAGGCCAAGCCGGGGGACCGGCTGCCCTCCGTGCGCGAGCTGGCCGTCAGCCTGCTGGTGAACCCGAACACGGTGGCCCGGGTGTACCGCGACCTGGAGATAGAGGGCCTGCTGGAGACCCGGCGCGGCCAGGGCACCTACGTGGCGGAGGCGGCGCAGGCGCTGGCCGAGCGGGAGCGCCTGCGGATCGTGCGGGCGCGGCTGGGGCATGCCGCCGAGGAGGCGCGGGCTTTCGGGCTGGCCCCGGAACGAGTATTGGAGATGCTGCAGCAGATCCTGCGGATGCCGGCAGACGACAGGGGGAGTACAGATGGATAGCGATCTCGCCATTGCCACCACCGGGCTGACCAAGCGCTTCGGGCGAACCGTGGCCCTGGATGCGGTGCAGGTGGAGGTGCCCAAGGGCTCGGTATACGCCCTGCTGGGGCGCAACGGGGCGGGCAAGACCACGCTCTTGAACCTGCTGGTCAACCTGATGGTGCCCGACCGGGGGAGCATGCGCGTGCTCGGTTTCGACCCCACCCGCCAGGCGCCGGAGATGCTGCGGCAAGTGGGCTTCGTGCCGGCGGGCTACCCCTTCTACGGCTGGATGCGGGCGCGGGAGGCAATGTCCTTCATCGCCGGCTTTCACCGGCAGTGGGACTGGGAGCTGGTGCGCAGCATCCTGGCTCACTCCAAGACCGAGGAGCGGGCCAAGGTGGATGACCTCTCGCGGGGGATGCGGGGGCTGATGTGCGTGGCGCTGGCCCTGGGGCACCGGCCCAAGGTGCTGTTGATGGATGAGGCCTTCGAGAGGCTGGACGTGGTGGTGCGGCGGGAGATCATGCGCATGCTGATCGAGATGGTGCAGGGGGAGGGGATGAGCGTGGTGGTCACCGGGCACGAGGTCTCGGACCTGGAGCGCATCTCGGACCGGGTGGGGATCATCCACGAGGGCAAGTTGCTGGTGCAGGACAGCCTGGAGAACCTGAAGGCGGCCTCCCCCGAGGAGCCCGCCAGCCTGGAGGACATCTTCGTGCGCACGGTGGGGGCATAGGCATGAGCCAGGTCTTCCTGAAGGACCTCTGGGAGCGGCGCTGGATGCTGGCGGGGATGGGGGCCGTCACAGGGGGGCGGTGGCTGGCCTGGCCTGGCTGCACTCCCGCCGGTCCTGGTGGGACGGGCGGGCCGAGGCGTTGGGCTGGGAGATGATCGGCTGGATGTGCTGGTCGCTGGCCGCGGTCGGTGGCCTCGCTGGTGATCCCCCTGCTGGCCGAGGAGCGAGCGAAGGGCACGGAGGCAGTGCTGCTCACCCAGCCCGTCACCCGGGCGCAGGTATGGCGGGCGAAGGCGGCGGGGGCCTTCCTGATGGCGGCCATGGCGGGGGCTCCCGTAGTGGCAGTGACGGCGCTCGCGAACTCGCTGGTAGACCGTCTCCCGCTGGCGACCGTGGGGGTGGCGCTGCTGGCCCTGGCGGGGATGGTGCCGATTGGACTCTTCGCGAGCGCCCTGGCCGACAGCGCCTCCGGAGGCATGCTCTACGCGCTGCTGGGTGGGGCGTTCTACGGCGCGGTGATCTTCCGGCTGGCAATGTGGGCGACCACCCGGTGGGAGCAAATGGGCGCTCCCGACCCGCACCTGGCGTCAGGGCTGCCGGTGCTGGCGGGAGTGCTCGTGCTGCTGGCCGCCGTGCCCTGCCTGCTGGGCAGTTACCTGGCGGTAACCCGGCGCCACCTGGGGTGGTGGCGGGGGGGCGCGGTGGTGCTCGCGGGGTGGCTGGGAGCGACCCTGGTGTGTGCGCTGCCCCCGGTGATCCTGATGTACGCGCTCTGAGCGCAGGTGCGGGGGGTAGGGCGGCCGCCGGGTGGGGAGCGGCGGCCGCCGGGGGTTGGAGAGGGAGATGGTGCACGTAGTCCGGCACGAGTTCAGGCGGGTGCGGGCGCTGCTGATCATCGGGCCGGTGGCGCCGCTGGTGGCGGTGGCCGAGCGCTATGCCGCCTCCTGGCTGGGCGGGCCGGGCATCTGCAGCGCCTACCTGTGCCTGGCGGTGGGCGCGGTCGTCGCCGGGCTGGCCTGCACCTGGCATGCCGCGGCGGCGGGCAAGGAGCCCGAGCCGCTCACCATGCTGCCCATCTCCCGCGGGCGGGTGTGGCTGGTGCGCACGGCCGTGGGCGCCATCGCCCTCGCCTGGACGCTGGCCTGGGTGTGGCTGGCGACCGCCCTGCGCCTGGACCCCGATCCCGAAGAGTCTGCGCTGCTGGGGACCCGGCTGACCCGATGGGCGCGTGCTGACCGTGGATCTGGCGCATGCGCGCACGGGCCGGCTGCATTTCGCGCGGTAAAGTAGGGAGGCCCTGTCACACAACCTCGCCCGCCGGGGTCCAATCACGCGGGGCGAGGACGGCCGGGGGAAGACTGGCGCCGGCGGCAAACTCTCTTGAGAGGGTGCACGACCATGGGGAGGCTCAGGCTGGGTCTGGCGGTGGGTGTGCTCTGCCTGGCGGCCGCGCAGGCACAGGCGGAGGTCAGCATCCAGGGGCATGCGGGCTTTGACGGCCACCACCGGTGGGGCGAGTGGATGCCCATCGCGGTGGAGGTCAACGCCGCCGGCATCGACGCCCGCGC
>Ga0315298_1001133_pt1 | contig 50232 bp, 55 predicted proteins | sample WHS_1_MG_FD_203077 | JGI IMG/M metagenome (GOLD analysis project Ga0315298, IMG submission 203077) | Extremophilic microbial mat communities from Washburn Hot Springs, YNP, Wyoming, USA - WHS_1_MG | ecosystem: Environmental > Aquatic > Thermal springs > Hot (42-90C) | place: USA: Wyoming...
CTGGCGAGGTCTTATACAGGTTTATGCAGCAACTAAGATGTATGCTATTCTTACTCAACAATATTATCCTCATCCAATGCAATCTGGCCCCTAACCCACGGTCTTAAGTGTGTGTAAAGATCAGCCCGCTGGGGAGAGGGGAAGGGTGAGCCGCCAAAGGCGAGCCTCGCCAAGGGCGGGGGGAAATTTTAAATATTTTTGGTTAGGATTTAGAGTTTAGTGTTTAGAGTTTGGGCAACTTCGAGCTTCGATATTCGAATTTCGAACGTTGACACATCATCATAGGCTGTTGATGAAGCAAACAATTGGTGTTTATATCTGTCACTGTGGTACAAACATTGCTGCCACAGTGGATTGTCAAGAACTTTCTGAGTTTGCTGCCACCCTTCCAAGAGTAAAGGTGGCCCGGGATTACCGGTACCTCTGCTCTGACCCAGGACAGGATCTAATCAAAAAAGATATCACGGAACTCTCCCTTGAACGAGTGGTGATCGCAGCCTGCTCCCCTCGAATGCATGAGAATACATTCCGAAACCTTCTCTCTTCAGAAGGACTCAATCCTTATCTTCTTAATATGGCCAACATCCGTGAGCAGTGCTCCTGGGTTCATAAAGATAGAAAGGAAGCAACAGAAAAAGCCAAACAACTCCTTCGGGCTGCTGTCGCCAGGGCATTACGTCAGGAGGCCCTGACCACACGAAGAGTTGAAATCAAACCTTCTGCCTTGGTGGTGGGGGCAGGCATCGCAGGAATTCAGGCTTCCCTGACCATGGCCAATGAAGGGATGAATGTGATTTTGGTTGAAAGGTCTCCATACATTGGCGGTCATATGGCCCAGTTGGACAAGACCTTCCCCACCCTGGATTGTGCCTCCTGTATCTTTACCCCAAAAACCGTGGAAGTCTCCCAGAATAGAAATATTGAGCTTCATGTCTGCTCAGAGGTGGTTGAGGTCAAGGGTTATATTGGAAATTTCAAGGTGACGATTAAGAAACACCCAACCTTTGTTGACCCTATCCGATGCACGGGCTGTGGAGAGTGTGTGGAGGCTTGCGTTCTGAAGAAGGGAGTCCCCTCAGAATTTGAAGAGGGGATGTCTCAAAGAAAGGCCATCTATATCCCCTTCCCTCAAGCCGTCCCATTGAAGGCGGTGGTGGATCAAGAAAGTTGTCTATTTCTCAGCAGAGGAAAATGTAAACAATCCTGTATGGAGGCATGTAAGGCCCAGGCCATCGATTTCCAGCAAGAAGAGCGTCTGCTTGAGAAGGAAGTAGGATCTATCATTCTTGCCACTGGATTTGACCTGTTTAACCCCCGTCTTCTCCCTCAATATGGTTACGGAATCTATGAAAATGTCATTACCAATCTTCAATTTGAGAGGCTGGCTAGCCCATCCGGACCCACTCGTGGTGAAGTGGTGTTAAAGGATGGGACAGTCCCAAAGGGGATTGCCTTTCTTCATTGTATCGGAAGCAGAGATGAGAATGCGAACCTCTACTGCTCGAGAATCTGCTGCATGGCTTCCATGAAACAGGCCCACCTGGCCAAGGAGAAGACCGGCGCTGAGATTTACGAATTTTATATCGACATCAATGCCTTTGGGAAAGGGTATCAGGAATTCTATAAGAGGGTTCGTGAAGAGGGAATCTACTTTATTCGAGGTAAAGGTTCTGAAATCTTTAAGAGGGATGGGAGGCTTATTGTCTCAGCCGAGGATACCTTGCTTGGAACCCCTGTTGAGATTCCTGTGGATATGGTGGTATTGGGAACAGGTTTAACTGCCCGACAGGATGCAGAAAAGGTAGCCCAACTCTTTGGGATCAGCCAGAGCGCAGACCGATTCTTCATGGAGGCCCATCCAAAACTCAGGCCTGTCTCAACCAATGTAGATGGAATCTTTTTAGCAGGATGCTGTCAGGGGCCAAAAGATATTCCAGACACGGTTGCTCAGGCCTCTGCAGCAGCGGCTGAGGTAATCTCCCTCACGGAGAAACGAGAGGTCGAGATCGAACCCATCACTACCTGGATTGATCCCGAACTCTGTGCAGGTTGTAAATTATGTATTGAAATCTGTCCCTACTCAGCGATTGATTTCCTTCAGGAGAAGGGAATCTCTGTGGTCAACGAAGCCCTTTGTAAGGGGTGTGGGGCCTGCGCTGCCATCTGTCCAAGCAAGGCAGCCAAACAGAACCACTTCACACAGGATCAGGTACTCGCCGAGGTAGATGGGCTCTGTTCACGTTAAGAAGAGTTTAGGATGAAATATGGATTTAAAGCACCAAATCTCAAGCACCAATCATCAAATAATAACCAATACCCAATGACTGAACTTCCAAAGAACTCAAGAAGTTTTGGTTATTGAAGTTTCTTAATTGGATATTATCTGGAGCTTGGAATTTGGTGATTCGGATTTGGCGGGATAGGCCGCGAGTAATCCATGAAGATAGACCCTAAAACATTTGTTCACGAATATGCTCTGAGTCTATGCATCCAATGTGGAACTTGTACAGGCGGTTGTCCAATTAAATTCAGATCTCCTCTTAATATGAGGAGGTTGGTCAGGCAAACCACCCTCGCCCTTGATCCATCCCTATTTAAAAGGCCGGAACTATGGGCCTGCACCACTTGTAGCACCTGCAGCCTTCGTTGCCCTGCTGGAGTCAAGAATGTTGAACTGATTATGGGGATCAGAAATCTCTTAGCCAATCAGGGTGAGGTTCCTCCCACCATTCGGGATGCCCTTGAAAATACGTTGCTTCATGGGAATCCTTGGGGACGATTTCGTGATCGAAGGGCAGATTGGGCAAAAGACCTCGGAGTAAAGATTCTTGGGCAAGAAACCTCTGAAACGTTACTCTTTGTTGGCTGCGCACCTTCCTATGACCCAAGGGTTCAAAAAGTTTCATCCACTCTGGTCAAAATCTTCCAAGAAGCAAAACTCGATTTTGGTATCTTAGGGAAGAAGGAAACCTGCTGTGGAAATGAGATTCGAAGGATGGGTGAACAGACCCTTTTTAAAAAACTGGCAAAGGATAACACCTCCCTCTTTAAAAAGTTGGGGATCAAAAGAATCATCACCATCTCCCCCCACTGCTTTAATGCCTTTAAAAATGAATACCCTGACTTAAATATCCCGGTTCAACACTACACTCAAATACTGGCTGAATGGATGGATTCTGGAAAAATAAAGATGTCAAAACCATTGGATATTCTCACCACGTATCAGGATCCCTGTTTTCTTGGAAAGCAGAATCTCATCTTTGATGAACCAAGAAGGGTCCTCTCTTCCATCCCAGGGATTCAATTTATTGAAATGGAGCGATCCAGGGAAAGAAGTTTCTGTTGCGAAGGGGGTGGAGGAAGGATGTGGGCTGAGGGAGGAACCGAAGGGACTCGAAATGGAGAGATTCGAATCAAAGAGGCTGTCGGGTTAGGTGCAAAAGTAATCGGAACAGCCTGTCCTTTCTGTCTATTAACTCTTGAAGATGCAGTCAAACTCTCTGGCTTTGCCGAGCAAATTATGGTAAAAGATATAGCGGAGTTGGTTGCTGAAGCAATGGAAATTGCGTAAACTCTAAACTCGAAACCCCAAACGAACTCAAATCTCTATAATTTCAGATTTTATACCCATGGGAGGTATTCATGAACATTGCTGTTTGTGTCAAAAGGGTTCCGAAAACTGCTGAGGCAGACCTCTTCATTGAAAAAGACGGTAAGGATATTAAAAAGGATAATCTGGTCTTTGCCCTCAACGACTGGGATGGTTATGCGGTGAGGGAGGCCGTTTTCTTAAAAGAAAAATATGGGGGAGAAGTGGTTGTCATATCAGTGGGACCTGAAGAATCCAAAGAAGTATTAACCCGATGTCTTGCCATGGGTGCAGATCGGGCATTAAGAATTGAGGAACCTTCTTCCTCTGATGCCCGTCTCATCGCCCAAATCCTTTCTCAAGCCATCAAAAGTCAATCCTTCGATCTCATCTTAACCGGTGTCCAAGCAGAAGACGATGGCTGGGGACAGGTTGGAGTGGCTTTGGCTCAGATTCTTGGAATCCCTCACGCTTCCATTGTCAATCGGATCGATATTGAGGACAGAAAGGCTAAAGTAAAAAGAGAGTTAGAGGGTGGCCTTGAGGAGATCTTAGAAATCAAACTCCCTGCTCTCCTGACCATTCAGACTGGTATTAATGAACCAAAATATGTTTCACTTGCTGCGATACTGGAGGCAGAGGATAAAGAGACAAAAGAGGTGGGGCTTGAAGAAATAGGGTTCTCATCAGCAGAACCTCTTTACACAACCATTGATCAGGTGTCTTTTCCGCCTGTTGGAAAGATGGCAGAAATCTTGAAAGGAAGCCCTGAAGAAGTAGTGGGCCAGTTGATTGAGATTATGAAGAAGAAAAAAGGGTAACGAATAACGAATAAGGAAGGATGTAACATTGGAATACTGGGTTGATGAGAGTCCTGGATGATGGCAAGGACCCACACCTTGGCTCTGGTTTTTAACCCATCATTCCATCATTCCAATATTCCATAATTTTAGGTTGGTATGGAGGAAGACCAGTGGGCGAGATCTTTGTATTGGTAGAACACCGGCAAGGAAAGATTCGAGATATCACCTATGAGATGCTTGGCCTTGGAGAAAATTTAGCCAATCATAAGGGGACTTCTTTGACAGCCCTTCTTTTAGGCCACGATGTAAAACCAATGGCCGAAGACCTATCCACAAGGACATCGAAGGTTCTGGTGGTTGAAGATGAGAATCTCAAAAACTTTAACTCCATTCTTTATCAACAGACCCTATCCTTCCTCATCTCAAAATATCAACCCCTTCTTATTTTAATTGGCCACTCAGCCTCTGGTATGGACCTGGCACCAAGCCTTTCTGTGGAGGCCGATCTTCCTCTTGTCACCGATTGCATCGGACTTTCATTTGAGAATGATAAATTAAAGGCTACCCGCTCAATCTATGGAGGGAAGGTCAATGCCAGCATCTCTCTGAAGGAATCAAAAGGCTATATGGCCACTATTCGACCAGGGGTCTTTTCTGCTAAACTGCCCGGAGAGAAAAAAGGTGGCATTGTTATAGAACCTTCTCCTCTGAAAGGCACAACCGATATAAAGAAGTTCATTGAATATATTGAGGCTCCCATTACCGGAGAGGACATCACTCAAGCAGAGGTCCTTGTCTCGGTGGGACAAGGCATTGGTGGGCCTGAACAGATCCCCATGTTTGAAGAGTTGGCAAAGGACTTAGGTGGAACGATTGCCTGTTCTCGGCCTGTCGTGGATAGAAACTGGTTACCTAAAGAACGCCAGGTAGGGATTTCTGGAAAAACTGTTAAGCCAAAGATTTATATTGCCATCGGGATCAGTGGCGCCTTTCAGCATGTAACCGCCATGCAGGGCTCTGAGACGATCATTGCCATCAATAAAGATCCACGGGCCCCTATCTTCAGTGTGGCCGATTACGGGATTGTGGATGATTTTCAGAATGTAATCCCAATCTTGAAGGAAAAAGTGAAAGGACTGAAATTATAATTCGGAGGAATCCGTTCTTATTCCTGAGAATTTCTTTTTTGGGCTCTTCACTCATGACTCCACTTTCTCAAATCGCTTTCGCTCTTCGGCTCGAAGTTCGCGTCTTAAGAGTTTCCCCACTTTCGATTTTGGAAGCATATCGCGGAATTCAATATATTGAGGGACTTTGTAGGGAGCCAATCTTTCTCTACACCACTTGAGAAGATCGTAAGCACTTACTCCCTTAACATCTTCTTTGAGAACGGCAAAGGCTTTGATCCTTTCACCAACCTTCTCATCCGGAACACCAACGACGCAGGCAGAGATAACCGCAGGATGTTCCTGGAGGACTGCTTCGATCTCTGAAACCGCCACACGGTAGCCCTTGTGTTTGAGTGTATCTACAGAGCGATCTAAATAGTAAAGCCAACCGTTTTCGTCTATTCTAACAATGTCACGGGTTCGATACCAGAGCCTCCCATCCATTTCGATGAAACATTCAGCCGTCTCTTCAGGTTTATTCCAATAAGCCCTAACCATATGATCAGAAGAGACCAGTGCCTCACCTGGTTCTCCGGGAGGAACAGGTTCAAGGGTATCAGGGTCGACCAGTTTGACTCTCTGAAGAGGTGTGACCTTGCCTGCACTCCCGGGTGGCGCCTGCTCTCCCATCGGCGTTAAAGAGACACGACCACAGGTCTCTGTGGTCCCGTAGCCTTGATAGATGGGCTGGCCAAACTTCTTGAACCATCTATCCGCTACCTCTTTGGGCAGTACATCACCTCCAGAAAAGCAGTACTTCAGGGAGTTCAGATCATAGGAGTCTACACGGTCATGTTCAAGAATCATACGGTACATGGCAGGGACGCCAAAAAAAGTTAACACCTTATATCTTTCAATATGGTCAAAGAGCCCATCGAGATTCACCCTTGGAAGCAATACCAGGGTGTCGCCCGAAAGGATTCCTCCCAATCCAACCTGCTGGCCAAGTATATGGAAAAGTGGTCCCCCTTGAACGACGATATCTTTTCCCTTCGGAATAAAACGCTCACTCACGGCCCTCTGCTCTTCTGCTGCCTCTAAAAATAGAATATTTGTAAAGGGAACCCCCTTGGGAAGACCTGTTGTCCCTCCTGTATAAAGCATTTCCACCATCTCTTCAGGTTCAGATTTAAAGGGGGGTAAATCAGAAATCCTCCCTCCACTCAAAAGTCTCTTAAAGACAAAGATATTCTCCCCTGAATCGAACTTTCCTATAGGGATTTTATTAAACCCCCTTCCGATCAACCATTTCCACCAGGGGAGAAGTTCTGCTAAATTCGTAACGATCACTCTCTTTAATTTGGTTTCAGGAAAAACCTGCATGACATAACCAAAATTGGTATCCAGACAGAAGATGGTCTCCGCCCCACTGTCATTGGACATATATTTAAGGTCAATCGGGGTATAAATGGGTGAAATGGGAATGGCCATCACACCAATTCTCATCAAGGCAAACCAGGCGATGACCCATTGTGGGCAATTCGGAAGATAAAGGACTGCTTTGTCTCCCTTCTTAAGGCCCATCCGGTAAAGATTGGAAGCCAGTATCTCAATAGCCTCTTTCAATTGAGAAAAGCTATAGACCTTTCCCAAGTAAATAATGGCAGGCCTATTTGAATAATCCCGAGAGACTTTTTCAAATTGTTCATAGATAGAAGCAATGGGTAGTGTCATCCTTCTCTTCCTAAGAGTTCGATCTCTGATGGGAAATAAGAACTACACTCCAAAATAGGCCGCCTTGACCTCCGGATTGTTCATCAACTCCTGTCCTGTTCCAAAAAGCACCAAGATTCCATTCTCAATCACATATCCCCGATCAATAATGGGGAGAAGGGGTCGGGCGAACTGTTCTGTAACCAGAATGGTCACCCCCTGCCCTCGAATCTGTTTGATCGCCCTCCTTAGATCGCGTTGAAGTACTGGAGAAAGTCCCAGCAGGGGTTCGTCCATCAGGAGAAGCCTGGGATTGGTCATTAAGGCCATGCCAATGGCAAGCATCTGCTGTTCTCCCCCGCTACAAAACCCTGCTTTTCTCTTCCTAATCTCTTTCAGATGAAAAAAGATAGAATAAACAAAATCGAAACTCTTTCTAACCTCAGGGTCTTTCCTTAAGTAAGCAGCAATCTTTAAATTTTCCTCGACACTACTGTCAGGGAAAATGGGGTGCCTTTCCCGACTCAAAACGATTCCTTTCTTCACCCTCTCGTCAGGTTCCGTATTCGTGATGTCTTCGCCTTCAAACTTGATCTCACCCAAAATGGTAATTCTCTCTCCCCCTCTTCGGTCTTCCTTCCTCTTCATATCGATCATCAACCCTGAAATCGTATTCATCAAGGTCGTCTTCCCAGCGCTGTTTGAACCAAGAACACCCACGATCTCTTCTTTCCGGACCTCCAGGGTGAGATCATTAATCGCAAGAGAGTTTTCAAAAAAGACCAGAAGGTTCTTTACCTCAAGCATCTCAATCCTCTTCCTCGCTCCCAAGATAGGCCGCTTTCACAGCCTCACTCTCCATGATCTCTCGGGGTGAACCATCCGCTATCTTCGCTCCAAAATTGAGTGCAATGACCCGGTGAGCAATTCGAAAGAGCTCTTTCAAACGGTGCTCTACCATAATGATGCTTAGACCCTCTCCATTTAGTTTTTCGATAATGGGAAGGGTGCTTGCCACTTCTGACATAGACATCCCTGAAAAAAGCTCGTCCAAGATGAGCAAATCGGGCCGTAAGGCTAAACAGCGTGCCAGTTCCAGACGTTTCAAATATCCATGAGGAAGACTGGAGGCCACTTTATAGGGAACAAAAGAATCTCGTTCAAAACCGACATCTTCCAAAAGATCAATCGCCACATCATCCCGATCTCCATATTTACCTCCCCTCAATTTTTTGACCCGTGAGGAATAGAGAGGAATGATGAGATTTTTAAAGGCGGACAATTGATAAAATGGTTTTACCATCTGGAAGGTCCTGGCAATCCCCATCTCGGCTATCTTATAAGGTGATCTACCTGTAATATCCTTTCCCTGGTAAACCACTTTTCCAGAATCCGGTTTGACAAAACCTGTAAGTAGATTAACCAGCGTGGTTTTTCCTGAACCATTTGGACCAATGATTCCAAGGAGCTCTCCTTTTTTGAGATGGAGGCTCACTTTAACAATGGCGGCCACTCCACCAAAATTCTTGGAAAGGTTCTCAACGACTAAAATATTTCTATCTTCCATCTAATTTCTAAATTTACCATCTCCTCTCCCTTTGACGAAGGAGGAGGATGGAAACTACCCAACTTCTACCATTCTTTCGAACTGGTGATACTTTCTTCGGATATAGTGAAAAATTCCCTCCGGGAGTCCAACAATACAGAGGATCAGAATGGCAGAATAAAAAACTACTCTCAAGGTCCCAACCTCACGGAGAATTTCTGAAAGGGGAACCAGAATAAAGGCACCTATGGTCGGACCGGCAAATGTTCCTACTCCCCCTAAGACTGCAGCAGTTAGCGGCAAAATAGAATAATCCATGGCAAAGGCAGGCATTCCCACAAATTGATAGTAATGGGTCATAAATGCCCCAGCAAATGAGCCTGCCACTCCTGCAATGAAAACCGCCTGAGTTTTGTACCAGTAAATATTGATGGCCCCACTCATCACCGCACGGTCATTATCACGGATTCCCTGAAACACCAGGCCATAATCTTCGTTAATCAACCTTCGGAAACCAAATAGGCAGATCAGCAGGGCAATCACAGGGACATAGAGTTCCACCCAGATATTGGGAAGGGGAGAAAGAGCACTTAACCCTTCTGTCCCACCCAGTATCTTTGTTGTCTCAATAAATCGAGAAAGCAGAAGTGGAAAAGTCAGAGTCACAATAGCGAAGTAAACCCCTCTTAGCCTCAGAACGGGTAAGAGTAACAGAGTGCTGAAAAGTGCACCTCCCAAGGTTCCCAGAGGGATGGTGACCATTGGAGGAAGTTTAAAAGTATAATTTAGAAACCCCGTGATATAGGCCCCTGCTCCAAAGAAAAGGGCTTGACCTAATGAAATCAACCCCACTGAAGCCATCAAATCCCAACTCAAGGAAAGTAAGGCGATGATACAGGTGATCATCAAGACCTTTTCCCAATAAAGCCCAATCATTCCCTTTAATAGAGGAAATATGAGCAAAATGATGACAGGCAAAACCCTGGGAAACATCAGGTAGGATATTTCTCTATAGGATGAGAGGGCAAAGATATCTTCACACCTCGCTTTGATTCCTCGATCCAATCTCTCTTTACGAAATTTCATAAAACCTCTTACCTACGATGAACAGATTCTTATTCATATTGTCCATAGTTTATGGTTCATTGTTGATGGTTTATACTCTTTCCTCCAACTCCTTAAACTTACCAAACAGACCCGAGGGTTTGATCGTAAGAACTAAGACGATTGCTGCTAAGTAGACCACCATCATCCATTCGGGCTTAAAGTAGGTTCCTGCGATCACCTGAGTATATCCAAGGATAAGGCTTGCTACGAGAATTCCTAAAACACTTTCCAGCCCACCAACAATCCCCACTGCAACGGCAATCAATAAGACCTCATAGCCCGTATTGATGGAAATAATACCCAGAGGAAGGATGACAATGGCAGCAATAGAGGCCATGGCCGAACCAAAAGCTAAACTGAGGGCAGCGGTTCGATCCGATTTAATCCCAAGGGAAATCGCTGTCCGCTCATTCTGTGCAATCCCCCTAAATGCCAATCCAATCCTTGTGTAATGGGTAAAAAAATACAAAAATAAAACCAACGCCAATCCAATTCCAATGATGAAGAGCCGCTGGTAATCTAAAGGTACTCCAGCAATCATCACCATCCCCTTTTTTAAATAAGGCAGGGTAAACTCGTAGGTTACAAACCCCAGGTATCGAAACAACTCCAGTATCCCAACCCCCAGAGCGAATGTGGCAATCACCTCGGATAATGGAATCCCTCTTACCCTCAAAAGGATGACCCAGTAAGTCACAAATCCTAAAAGTCCAACAACACCTATGGTCACAATGATAGCAAGGAGAAAAGGAAACTTGAGGTAATTAAGAAGCATCCAGACAAGGAACCCACTGAAGATATAAAAACCTCCATAGGCAAAATTAGCCACGCCACTGATGCCAAAGGTGAGGCTAAAGCCCATAGCCGTCAGTGCTAAAATCACACTATTCACTAAACCGTAGACAATAATGCTTGGTAACATGTTTTGAAAATGATCTTTTGGATAGGGTTATAAAGCCTGTTCTCTGCAAGACATTGAGTAACCTTAAAGAGATTCTTAACAGAATGTTTTAAAAACTGATTTTATAACAAAAAGGGGTGATTCATTTAAGATCACCCCTTTTGAATTTAAATCAAATCCCTATTTCATATAAGGGGGGAGTTGAATCTTTGCTTCTGCAAAACCTTCTGGAAAAACCACAACCCTTTTCCCAGGTTTTACCCACTGGAACCCACAACCCACAGCGGTCTCTTTCGGGTTAAACCCATAGACCACCTGATGATCTTTGCCAAATTTTATCCTCCCAACAACTCCTTCCATGTCTGTTTGTTCAAGAGCCTTTACCACTGCATCGGGTTCGATGGTTTTGGCACGTTCAATCGCATTGGCCATAATATAGACCGCATCATAACTTGGTCCAGGACCATGACCAGAGAGTTCGGTTCGGGCTTTCTCTCCATACCTTTTACCATAGTTCTTATTGAATTCCACTGACTTTGGCACCGCCTTTACTGGAATAGGCCCTACTTCATAAATCATATTTATGAATCCTTCCACTTCGCCTTCAAAAACCTTCCAGGCATTTTCACAGGAAATTGGGCTGATGAAACCAGCAAGAAGGGCTGGAATCTGCATGGCACGTGCCTGCTTAAGTAAAATTCCACTCTGTGGCATGTCAAATATGGGAACAATCACCTTTGCTCCTTGAGCCCTCACTTTGATCAAAGATGGAGAGAAGTCCGTAGACCCTGTGGCATACGTATCAAAGGCCACTACCTCCCACCCATTCTCTTTGAACCACTTTTCAAGCCCTGCTCCTGTACCCTTTGCCCACAATACATCCTGCGTTATGATGTAAGATTTCTTGAAACCAAATTCCTTTCCTATAAAGCCCATGACCCCACCAAGATACATAGCAAGGTAAGGAGCATTCAGACAATTTCTGAAGATATATTTATATTTTTCATACTCCTCAGTAACCTTTTTTTGCATCAAAGGGGTCATAGCAATAGAACAGATGTAAGGCAATTTATACTTAGACATGAGATCCATCGATGACAAAAGTACTTCCGAGCGGAAATTTCCCAGAACAATTGCATGGGGCTTTTTTTCAAGGATAAGTTTTTCTGCTGCAGTCAGGGCATCATGGACTGGGATACCAGGTTCATGTTCTCTGGTGTCAATGGAATAGACCTCAATTTTATGTCTTGTTTTTCCTACTAATACCCCTCCCTTTGCATTAATCTCATCCCTCGCCATGTTAATGGCCATCGACCCATCCCTTCCTTCAATAGAACCCAATGCCGTAGGAACACCCAAGACAATGGGCTCACCAGGTTTCAGTTGGGAATGGGCTGGATAAGGGGTAACGATGAAAAATGCCAATGTCAGCATAAGGCCAAAAAATATCCCTTTTCGCATAGTCCTGTCCTCCTTTAAATGGTTTAAATTAAGTGTGCTTAACTATTGCAAAATTTTTAACCTTTGTCAATACTTATCTTTGAGACCATTAGAGAAAAAACCCATGTTATTCCATATCCTAAAAACGCACCCAAAATCACATCTGTTGGGTAATGAAGGCCCAAATAGATTCGTGTCCAACTTATAAAGCCTGCAAAAATAAAAAAGAGGAGCCTATATCGAGGAAACCAGATACTTAGTATATAGGCCATCATAAAGGAAAACGCAGCATGGGCGCTGGGGAAACTGGGATCAAGAATCTCACCTGGCCCCTTTGAGAGTTTAGAAGTCATCTCCAGAAATAAAAAGGGTCTCTTACGGTGAATGAGAAATTTAAGACTATAAATCACTGCGGATTGAATCCCGTAAAGAAGAAAGAGGTGGCGAAAAACCTTTCTTTCGCGAGTAAAGACAAAGCTAAGAATAATAAACACAAAAACTGCAAAATGGCTTCCCAAATAGGTGAGCCAGGGCAGGAAGTAGTCAAAAATAGGTGAGCTCCACCATTGGTTAGCCCACCAAATGAAATTTAATTCCCAGTCCATAATCTCGTGTCCGTGTCCGTGTTCGTGTCCGTGCCCCGTGACCGTTTTATTAAATAGGAAGTTTCGGGATTATATCTGCCAAATTCTGGCTTCGTACACATAGAGTTGCAATCTTATCAAGGTCAGGACAATAGGAATTAAAAGCGATTGAAAGGCCAACTATCTGAAACATATCCAGATCGCCCAGGCTGTCTCCAATCGCAATCGCCTCTTCAGGCTTGACATCAAACTGCTTCAGGATCTTCTCAACCCATTCGGCCTTTTTATCATAATGGACCTGGATTCTTACCTTCCCGGTCAAAATCCCCTCTTCGTGAAGTAGATCATTTGATACGGAATAATCAAATCCATATTTTTGGTGAACCCAATTTGTAAGAAGAGAAAGGCCAGAAGAAACCATTGAAAGCCTAAGCCCTCTATTTTTAAGGTAACGAATCAATTCATCTATCCCTGGATGAAAAGGAACGGTCTTGATGATCTCCATTAACTCCTCCACCCTCATCCCTTTCCATACCTCAGCGTCGCGCTCGCAGAACTCTTGATAAGAGATCTTGCCAGCGAGAAACTGGGTTTGATACTCTTCGGCAAACTCATACCACTTTCCTAATCGTTTATGGATATACTCCCAGATGGACCGTTCCTGTGTAAGGGTCCCATCCAAATCAAAGATGACCAGTTTGAACATATGTTTCTTTTTTATTGGCATTTAGCATCTTTTTTATAAAAGATAATTTTTCGGAGGTCAATTCGCCTCCGAACACTAAATCATATTAGACGGATTGAGTGGGTCTAAAATATTTCGAAGTAGAGAGGTAGTATGGAAGGGGTTTTTTGGCGATCAGATGGCTTCGACTACAACGGCAATCCCCACGCCCCCACCCCCACAGAGCATCTGAATGCCTGCCTTTCCTCGCATGCGTTTAAGATGGTGAACCATCTCTCCGAAGAATATGGCACCAGTGGCACCTATAGGATGCCCCAGCGCAATGGCACCACCGGTTGGATTGACTCTTGGATCAAATCGGCCATAACCCAGTTCATCTGCATATTGTAGAAGCGGAGAGGCAAATGCCTCATTGGGTTCAATGATATCCATCTCATCGATGGTCTTACCAGCCCTTTTGAGGGCTTTTTGGGCGGCTGGGATAGGGGCAAGGAGCATGGGCACGGGCTCACCTCCTGCTACCGCAAAAGCAACGATTCTACAGATAGGCTCAAGCCCCAATGCTTCGGCCTTGGCTCCGCTCATGAGTAGAACCGCTCCAGCTCCATCCACAATTTGCGAAGAACTTCCTGGGCTAACCAACCCATTTTCCTTAAATGGCGTAGGAAGTGCCATCAGATCGCGAAGATAAGCGTCCGGATCATCTACTGCCTTTGGTCTTAGGACCTCATCCTTTTCAACTTTCCGTGTCATGCCCTCATAGGTGAACTCGAATGGAATGATATGATCCGAAAACCATCCCTTGCGTTCTGCCTCCACCGCTTTCTGCATGCTCCACATGCCGAAGCGCTCCAGATCCTCACGGGTATGTCCCTGGTGGGCTGAGATCATTTCCGCGCAGACTCCCTGAGGCACGTTCATGCCAATCTCTGCCAGGCGAGAGGACATCCGTACTGGAAAGTTTGCCTGAATCGCAACTTGTATATCGGACAGCATCCCGTAGTGGGACATAATCTCCACTCCTCCACAGACCATGATTTCTCCCTCTCCCACCATGATCTCGTGCGCAGCGATAGCAATTGCCTTCAGCCCACTATTGCAATACTGATTCACAGTGCAACCCGCTGCTTCCTTTGGGATTCCGGCAAGGAGGGATGCAATGCGTCCAATATTGGCGCCTTGCTCTCCGATCTGACTCAGGCATCCGATCACTACATTTTCAATCTCTGCTTCATTAAATTTGGGACAACGAGAATGAACCCTCTCCAGTAATCCTCGGAGGGTGTTGGCCATCAAATCCTGTGCAGAGGCCTGGCAGAGTTGACCGCCTTTCTCCATTCCCCTCCACCCCGACTTGCCGATCGCAGATCGAACCGCATCCACGACAACTACTTCCTGCAACCTCCTCATCCAAGTTCCTCCCCCTCTTGAACCGATGTCTGAATTGAGCAGTTCTAACAATCTCTTATAAAGAACAGGAATGATGAAAATGCTTTTAGAAGCATATCCTCTTTATTGTTGAGTGTCTATTGAGATGGGAATAACCTTTCATGACGCTGAATCGCCCAATTTAAATAAAGAATATTGATCACCTGAGACTCTTTTCGGAGAAATCTCTTGAAGGCTCCTTTTCTACTTGAGCAGGTTCTGAAGTTGCATGGCTAACATCATATCGCCTTTTACCTTTAACTTACCTCCCATAAAGGCGGTGACGCTATCAAGTCTGCCCTCCACCATATCGACAAAATCATTGGAGGCCATCGTAATGGTGACGTTTGGCGAATCTGAAATGCCCTCGGTCACCTTAGCATCGCTCTCACCAATGGCCAAAAAGTAATTTCCTGGGTCAGTCCCAGTGATCTCGAATTGGAACACACCTTTAATTCCTCCGAGCCTCCCTGGATTGGCATCCATCCTCTTTTGCATCTCTGCAAAGATCTCCTTGATCGCCATTTTGTCCCTCCTTATTTCTTATTGAATAAATTTTCTGGTGAGAATCTAACTAATTATAAAGAAGGTGTCAATGATGAAAAAGGACGATGGCTGGTTCACTTGATCCACAATAGTCAATCCATTAAGTCCCCGTTCATTTGCTCACACGGCAAGGAATATAACGATGGAGGGGCGTACCTGCAAATATGTTTCTTACCTTCTTAAAGTAAATCGCCATTTACAAAACATATCCTTTGGATGAGGATCGGGTGGCGCAAAAAGACATTCCACTTGGATGCGTTCATCGATCACCTTTGCAAAGCTTTCAAATTCGCCCCGGTGCATCTCCTTACAGACGAATTCTCCCAGGCCCCTTCTAAGCCGGGCTTCTTGAGTAGCACAGCTTGGAACGGTGATTAAAACTTCATCCTCCTTCTCCTCGATCTGATACCCAATGAGAATGGTCCAAGTAAAATACCTCAGCGCTTTGACAAAACCCCTAAGGCCTTTTTCCTTGATATCAAATCGTTTGCATAGGTCCTTTGCAGCCATACTGGCAACCCTTCCCCATACCTGTTCATTTACCCTTTCGGCAGTGGCTTGATCAAACCGTTCTCCTACATAGATGAACCAAAAGGCATCGATCACCCGATAATGCCAGAGTAAGAATTCAATGTAACTTTTAAGAGCTGACGTATCCATCTTTTCAAAAATTTTGAGATCCATTATTTTTCTCCTTTTCTAACCTTGCAATTCTTTCAGTCAATGGGGGATGGGAATAGTAGAACCATGCATAAAGGGGATGAGGTGTTAAATTGGCCAAGTTATCTGAAGCAAGGCGTTTCAATGCAGAGCATAAGGGGTTGGCTGTTCTCATTAGGCCCAATACAAAATCGTCTGCCTCGCGCTCAAATTTTCTCAAGATGGCCGATTCCATGGGTTGACCAAAATAACTTAGAAGGCTTAGGAAGACTCCAGCCAAAAACAACCCCACATAAAAAATAGGCTCAGAAAAGCCAAAGGTCCTATAGACCAATGCCCAATTTAGAAATTTTGCAACCCCATAAAAAATGGCCAAAGACAGGAGTTCAACCAAGATAATCTGTTTAAGGACATGCCTCTTCTTCCAGTGTCCGATCTCATGGCTTAATATAGCCAAAATCTCTTCCCCTGTATGAGCGCTAAGGAGTGTATCAAACAGGACGATCCTCTTTGTCCTCCCCAATCCAGTCACATAGGCATTGGTATGTTTGCTTCGTTTCCCTGCATCCATTCTAAACAGACCCCCCATCCTTAGCCCTACCTTATCCATTAACGTTTTGATCTGCTGTTCTAAGGATTCATTCTGAATGGGCTCGAATTTATTAAACAGGGGAGCGATGAGGACTGGATACAACCATAGCACCAATACTTCAAAGCCACTCATAAGCACCCAAGCCCAAACCCACCATAAATCTTCAATGGAAACTACTAACGTTAGGAGAAGCCATAGGAGCAGACCTCCCAGAATGATTGCTATGGCAATGCCTTTTAGCAGATCTAATACCCATATCTTAAAAGTCATCACATTGAACCCATAACGTTCCTCAACCACAAAATTTTCATAGAGGTCAAAGGGAATGCGAAGAAGGTTGCCGATGATAAAAAGGACGGCAAAAAAGATCAACCCCTCTACAATCGGCCCATATCCCCATAGGGTGATGGTCTTTACAAGCCATGGTAAGAAACCTGAAAGTAAAATGGCCAGAAATACTCCTTGGTGGAACAGATGGGTTACCATGGCGAAATTTTGGGAATCTATATTATAGAGAGAAATTTTTTTTAGTTTTTTAGGGTCGATGGTATCCTGAAAAATCTCTGGTAGGCTTGTCCCATGTTGCCGGAGGTAGGAAAGATTAAGTCGATGAAGATAAATTTGGGTCACAGACCGTAATAAATAAACGGCGAGAAAGGCAAAAAATAATGCATTGATCTCAACCATGGAAGACTGGGGGATTATTTCCTACGGGCCTTTTTTATAGGTTTTCTTTTGCGCGAGGAAGCTTTCCTCTCTACCCTCTCGGCCTTTTTTTCTTCGAGAAGTCTTCTCACCTCACGACGGCCAAGTTTTCGAAGTGCTACCATGACCGCCCTCTTTTTATCACTTGGTTTGAACTTCCCGCTCTCCCATTGATGAATGGCCCCAATGGTAACCCCAGTCAAAATGGCCAATTCCTTCTGGGTAATCCCTAAACGTCCACGGAGGCTCCGGATCAAACGGGGTGAAAACCTTGCGACCTTCACCTCCTCTGGTGCAGCCTCCAAGGGAACTTTCCTCTTTTCCAGTTCTTTCTGCTGAATGGATGTAATTCGTTGAAGGGTCAAGACTGCCTTACGAAGTTGAAAGACGGTCCCTCTGAGGGAACGAAAATCTCTCCTTAAAGGGATCGCAATTTTACGCATCTCCCTCTTTGCCAAACGGACGATTTCAGACTTTATGATCGATTCTAACTTTGCCATAACCTCCTCCTTCCTCAATTTAGTCATCCCATAACGTAGGACTATTTAGTCAAAGACTCTATGGTGTCCTATTCAAAGATCTTCCCTGGATTCATGATCCCCTTTGGATCGATAAGGTCTTTTATCTGCCTCATCAATTTAAGACTCTCTCCATGTTCTCGCCTCATAAATTTCCTCTTCCCAATTCCTATCCCATGCTCGCCTGTGGCTGTCCCGTGACATTCTAACGCAAACGCAACGATCTCCTCTCCTGTTTCCTCAACCTTCTGCCAATGGGTAGGTTCCTCTGGATTTCCTAAAATCTCCATATGAAGGTTTCCACTTCCAGCATGGCCGAAGGCATAGCCTTTCAATCCCCTCCTTTCCAATACCTTCTGACTCCATTCCACCATATCAGGATACTTTGAGATCGGAACAGCAGTATCGATCACAAGAGGAGAGAGGCCTGGATGATTCACCTTTATTGCCTCATGGACTTCATATCGAGCCTCCCAGAGACGATTTCGCTCCTCCCTTCCAATCCCAGAAATGAATCGAAGGGTTCGGTTGTCTTCGCAGATCTCCTTTACAAATTCTAATTCCTCTTTCAATCCAGAGATACTCGTTCCATGAAATTCAATGAAAAGGGTCGGTCGTTCTTCAAAGGTGAGCCTTTTAAATTGATTGACCACCCTTAGGGTTGGCGCATCCAATAACTCCAGGGCAGCGGGTGAGAGCCCTGATCTCATGATTTCGAACACCGTATTCGTAGCATCACGAATGGAATTGAATTGGACAACAACAGCCATAAACTCCTGAGGTAAGCCAACCAGACGGAGGGTCACTTCTGTGAATACCCCAAGAGTCCCCTCTGACCCGATAAAGAGACGGGTAAGATCATAGCCGGATGAACTCTTTATCGCATTTGTACCTGTCCGGATGACTTCCCCCGAAGGAAGGACGACACTCATGTTAAGAACAAAGTCCTTAGTGGCTCCATACTTTATGGTTCGAATGCCACTGGCGTTGTTTGCAACCATCCCTCCAATGGTGGCCGCCGCTCCAGGATCTGGAGGGAAAAAAAGGCCGTGGCGAGACAGATATTGATTCAACTCCTTATAGATCACCCCTACCTCAACACGAACCTGGAGGTCTTCCTTCATGAAGTCGAGGATATGGTTCATCTGTTGAAGATTTAGTACAATACCCCCTTCCACAGGAATAGGATTTCCTTCCAAACTTGTTCCTGCACCCCATGGAGTAATTGGAATACTCTCCTCATTAGCCATTCTGAGAATCTTACTGACCTCCTCTGCAGTATGTGGCCAGACCACAATGTCTGGCCTTCGCCTGGGGTGAAAGGATTCGTCCTTGCTATGAAGATCAAGAATCGATTCACCCATAGACATCCTTTCGTCGCCAACGAGAGACCGAATATAATCTAATATCTTAGGACTAACCTTATTATATTTCATTCAAGCTTCTCAGTTTAGCCCCCGATCCAAGATCCGATACCCATTTTTCTGTAAGTAACCATTAACCCCTTAAGCCTCTCTCCATTCTTAAAATCAATTCCTTGGCTTTTGAAATTTTATTATTCTCCTGTTTTAACCAATTCCGATGGGCTTCTAATTTTCTTCGAAGAGAAGCCATATTTTCCTCCAATCTTCTTTTCGATGGGGTTCCAATCGCAGAAGTTTGAGTCAATACCCATTCAGGGCTCTGAACCCTTTCTATCTCTTCTTTTGTAATTGGCATCTGGATCTTCATCTCATCGATGGCCTTCTTCAAACTTGAATAAGAAACCCACTCCTTCTTTTCCCCCTCCGAGTATTGGACGGCTTTTTCTACCACCATTTTTGCTTTCCGGAGGGGTAAAGCACTGTGCTGAACCATCCACTCCATCAACGCAGTGGCCCCACTAAATCCTTCCAGAGCCCATCTCCTCATCTGATCCTTATTCACCTGAAGCAATTCGATCACATCTGTGATCACATCAAGCGTTGGCTGACATTCCTCGACAAGGTCCATGACCCAATACTTCGTCCACTGAGTGTCACGATTATACCCCATAAAAAGGGCCTTCCCCAAAGAAAGAAGGCTGACCAATATTCCATGGGCCATCGAGGCCTTGGCTTTGATCACCTCCAAAGAACAGGGGTTTCGTTTTTGTGGCATAATGGAACTTCCGGTGCAATGTCGATCATGAAGACGGACCATATTAAACTCGTGAGTGGACAAAAGGATTAAGGTTTGGGCGATAGTGGAAAGATGGTCCATCATCACGGTAACATCATAGGCCAGTTCTGCCTCTGGCTCCCAACGCTGGGTGATCGGATCGGTTACATTCTCTGTGGGTCCATCGAACCCAAGGAGGTTCGAGGTCATCTTTCGATCCAAAGGGAAAGAGGTGCCATACCCCGCTGCACTTCCTAAGGGGTTTTTATTAAAAAGGGTAAACCAATGCATAAATCTCTGTGTATCACGCTCCAAGGCCTCTCCAAAAGAGACCAGTAAATGACCAAAGGTGGTGATCATTGCAGGTTGATGATGGGTATAGCCTCGCATCACTGTCAAACGGTGTTCTTCTGCCCGCTGGAGTAAGACTCCTATTAGAGAAAGCAGCCCCTCGATAAATCCCAGGGCTTGATCCCTAAGATAGAGCCGCATATCGAGAGCGATCTGATCATTACGGCTTCTTCCGGTATGGAGTTTCCCACCGATTTCGATTCCAATTTGCTCAATAAGAAAACTCTCAATATTGGAATGGACATCTTCTTTTTTGGGATCCAATCGAAATCTTCCACTCTGATAAAGCCTCTCGATCTTCTTTAATCCTTGGAGGATTTTTTTTCCATCCCCTTTGGAGATGATCTTCTGTTTGCAAAGCATCAGGACATGGGCCCGATTTCCCCATAGGTCATACGGAATTAACCGTTCATCACATGGAGGGATTGTCTTCACATCTCTTCCAGAAAGAAAATCGATCATCGCCTCAGAGGGTATCTCTTTAAAACGCCCTCCCCATAGTTTTTCAATCTTCATCCACCCTCTCCTATTTTGTTTTCCTTTTGGCTAAAATCTCAAAGGGAAGCCCACGGATAAAAGCGGCATCCGCGCAGCGCCTTTGGTCAAAACCCGTCGCTTTAATGGAACGGATCTCTGGGGTGAAAAGGCTTGTCTTTGATTCTCGATAAACAATGTCAATATTCCCTTTATACAGTTTAATCTGATACGTTCCATTGACCACCTTCTGAGAGGTTTCGATAAAAGCATCAAGATCATATCTTAAGGGATGATAGGCCATTCCGTGGTACATCAAATAGGCCCATTTCTGATCGATCCCCTTTTTGAATTGAATTTCATCCTTAGTCAGACAGAGCTGTTCCAGATCTCGATGAAGTTTTAGGATGATCGTCGCAGCAGGAGCTTCATAGATTTCCCGGCTTTTAAGATCCATGATACCGTCCTCAAACATATCAATCTTCCCGATGGAATGGATTCCTCCAATCGTGTTGAGTTCCGGGATGATCTCTCCAAGGGGTCTCCTCTTCCCATTTAATTTAACAGGCACCCCCTTTTCAAATTCTATCGTAAGGTAGGCTGGTTTATCCGGCGCCTTTTCGGGAGGTTGATACCACATCCAGATCCCATCGGGAAGGGATTGGTTGAGATCAATCGCCCCGCTGGCGATGGATCTACACCACATGGTCTTATCATCGCCACCGGAGATCATCTCCGTCACCGGGATTCCCCACGCCCTGCAGAGTTGCTCCTCCTCCAACCGAGTCAAATCAAAATCCCTCACAGGGACTAAAATTTTCAGATTCGGAGCAAACATCTTAAAGACATTATGCATACGATATTGATCATTCCCTTTCCCACTCGATCCTTCGAGAATCGCATCACATCCCTCAGCGAGGGCGACTTCTGCAACTTTCCTCGCAACAATCTGCCGTGTCATCGAGGTGGAAACAGGGTAGCCCAGATAATCAGAATTGGCTTGAATGGCCCGTGCGATCCAGACCTCAGTAAACTCCTTTCGAAGATCAAAGAAAAGAGGCTTGATTCTAAGAACTTTGGCCTTTCTTCTACTTTCGAGGATCTCCTCCTCTCCCTGGCCAACATCAATGGTAATAGGGAGGATCTTTTTTGCCTTATACTTTCTTCGGAGCAATTCAATCGACAGAGAAGAATCCAAACCTCCAGAGTAAGCCACGGCTACTTTATCTACCTTAGGAGTGGGAGTTTCATGAATTTTTTTTAAAATCTTCTTTATATCCATCGGTCACCACCTTCCTTAAATTTTTTAGGCCAAAATCTTACCATAAAAAAATAAATAAAACAATGAATTTCCAATCCCCCTGACCCAACTATACCCCTTCGATCCAACAGTGAGGATCTTCTTCGAGGTAATCGCCTTTTAAAGCGAGGGTTAAACTCCGACATCCTCGACAATTTTTTATTTCACATCTTCCACATTTGCCCTTGAGGGTTTCTTTTCTCCCCAACTCCTTTAATAGTTCTGATTTTTCCCAAATCGTTTTTAATGAATCTATTAAAAGATTTCCTATCGATACGGGAAATCTCCGACAGGGAAAAACGTCTCCCTCTGGCATCAAGCAAAGGCCATCTCTCCCAATGACGCAAGGGGCCCCAAGAAGTTCAGGCTCATTCTCATGGAGATGGATTTGGAAGGCCTGATAGGAAAGAAGACGATTCTTTTCCTCAATAGAAAATAATTCTGAAATCACACTTACCAATTCTACCCACTCATCTTTTTTTAGAACCTCATTCTTCCACTCTCTCCCCCTACCCCAGGGGATGAACCGTTCGATGATGAATCCGTGGACCCCCAATTCTTGAGCGAGATTTAGGAAAGAAGCAAGACTTCTATAATTTCTTCCCATAACTGTAAACATCAAGATGATCTCGAATGGACTTTCTTTTTTAATCCACAGAATATTTTTGATGACCCTCTTAAAAACCCCTTTCCCCCGGATGGAATCGTTCACTTCTGCATCGGCTCCATCCAAAGAGATGTTGATCCTCCTGAACTTTGGCAAGGCAGAAAGTCTCTCCACCACCTCCTGATCAATGAGAAGGCCATTCGTGATGATTCCCAACTCTTCCACTACAGGATTCTGGTTAAGATGCCCCAAGAGGGGAAATAACTCTAACTTCAAAAGAGGCTCGCCACCGGTTAGATGAATGGAGGCTTTTTGATTCCAATCATGGAGGGTGGTTAGGAGGTTATGGGCCACTCCTGTGAGACCCACCCAATCGAGGTCTTTCTTTTTTGAGAAATCCTCTTGATAACAATGTTGGCATCTCAGATTACAATAATTCGTAAGATGCCATTGAACATGAAATAAATCTTTCATCAAAAATCGCCGCACCCTTTAAAATCATTTTAAGGCCAAACTGAGAGGTCGGCAAATCTAATTTCCTTCCTTATCATTCTACCTCTTTAATGGTCATTCTGAACTCGTTTCAGTATTTAATAATCCTTAACCTTTCAAAATAATAACACCCTATTACAAAAATCTTTTGACATTGATAAGAGAGATATGTTAGTGTGATCCAAAAATTTTGGAGACAATAATGGCAGAGATTACGAAAAGAGAACTATTTGAGGTGATGACTGAGTTTTATGGAAAGATGATCGAACCAGAATTTAAAGCCATCCATAAAAGACTTGATGAACATGATCAAAAGTTCAGAGATATATTTGACCATTTTGATAGAATCGATACAAAAATCGATAGAGTTGAAACAGAATATTATGGGATTGTTTCTGGTTTGGATAGGCTTGAGAAAAGATTGGACGCAGTTGAAAATAGATTGAATCATATAGAAATTGGCCAAAAAGAGATGCATGATAAACTTGATAAAGAAATTTCTATTAGAGAGACTCTTGAAAGGGAATTAAAGGATTTAAAACACCGTGTTTCAATCCTTCAGGACCGAATAGAAGATTTAGAAAAACGTCTTAAAACCTTTTCATAAATCCAACCATGGGGTCAGTCCTTGACACGAGACAGGATTTATTAAAAAGGGGACAGGCTATATTTTTTGTTTCTCACAAAAGAGCCGAAATGATCTCTATCGGTTTCCTCCTTAACAGTTGTTCACGAACCTATTTTTCCTCCAATCTATTTTCCACTATTATGCATGTAACCCCCTCACTGAAATGAGGGAGATTTCTTAGTGAGCCCATTTTATTCGCCCCCAACCCTCTCCCCGCTGGGGCAAGTCGAAAAGATCCGACCGCGGGGGAAGGGTGAGGGGAACATTAAATTTCCTATTTAATAAGCCTATTCTTCAGTGACGGATTACTTCTGGAAAAGGAATTGACATTGACCTAAGAATATTGTATTTTGGACAATAATTAAATCATACTGCACAAAAAATTAGATATTTGTGCATTTGAATGGCCTAAATGAAGTAAATTGTCTTAAGTCAAAAAGTTGAACGAGATGAACTTCTTCGGGGAAGATACGTTCCGAGGGACGGTCTCAAAAAGGCGAGAGAGAATCTTCAGAACAACCTTATCAAAGTGATTATAGGGCCTCGAAGAGCAGGAAAATCGGTTTTTTCCATACAGATGCTTGAAGGCCTAAATTTCGCTTACTTGAATTTTGACGATGAAAGACTTACAAGTGTTTCAGATTACGATGAAATCCTTAAAGCCATTCGGCAGGTATATGGGGAGTCAAGGATCATCCTCTTTGACGAGATCCAGAACCTTCCCAATTGGGAGCTATTCGTTAACCGGCTTCACCGCAGGGGATTTAATATCATTATCACTGGCTCAAACGCCCATCTCTTAAGCCGGGAACTTTCTACCCATCTAACGGGCCGATACGTCCAGTTTCGAATTTTTCCCTTCTCGTTTTCCGAATTTCTGCGGGCTAAAGCATTCGTGGTGGATGAGGCTCTTGAACTCAAGGAGAGAGAGGGCTTACTCCTCGGCCACCTTGATCACTATCTGGAGAAGGGAGGATATCCAGACATCGTCGTAAAAGGGATGGATACGAAGAATTATTTGACTACATTATTCGAAAGTATATTGTTTAAAGACATCGTGAAAAGGTATGGTGTGAGATACCCCAAGATGCTATCCGACCTTGCCCATTATTTAATCACAAACCATTCGAATGAGTTCTCTTATACAAAATTGAAAAACATTCTGGGGTTTAGAAGTGTCCATACGGTTGAGAATTACTTAAACTACCTTTGCGAAGCCTTCCTCATATTTTCCGTTGATCGCTTCTCGTTCAAATTCAAAGACCAGATACGATCCCCTAAGAAGGTTTATGGTTATGACACCGGAATGATCAACGCCATGAAATTTAAAACAGGCAGAGATTTTGGAAGATTGATGGAGAATTTGGTTGCGGTAGAATTGATGAGGAGGGAGGCTGATTTTTATTCCTATAAATCTGTGAATGGCAAAGAAGTGGATTTTGTTATCAAACAAGGGCAAAAAGTCGTTCAACTCATTCAAGTTTGCTATGACATCGATCATTACCCCACAAGAAAAAGAGAGCTGATTTCCCTTACTAAAGCAGCGAAGGAGCTTGGATGTAAAGACTTAACGATTCTAACTTGGGAGCACAAAGCAGAAGAGGAACCTATCGGCCTTAGGGTTAAATTATTACCCCTTTGGAGATGGTTACTTGAATATAGGAAATGAGTGGAAAAAATAAATGGACCGAAGAGGGAATTTCATTAACCACTTGGACCTCCTGAAGCATAATCTCCAAAAACCAAATGACATAAGGGTCTCTGGTTTTTCTCTAAGGGAGGCCTCTTTTATTCTGTTTAAACCACTCAAGGAGTTTTCTCTGGACTTCCTCTTTTTGAGAATGTTCCACTTTAAATTGAAAGACTCTGGATCACCTCTTCCTTGGGCGTTCGCCAAGGGTCACTTTCACATCAATAAAATCTCCCTTTCGATAAACCTTGAGGAGAAGAGTATTGCCTGGTCTCTTTTCCCGAATATATCGGATTAAGTCATCGTGAGTCTTTACTTCATGTTGGTCCGCCTTTACCACAATATCTCCACCCACGATGACAATCATATTCCCAACTTGAACCCTCTGATTCCCTCCCTTCAGACCAGCCTTATCTGCCGGTCCTCCCTTTACCACCTCTGCAATCATTGCTCCCCGTTCTATTTTGAGTTTAAGAAACTTTGCCATCTCAGGAATAAGAGATTGAATCGTGGCCCCTATATAAGGATAAGAGACATATCCTTTTGAAATGAGCTCGGGGACCACACGTTTTGCTGTATTAACTGGAATGGCAAATCCAATCCCGACGTTTCCTCCTGAAGGACTGATGATGGCACTATTGATTCCAATGATCTCCCCTTCAGAATTAAGAAGAGGACCTCCGGAATTTCCAGGATTAATGGCTGCATCGGTCTGGATGACGTCTTCTATCAAATACCCTGCATCCGAACGAATGGTTCTCCCAAGAGAACTGATTACTCCTGTCGTCAAAGTCCTCTCCAGTCCAAAGGGGTTTCCAATAGCAAGGACCTTCTGGCCAATTCTCAAATTTTTTGAATCTCCCAGGAGAATGACCTTCAATTTCTCCTTTGGAGCATCGATCTTGATCACTGCAAGATCATTATCTGGATCAGAACCGATCAACTTGGCAGGCCATTTTGAGCCATCTGCAAGAGTGACCTCCAATTTTTGGGCATTGGCCACCACATGGTGATTGGTCAAGATATGACCTTTTAAATCAATAATAGATCCAGAACCAGATCCCTGGGTTGGAAACGGGTTAAAGAAAAAATCGAGTTGGACCGCAATGCTTGTGATATTGACCACCCCATCGGCGACCTTCTCGTAGACAGCGATATTATTCTTTTCGTCCTCGGTGATGCAAAAAGCATTACCAATCCAAAGACCGATTAAAAGGATAATAATAATGGATACTTTTTTTGAAATCATTTTTAAATCCCCCTCGTGACTCATGGCTTTAAGCCCTATCTACCCACTCTAAACGATTGATTTAGATTTTTTTATTTATATCATAGACTCCCCCACTCGTCAAAAATTTCATCAAAGATCTTTAGAATATGGCAAGCTCTTTTCCAATTAGGGTTGCTCTTGAAGAGTTTTATAAACGTTTTTGGGTTTGGAACAAAAGCGTTTTAATAAGAGTTGCCCCAATCCGATAGGTCGGATCATTTCCAGAGGGATGACGGCTTCCTGCCTTCCGGACATTGATCTCTGTCAAATCGATACCCACTAACTCAATTCCACCTGATAAAAAATCCTTAAGATATTCCGTAATCCGATAAATCTGCCTTTCCGTAAGACCCTGTCTTTCGAGAAACCGAACCCCTTCCACTCCATTCTTTGCCCCAATATCTAAGTCTATCGAAATATAGGTATATGTATTTTTGATATGTTTCAGAATATTTTTCAACTTAGAGGGAGATAGAAGGAAGTCGCTTTTGGTTAATAGGGTCACCCCTTCTTTCTTCAATTTAGAAAAGAGGCGAACATAATCTTCTACCCTTGGGTCTTTAATTCGAAAGGCCTGTTTGGGTGGATAGTCGCTCACCCCTATGATGAAAAGATTCTGGGGCCTCAACACCCCTTCTTCCAACAAATTGTAAAGAAAAGAACTCGCATTATAAGAATCTTGCCGGTGATATATATAAGGATCATTCCGATCATAAACTGTTTCTGGATTCGTATCGATGTCATACTGGATGATTCCGGAAAGGATGGACATCGGGAGGGCATCGGTATGGCTATCAATGACAATTAAAGAGATCTCCTCTGGAGAGTAGAGTTCACCTAATTTCTTGTAGACCCCTCCTGTAAGGGAGTGGTCCACAGCAATCATACAGGGAATATCAGGGAAAACATGACTGGCAACAAAGTCTCCTACCTTTTTTGAATAAACCTCAAAACCCCCTTCATCTATGAAGGAAACAAAGGCGTCTATATTAATTTTTTCTTTATCTTGGATAGAAGGAATGGGACGAAGCCAGCTGGGGATGTCTATAGAACCTTTTTCTGAAAAAAGTTCTGGCTGGATCTCGTTTCGAAGGATCTCCATCACCCCTTCATAAGGATCCTCTACGCCCTTTGGAGTTCCTATTAAGGTCAATTTCTCTTGAATGGATTCGTGCCTTTCATCTCCGTCCAGCGGGCAACCAAAAAATATGAATCTTCTTTTGGAAAACGTTTCAACCATTTTTAATGAGGAGAGGTAATCCCTCAGTGAGGTGTCCAAAATAGGATCAACAGGGATGTTCACTCAATCCGCATTCTAAAAATTTTGGCAATTTCCCTATGGGGCCAAGGGAATTCCTACCATGACTGAGGGATGATGAGGACGGTTCATTTAAAGAAATCGTCTCTTGCCTTTTTCAATTGAACGATATTCTCAAGTGGGGAACGGGGGGCAATCCCACATCCAGGGCAAAGAAAATCCGTACCATTCTCCAAGGCTTTAATGGCTTCCTGATAAACCTGTTCCGGGGTTCCACTGAATAACGTGGTCGCTGTTGCCACATTTCCAAAAACCTTTACCCCCTTCTTGTGTGCAATCTCTACAGCCCTTTTTAGGTCTGCTTTCTCTTCAATGCTGATCCCTGCCACACCGGTTTCACACATCATTTCTATAATGGGGTCTGTATTGGCACAGATATGAAGAACCACCGGACCCTTCACTTTACTGACAATCTCCTTTTCAACAGGCAATACAAATTTTTCCCACAACCTTGGACTCAGTAAGGCGGGTCCTGAAGAAGGTTCAGCAAAAACAAAATAATCGGCCCCATTATCAAATGCAAAGTTCGCCGTAGCAATCGCTGCCTGTTTGGTTACTTCCAAAACCTTAAACACATCATCCGGCCGTTTCATACACCATTTCATAAATAATTCTGTACCCACCAGATTGGCCGCACAGGTAAAGGCACCTTCTGTTTCTCCAAAGATAACCATCCTCTCACCCACCTTCTCCTTTAAGAGTTTAAAGTGCTCTTTGTATACAGGAAATCTTCCCCTTTCTAAAAAATTTGAGGGGAATGCAAGTTTATCGAGATTATCAGCATAGGGATGTGTCTTTATGGAGTATTGTAAGTCAATTTTAGGGGTGCCGAGTTCGCACCCCAGGGCTTCGCTCATTGCCGTAATATCCCACCCCATCGCCTTCACCCATTCAAACCCACCATATTGGTGGCCTGCATAAGCCAGTTCCGTCATCGCTACAGGATCTGTATCGGCAAGGGGCCTTTCATAGCCGCATTTTTTCATAAAATCCACTACCCCATAAGTGGTGGTGGATCCAACCGGTGTCATATCTACCTCTTTTCCCCTCAATCGATTCATAAATCTCTCTTTAAGCGTGAGCGTGGCCATTTTTCTCCCCCCAAATTTTTATTGATATATAGTTTTACCATATCACAAAATGAATGGTTTTTGCAAGAAGATAGGATTTTTATTGAAATGGATTTTGAACCCAACTTCCTTTAAATTTCTCCAAATGTCTCATGGCATCCTCTCGGTTTTTAAAAACATGAATCCTGTTTTTATTGTGAGGAACTGTGACCACTTCGCTCCCTACAAAAAATGCCTGAGAGGCACTGATCTTTTTCCCTGAGACCTCATCGACCACCAAAACCTCCTTCACCTTTTTCTTTAGTTCTAAAAAGCTCATGGAGGCACAGACAATGGAACAAAACTTTTTCTCTGTGCCATCTTGAAGAATAAAATAGACCCCATAGAGGGGTTCTATTTTTACCCCATCATAATCGCAGCGATCGTCTATTGGCTTCCTCTCTCGGCTACACCCAAAGGTTAAAGAAATAATTAAAAAGATGATAGAAAGAATTATCTTGTTCTTATTAGAGGCCATATTAATCCACCAGCAAATGGATGATAAGCATTAGCAAAGAAGCCGATAAAAAGAAAAAGGCAAACCAGTAAATTTTTCTTAAATAGTTTGGTAATAAATCAGAGGCTTCACCCATTCTCCCAAAGAGGTCTGTGGTGAACCCCCACCCTACAGAGAATGTCCCTAATACGAAAAGTAAATACATCACGATGCTATCCGGCACGTATTGCCAGAGACAGTAAAGACAGTGGTGGAAGGGAAGGTGCATCATCGTAGGAGCAAAGACCTCGATTTGAGATAAGACAAAAATGATTCCATTTAGAAGGGCAAATAAAAAGAAAAACCCTAATATCCCTCTTCGCCACGAAAAGGTTTTTTCAAACGTCTTATATTTCAAAACCAGACCCACCATCCCAATAAGAAGAAGATGCGTAACAAAAAATAGGATTTTAAGAAATTGTGCATATTGAGGGCCAAAAATGGACTCCGGTGTAGTTCGAGTCGGGCGATTTAAAATATCGGTTACAGTGGTGCAACATGAGACGAGGGTTCCAGGGGCAATTCCAATCATTAAGAGAATATCTCCCATGGAATCGATCAGCACAAAAAGGGAGATTATGGAGAGGAGGAGTAATTTTCTTCCCATTAATGGAGAGGTCCTGGTCGCCCGGTCAAGGACGTGAAGAATGAGCCATCCTCCAATCAAGAAGAAGGTGATTGGCTTAAGGTACTCTAAAAACAGTGTAAGACCTGGTTTAACTTGAGTGACACCAAAGATGCACATGGCCCCTTCAATATCATGAATGAAACTCTGAAGAGTGGCGTAAAAGAGGGGCCAGTTGATTAGCCTGATCAATAACACAATTACCATAATTAATAGGACCAGATAGGAACGGTCTTCGAGAAAGGTCCTTTCTTCTTGAGTAGATGATTTGATCCATTTTCTGTAAAGAATTAGCGACGATGTCCCTCCCCAGATAACAAGAAGACAAGAGAGAAGCCCAATAAATATCATGCTGATACTTAGAGCATTTAAAATCATTTGTTTTCTCTCCGTTCTACATTCTTTAACCAACCCTCTTTTAAATAAAAGATGATCTCTCCATAATCCAGAAAAATCGGATCGTGGCTGGAGACAATGATTGTCTTTCCTTTGTTTTTAAGGTCCATGAGAATCTCTAATAGGACCTTGATTGATTCAGCATCAATATTTGAAGTGGGTTCATCGGCAATCACAATTTCAGGATCGTTGATTAAAGCCCTGGCAATGGCAACCCGCTGTTGTTCTCCTCCGGACATCTGTTCGGGAGGATGCCCTACTCTTTTTTCCAGTTTCAATTGATTCAATATTTCCGTTGATCTCTTCCGCCTTTCACTTTCCCCAACCCCAAGAGGGAGCAAGGGAAAGGCTACATTTTCCCAGGCAGGAAGCCTTGGTAATAGGTTAAAGTTCTGAAAAATCAAACCGATGGTCTTTTGCCGAATCCGGGAGAGTTGGACATCTGAATACCTTGAGATATCCTCTCCATAAAGAAATATTCTCCCATTCGTTGGACGATCAATCGTGCTGATGAGATTAAGAAGGGTCGTCTTCCCGGAACCTGAAGGACCCCGAATCAAAACAAAACGATTCTTTAAGATCTCCAAATCAACCTGATTTAATGCTCTAACCTCTTCAGGTCGACCCGGATTATAAATTTTATCTACCTTTTCTGTTCGAACAATCGTTTCCATTATCGCATTGCCTCCACGGGTGGTATTGTAGCCGTCTTCCAAGTTGAATAAAGACTTCCAACCATGGTCAAAATGACTGCAAAAATGAACGAAAAGAGGCATGGTATGGGCATAAACCGAGAAGGAACAGAGAAAGGGGCCATCAGGCCGATTTCTGCGATGAAGAATTGGGCAATAAAGGCACCATTAAACCATTTCAACCACACTATTGCCAGAAGAATCGCCAGAGGAGCACTCGTCAGGCTTAGGATGAAGTTTTCAAAAGCCACCATCTCCATCACCTCCTGGGTCTGCCATCCGGTCGCCTTGAGAATTCCAATCTCTTTTCTCCTTTCTGTTTGACCAAATCCTGAAACGATTAAAAGAGCAGGAATTGCAAGAGCAAAGGCAACTGTATAGAGAGCAGTAAATACTCCTGCCTTGTAATTAAAACCTCTCTGAAAATATCTTTTGACGAGACTCTTATCCTGGACTCGCAAGGGAGGCTCAGATCGATCAGGAGTTGAAGCCCCTGCCTCCTCCTGAATCTTCGCTGCTAATATCGTAGCATATCCAGGCCTGGTATAGATGAGAATATCGGTTGCCTTTCCTTCCATCCGAAAGAATTCCAAAGCATCTTCAAACGACATTAGGATCAGATTAGCACTCCATATTGATGCATCCGCATCGAAAAAACCCACCACGCGAAAGAGTTTTGAAGAATTGGCCGAGAGGGAGAAACGAAGGCCAATTTGGAGAATGAATTCTTTTGCCAATCCTTTTCCTACCACCACATCCCCTTTCTCTCTAAACATTCTCCCTTCAGCAAGACGAATCGATTGGGGGATGTTCTCGGGGAGGATACCTACAATCGTTGCCAATCGGTTGGCAAAATAGGTTCTTCCAACAATTCTGGGAACGACCTTTGTCACCCCATCCATTTTCCTAAAATGGTCAAGATATTCGAGGGAAATCGGGGCATTACTTCCAAAATAATCTGATGTCACATAGATATCCGCCCCTTCCTCTACAGAGATAAGGGATTGGAATTTAATCCCCTCAGAGATAGCCATAGCACAGATAAAAGGGAAGAGAACAGCAAGAAGACAAAGGATGAGAACAATACTTCGTACCTTATTCCTGATGATATTCCCAATAGCAGTTAGGAAAAGATTGAGATGTCTATTCAATAGATCTTCCGTTTCATTTCCCTCACCCTTGCCTACCGGTAGGCAGGTTTTTTCTCTCCCCTCGGTTGCGAGTCGTACCGATTGGGTTGAGAGGCCGTGGATGAGGGGGAGATAAGAAGTTGATTCACCGGCATTTCCTCAAAATAGGAGACGGTTGCAGTCCGGTCCGGACCGTAGGAGTATCCTCCAGGGATAGGCCAGGTATTAGAATCGTCCACAGATTGAATACGAGGATCAAAATTGATAATATTCCATACAGGACTGCTAATGGCTCCCATTCCAACCCCTCCTACCATTCTTTGAAAGGCAATCATCTGGTCTGCCTGGACCCTCTTCCAGGAATAGTGATCCCATATGATGGCTGAGATGGTCAAAGCGATCAAAATCATCAAAAAGAGTAAATAGAATTGGATTTTTTTACCCACTTTTTAATGACCAAATTTCAAGTGCCCATAACCAAATAAATTCTAATCACCAATATCCTATTTTAAAATTATTGTGTTGGTTATTATTTGGAATTTAGGATATGGTTATTGGGATTTAATTCATTTCATCTGTTCTTTCCATATCTCTAAGGCTTCTTGATAAGTAACCACTTTCCCTCCAAACCCTTTTTGAAATTTCTCAGCATTGGCTCTTGTCGCAAAGGAGATAAATCCTGGAGCCATATCTGTAATAACGGTGCTCTTATATACATAGAATCCCTTTTGAGCATCGAAGGGCCGATTGCTCAGAAGGTCTGTGGCTGTGGCAGATTTAAATTTTTCTTTTAGCCTTAGATGCAAGGTGAGTCCACATTGAACTCCGCAGGTCTGAAACTCCTTCCCATCTGTTGTCATCACCACATATTTTGTATGTGGATATTTTGATACATCCATTCCACAGACGATACACCGCTTAATTTCCTCAGCATATAAGAGGAAACTTAAGAGGAGGATGGTTATTATAACCGATATCAATAAATAAACTGATTTTTTCATTGGATGACCCCCCTTGTTAATTCCCCTCATCCCCTACCGAAGAAATAGGGGATGAGGGGAAAAGCATGTGCTTCTATTTACTTCATCGGCCTTAAACTCCAGATATAGAGGGTGATAGAGTGAAGGTCTTTTTCATCGATTTTCCCTTCATAGCCATGCATTCCAGGGCAACCTTTTGTGATGGCCTCTTTGATTTTGACCCGATTGTCCATCTTTTTAATAAACCCCGGGGTATTCCATCCTGGTGCTGTTCCACCCTTCCCTTCTTCTCCATGGCACTTATAGCATCCCTGCTTTCCTGCCAGATCCTTACCCATTTTTGCCCTTTCAGCCACTCTCGCCATGATCATCTTTCTATCCGATCCCATATCCGAGAGCGTTCGATTCAATGCATCATCAAAAGTGCCGATTGTTCCTCCATGTTTTTGCTGATATCTTTTAGCATCTTCCATTTTTAAGAAGGCAATCTTACTCACAGCAGTCATCACACCAGGGATGTCACTTCCAATGAGCCAGTGGGCCTTTTTGGCATCGATCCATCCTTTGGTTTCATAATCGACGACCTCCCAACGCTCGATCTCGGTGGGCCTTTTTTCATAGAGTTGAGCAGCGCAAAAGATACTACAGGTCTGATCCTTTTTCCCATCAGAATAAGTGAGCCGATTATTGGTCTGATGATACATCTTCAGATTCATTCCGCAAAGTGGGCACCATTTTGGCTCCTCTTGGGCCCCAAAAGACAACGTAAAAGATAAACAAAACCATAATACAATAAAACTCATTGTAATCAAATAAAAAGTTTTATTCCTTACCATTTTAATCCCCCCTTTGAATAGACTTCAGTAAGGCATCTTTATTTATTAGGAATGGATCTACTTTATAAAAAGTTTTAGTGATGAAATTTTATCTTACTGAATTGAGATGGATGAAAGGTCATGAGGGGTGTTCGGGTGGGGTTAAATAAACTTGAGAAGATAAAACAGGGTGAGTAGAAAAGAGTTGATGGACCTCCATAGCAGGAGGAAAGAATAGATTGTGATCCAAAATTGCAGTGTATTTTGACCAAGGCATGTCAAAATCAATCTTTAAAGACCCAGAGGAATACCCTCCCCTTATAATTGAAGATATATTTTTAGAAGAAGTTTCAATTCTCTTAAGACTCCCGGCGGCTAACAAGAACCCTCCTCTTTGAGCCACCAGATGAGATGAATTATAGCAAAGCCAGAATTCTTCTGGGGGGAACATATGGGGAGAGGATATAGACTTAACCTTTGGAAAAACGAAACCAATATGAAAAATTAAGAGGATAAAGAATATAGTAACTATTTTTTGTCCCATTTTATTTTTTTATATAAAAATCGCTAAATTTTGTCAAGCATTTTAATAATTGAAAAAAGTTTTTAGTCATTATTTTTTAAGGACTGTTGAGGCGGTGTGAGAAAGCCCTCTGCAGGAAAGGGATAACTATTTGTAGGAGAAGGGTTTGTCCCTTCCTTAAATAAAGGGAATCCATAAAGGATTACCCTACAGATTTTCTTGAAACGATGGTTAGGAAATAAAATTATTTGTGCCCGCATTCAAAGGGTGTGGCACTCCACCTCGCCATTTTTTGGAGACTTTCTCATAGATTTCTACTTATTCCAGGTAACTTTAAAATTTTACTCCTGCTCCCACCATGGCGGTAGCACCTGGCATGGGATAACCTTTTAAAAACTCATAATTCACATCCGTAAGATTCTCCCCGGCAATAAAAACTTCGCCCTCCCATTTTCCTGAAGGGGGTTTGTAACGATATGCGATTTTTCCGTTCACCAAATAATAACTTCCAACCTTGCCAGGTATTGCAGTTGGATAACGAGGATTTGAGGCAAAACGGTGATCCACATATTGAGTATCCAAATTGATAAAGAATCTTTCCCAAAGGCAATAGGAGATGCCTGCGCTTAATGTTTTTCGAGGGGCATAGGGGAGGTCATAAGGGCTTGGTGAGAGATAAGTCCCTCCAATAAAAAAATCAAGATTTCTAAATGGGGTAAGTGTCGCAGTGAGTTCAACCCCTCTTGTCCGATAGACCGCTAAATTCTCAAACCGTCGAGGAGGGGCTTTGAAGATAAGGCGGTCCTCGCCAGAGTCGTAAAACAAGGAAACATCCGCTTTCAGCCATCGAGTAATTTTCTGGGCTACACCCACTTCAAAATGATCTATCTTCTCTGGCTTAAGGTCTTTCCAAGCATCTCCTCTATTCCAAACCTGATAATTAAAAACCGTATAAACCCCGGGCAGATTGAATCCATGGGAGTACTGGACATAAAATTCAGTATCCTTATATTTCAAGACTAATCCTGCTTGAGGTCCAAGGTCATTACCGAAGTGTTTGCTCATATTGTACCGGAGACCGAAAGAGGGGGTTATTTGAAACTCTTTGCCAAAAGTATGTTTAATAGCAAAGTATGGGGCAGAATTATAGAAATGGGTATCCTCTAATTCTGTAATTCTAATTCGGGGAGGAGCAGGTCGGTTGAAGCGGACCTCTTTAAACCTTCCACCGTAGACATCATAATCATACCCCACAATGATCTCTCCAGATTTCCACAGCCTTAACTTCTGCTGGATACGAATTCCATAATTGTTCCAGTCTGTATTGCTATCGAAAGGACCTACTCCATCCCACTGATCTTTCCACCGGATCTGGCCATCGTCGTAATAGATTTTAATGAACCCCTCTGCGATCTTATATTTATTCGAGAGCGTCAGATCGAGCGCCTGGTCCCGAAGGCCAAACCGTGGTGTTACTGGAAGGCGAGGGGCCCCCCTTACTCCAGGGTCATCTGCCCAACTCGATGTTCGATTAGTGGTAAAAGATAAATCCCAGTGATCTAAGAATTGGTATCCCATACGTCCAAAATAATTTTGGACCTGTCCGTCAGCATCTCTTCGATGTCCATCACTGCTCTTGTAATTTCCTGTAAGATAATAATCGAATTGACCTTTCTTTCCTCCATGCTCAATCCATTGATCAAAGGTTTTATAGGTCCCATAAGCCGTTCGGATCTTTGTGATAAAACCATCCTCCTTCATTCGCTTGGTCACCAAATTTACCGCCCCATGGGCCATGTTTCCAAAAAGGACAGGTTGTGCTCCTTTATAGACATCGATATGGTCTAAATTATTAACACTTAACATATCCATTAACGGATGGGTCCAGATTCCGACGAAACTTGGCCTTCCATCAATGAGGGTAGAGATTTCTGCTCCGGGCCTCTCTGCACCCATCCCTCGGATGAAAATGGCTCCCCCTTGAGCTCCTCCATAACTTCCAACCAAATTATACCGAGAGATTGTCACTCCAGGAACTCTCCGTAACGCAGATTGAAAATCCATCGCATTAAGATCTTCAATCTGTTTTTCACTCACCGTGGTAATTCGAGAAGCATATTCATTTACCCAATTTCCCTCAATAATTGGAGTGGCAACTACCCGTACTTCTTCTAAGGTAATCTCCTTCTGGTCTTCAGGCCAACTCTCTTTAGGGAGATAAACCAAAATAAGCAATAGAATCCCCAGGCCCAGCCCTACTACTTCCTTCCTCATTTTTTCCAATCCTCCTTTCTAATAAAAAACCACGAAGGGTTCCATTTCTATGGAACTTCAAACCTCCGTGGTTTTCTTTCGGCCAAAATTAAAAAAGCCACAAAGTTAAGGTCTTCTGACCCAAAAACCTTCGTGGCTTTTATTAACGTATTTTTTAATCGGTTTTGAATTATTTGTCAAGAAAAATTTGTAAGAGATCTGAAAAAGGATATAATGAAATCAAACTCCAGTAGGGGAGTTGAAAAAGAATTTAGACCAGGCGGATACTAATCAACGATTGTAGGGTAAGGGCTTGCCCCTTACCTACCCTTCCTTATTTATCACGAGAGGGTAATGGAAAGTCTAATAAGGACTTTCTATGAATTTTCTCTGTTGACATTCCTGGCCCAAAAAGTTAAATTTGGGTTAGCCATGAAGGCTAAATGGGTCTGAAGACCATGTCCTTTCATGGCATTTTTTTTGGAGTAGAGATGGAATCTTTAAGGACTTATTTTGATCGCCACGCTTCTTCATGGGACCAAATGCTCAACTATCACGAAAGAACTCCTGAACTCTTAAAAGTGGTAAGTTGGTTCAGGTTGACTAAAGGGCATTGGGTCTTGGATGTAGGGACAGGAACGGGAATTCTGTTACCTTTAATCCAAAATGCCATTGGTCCCAAAGGGGTACTCGTCGGTTTCGATTTTTCATTAAAGATGATCGAAAAGGCAACCCTGAGAGAATATTTTGGGGGGAAATTTCTACTTGCCGCAGATGCAGAATCTATCCCTCTCCGATCTGATTTATTTGATCGAGTCACCTGTTTCTCAGCCTTTCCCCACTTCTCGGATAAACGGAAAGCCCTTTTTGAAATGGTGAGGGTTCTCAAAAAGGGAGGTTTCCTCTTTATTGCCCATTTGAAAAGTGTTGAAGAACTCAACCAACTCCATCAAACCTTAGGAGAGCCTGTCTCTAACGATCTCCTCCCTACCCCTCAAACCCTAAAAAAGATGATGAAGGATGCTGGGTTCATGGAGATTAGCATTATTAATCAACCTGGTAAGTTTTTAGCAAAGGGAAGGAAGATTTAATGCATCATTCAGTGGAATTGATGGATGTCCATGTTCGGTTGGGAACCATTCGCATTCTATCAGGAGTCAGCATTGAGGCAAAGCCTTGCGAGTTTATCTCTATTGTAGGAGCCAACGGCACTGGAAAGACAACCCTGCTCAAAGTCATCAACGGAACCCTTAGACCCTTCCATGGCAGAGTCTCTGTATTAGGCTATGATCTCTCCCGATTAAGAAGTCTCAATTTCCTGAGAAGAGAGATTGGAATTGTTCCTCAACGGTCTAACTCTATCCGGTTTCCTCTCCGGGTTGAAGAGGCGGTGCTGATGGGCCGGTATGGGAAAATGGGTTTGGTCCATAGACCAAGAAAAGAGGATTGGAGCAAAGCCTTTGAAATGATGGAGGCCGTCGGGATTAAATCATTTTGTAAAAAACTGGTCCATGAACTTTCAGGTGGAGAACAACAAAAAGTTGCCCTCGCCAGGGCGTTGGCCCAGGAGCCTTTAATTCTCCTTCTGGATGAACCCACGACCTATTTGGATCACTCTGCTCAATCTGAGATTATGGAAATCATCCATACCCTTCATCATCAGAGGGAATTAACGACGGTGTTAGTTTCTCATGATGCTCAATTAGTCGAGCAATATAGTGATAAGATTTATCTTTTAAAGGAAGGAAAAAGCCACCTTATCAAATAAGAAAATCACCAGCGATGGAAATCCTGAATTTCCCTTTCATGCAACATGCCCTGGTGGCCATCCTTTTTGCAGGGGTGGCTTTCCCTATAATCGGTGTATTCATCCTCTACCTCAATCTCATTCCCCTTCGTTTTGCGATGATGCATATCGCCTTATTAGGAGGAGCCATTGGGCTTTACCTTAAAGTAGATCCATTGCTTTTAGGGCTTCTATGTTGTCTCTTTTCGTCCATGGCATTGGGGCCTCTTTCGGAAAAGATGAAATTAGGGGTTGGAATTCTCTCGGGATATTTCATGACCTTAACGCTTGCCCTGGCCTTCATTTTAATCTATAAAGCCGATATTCATGTCCTCGAGGCCTTTAACATTCTCTGGGGCAATATTCTTTCTCTAACAATCCTGGATCTAATGATTATCGGCCTGATCAGCCTGATGGTCTTGGCCATGGTGTTTCTCTTTTTTAAGGAGATCCAGGCGATTCTTTATGATCGCGAAATTGCTATGGCGGTAGGTCTTCCTGAGAAAACTTTTTACTACGTGACCATCTTCATGCTCGGTTTGACCATTGCGGTATCCATGCGGATGATTGGAGCTCTGCTTATCGATGCCTTCGTCCTTCTTCCGGCGATGGCAGCGACTCTCATTTCCAAAAGTCTGAAACAGACCTTTTTCTTTTCCTCTCTGTTTGGGCTCCTTTCCGGATTGTCAGGCCTCATCCTCTCTTTTTTCTTGGATATCCCAACGAGTTCCATGATCATTCTTGTCGCCTCGTTAATCATTGCAGGGTGTTTTGTTTTAAAAAGATGGTTATTTAGTTATGAGAAGATACGATAGAAACCTGATAAGATCTGGTAAAACGATAGGTTCTTTCCTCATTCTTGTGACCTTCTTTTATTCCTCAACACTCCTGGCAAAGGAGATTGTCGTGGCCTCCACATCACTCGTAGGAGCGATTGCGAAGGCGGCAGGTGCAAAAGAGGTTCGAATCATTAGCCCTGCAGAAATGAGGCATCCCCCAGAATACGATCTGAGACCCTCCGATATCTTAAAGTTTGAAGGGGCAGATATCGTGATCTATGGAGGCTATGAAAGGATGACTCAGAAACTGCTTGAAACCTCAAAAAATAGAAATATTTTAGCCATTCAAATTGACACCGAAACCTCTCCAGAAAATTTAATCCATCAGGTTCGGAAAATCTCCAAAATACTAAGAACTGAAAAAGAGGCCAAAGCATGGGAGGTAGGTTTTATCGATAGATTAAATTTCTTAAAGAAAAAAATCTCTTTCACTTCCGGGAAAAAAGCAGTAGTTCACCGTTTTGCTCAATCTTTTTCTAAATGGGCAGGACTTCATCTTGTTCAGATCATTAGTCCAGGAGAGCTGACTCCAAAGGTCATCGCGGATGCAGTGGCGCAGAAGCCTGAATTGGTTGTGGATATTTTACATTTTCCGAACGCTAAGGTCATTGCAGAGAATGCAAAATGCAAATACATTCAGATCATTAACTTCCCCGGGATTAAGAATACAGATACCCTGGATGATCTTTTCGAACACAATTCCACACAGTTATTAAGACTTTTTCAATAATTCTTACCGTATGGATGCTTGCGAAATACTTCCTGGATTCCATAAAAAAATTCGATAATAAATACTATTAAGTATTAAAAATTTCAATTTGACATATTGGAATTTTTAAATTAATAGATTTTTATACGTTTTTGATGAAAAAGAAGAGGCAGATTATAGGTCTATCACAAACGCCCTTTTCTCTTAGATGAAGGGCCTTCATTGGCCCAGAGAGGCCTCGGGTAGGCCTCCGGTTTAATGGGAGGAGAGAAAAGGAAAGTTCGTTTCTCATCATTACGACTCCCCTTTAATTTTTCCCCTGCCTTTTCCCTCCTTCCAGAGGTAAAAAAATTTGTGAAGGAGGGATCGTATGAACACACTGAAAAACTTTTTTGCTACCCGTTTGGGCATCATCTCAGTAGGAGCTATTATCGGAATCTTTGCCCCACTTTTGCAGAAGTGGGGAAATCCGGCAAACATGGGAATCTGTGTGGCTTGTTTTGATAGGGATATTGCAGGGGCTCTAGGACTTCACCGGGCAGCGGTTGTCCAATATATGAGACCCGAAATCATCGGCTTCGTTCTTGGCTCGTTGATTGCCGCATACACATTTAAGGAATTTCGGGCGCGGGCCGGCTCCGCTCCTATTGTTCGGTTTATCCTCGGCGCTTTTGCCATGATAGGAGCCTTGGTCTTTTTAGGCTGCCCGTGGCGAGCTGCTCTCCGTCTGGCCGGTGGTGACGGAAATGCCATCTTTGGCCTACTTGGACTGATTGGAGGGATATGGGTGGGAACACTCTTTCTAAAAGGCGGTTACAACCTTGGAAGGACTCAAAAAACTCATACCTCAGTTGGATGGTTATTACCATTAATGATGCTGGGCTTTCTTGTTCTCATGTTGATCTTTCCACAGGTTCAAGGTCAGGAAAAAAGCGGAGTGTTATTTTATAGCATCAAAGGCCCTGGTTCCATGCACGCACCTCTCATCGTATCGCTGGTGATTGGTCTCCTGATTGGATTCCTGGCACAGAGAAGCCGATTCTGCACCATGGGGGCGATTCGGGATTTTGTTCTTTTCAAGCAAACCCATCTTCTTTTGGGGTTTATTACTCTTGTCGTGGTTGCTTTCATCGTCAATCTAATCTTGGGACAGTTTAATCCAGGTTTTGAAAAACAGCCCGTGGCTCACACCATGAGTCTCTGGAATTTCGGCGGGATGGTGTTGGCAGGATTGGCTTTCTGCCTGGCAGGTGGATGCCCTGGGCGTCAGCTTTTCTTGGCCGGAGAAGGAGATGGAGATGCAGCGGTTTTTGTTCTCGGAATGATCGTGGGAGCGGGTATTTCGCACAATTTTGGTCTTGCCAGTTCCCCAGATGGAGTGGGTCCTTATGGGATTCACGCAGTCATCATTGGGCTTCTTGTATGTTTGTTTATTGGGTTTACGATGAGAAAGGAAGTCGCTTAAAAAGGAGGGGTGAAAATGAGCAATATCGTTGATGCAAGAGGACTTTCGTGCCCACAACCTGTTCTTCTGACTCTTAATGAAATGAAAAAGGTCAACAAAGGAGAGATCGTCATCCTCGTGGATACGGACACCTCCAAAGAGAACGTTTCCCGTGCGGCAACCACTCAGGGATGGAATGTGAAGAGTATTGAACCGGAAGGAATCGGGTATCGTATAACCGTTTCGAAGGAATAGAGATGGGGACTTTTGGGTTTCTCAAAAAGAAATCGGAGGATTCTACAGAAAATCATAACGGGGATCGGGGATTCTTGGTATTTGAAAACACGAGCGAAGTGATCCAGGCAGAAAACCTCCTCAAAAAGAAAGGCTGGGAGATCCGTGTGATGGGGCCACCCCCTGAGATACGGAGCGGTTGCGATCTTGTCATCGAATTTCCTTTAATAGAAGAGTTGAAGATCACAAAAACATTACAAGAGGCAGGAATTCCACCACTCCAAACAGTGCCTGTATCCAGTCACTTATTGAAACCGGTTGATCTCTTCCAAACGAAAGATTTTGGTAAATACCTGATGGTGCAGGCGGCCAACATGAAACTGACGGTTGACAAAGAATCCCTGACCATCGTGAATATTTCTGGTGGTGGTTGTCCTGATGTTCCCTATCTGGCAGAGCAGATGGTGGGAAAAGTTTTAACCCAAGCTCCAAGTCCTCTTGAAATAGGGCACACACTCTGTGGCTATGCCCTTCAATTAGCTTATGAGGAAATGAAACGAAGATGCTTGCAATCGTAGGTACAGTGCCAAACCCGGATTTTCCAATGCTTGTAGGGAAAGTAACTCTCGAAAATGGAGATATATTGATTCAGAGGAGAAGGGTTACCGTAAAAAGGGGAACTCCGGCATTATTGGCCGCTACAATTAAAACGGGCGAAGCATTGGGCCAAAAAGAGCCTTATGCCTATTTGATAGGAGATATTGGCAGTGGAGAGGGCAGTCAGAGATTGTATCAATATCTCGTCAAAGATTTAAGGCAGAAAAATTTTCACACCATTGTCTTTCATTATCTTCAGCCCCATATCGGATGGCACAGCAGGATCCAATCTGTCATTCAGAAAATGACTTCGAAGCCGATTCTCATTGCAGATGCTGGATTCATGTATGTGGCTAAGATGAGTGGACGATCCAGTGCCTACGACCTTTTTACGCCGGATATGGGAGAGCTTGCTTTTCTTGCTGATGAATTGGCTCCCCACCCTTTTTACACAAGAGGATTTCTTTTACACGAAGAAAATCGCGTCCCTGATTTGATTGCGAGAGCCTATCAACATGGAAATGCTGCCCGATATCTCTTGGTCAAGGGGAGGAAGGATTACTTCGCGGACAGGGATGGAGTTCAGGCCATTATCGATCATCCTATGGAAGAGGCCATGGAGGCCATCGGGGGGACCGGAGATACACTAACTGGGATCGTGGCCGCACTTATTGCCTCAGGAATGGAATTGCCTCAGGCAGCGATTTTGTCTGCACGGGTTAATAGACTTGCTGGATCTTATGCCCATCCTTCTCCTGGGACTCAGGTAAGCGAAATTATCCCACACATCTCCAAAGCACTTGAGGATATTCTGAAAGAACGAAGAGAGTTGATTCAATGAAAGATCGTTGCATTACCCCCAATATGACCGTTCTGGAGGTCATCGACCGTTATCGAAATACTGAATCCGTTTTCAAAAAATATGATGAACAAGCTGGCATATGTATTTGTTGCCAGTCTCTTTTTGAAACTTTAAGAGAGGTGGCCAAGAAATATCGTTTAAATCTCGACCAATTCCTTTTGGACTTGGAAGATGCCATTTTGACCTCAGCTTTTCCTTCATTCTTAATTAATTTCATTCGTATTATGAAACTCGGCTAATTTAATGAAAGGAGAGCATTCATGAAAGAGATTGATTGTCGGGGATTGGCGTGTCCTCAACCTGTGCTTACAACAAAAAAGGCACTGGAGGAGGGTCAAGAAGAGTTAATTGTTATCGTCGATAATATAGCCGCGCGTGATAATGTAGAGCGATTTGCTAAAAGTCAGGGGGCGGTAGTGGACATCGAAAAGAAAGATAATGACTTCTATCTTCATATTCAGAGAAAAGGAACCTGTGAATCACCTGAATCTCAGAAGAAATTCGAAAAAATTGTAGTTTACATCAATTCCAATCTTATGGGAGTTGGAGATGAAGCATTGGGTGTTATCCTCATGAGGTCTTTTTTGAAAACTCTATTGGATTTAAAACCGATTCCCTCAAAGTTGATCTTCGTCAATTCAGGTGTTCACTTAACCACTGAAGGTTCTGAAGTCATCGAGTCTCTGAAGGCCTTAGCCGATAAAGGTGTTGAGATACTCTCCTGCGGAACATGTCTTGACTTTTATGGACTGAAGGAAAAACTGAAGGTCGGAATAATCTCTAATATGTATGATATTGCTCAATCCCTGCTTGAGGCCGATCGTTTAATTAGGCCTTAAAGATGTCTAAACAAACAATTTATGTCTCTTAGACCGGAGATAGAAGTCCGCAATAAAATTTAAGGGTTTCTTGGCCTGTTGGAAATTTTCATGGAGGGCCCAAAAAACCTCCGATAAATTGAGATCTTTGGCTGACTTATGCTCAGCAGCCAATTTATAAAATCTTCGACCCTCTTTTTCATATTCATCTGGGCTGATCCTTAGTTTCCCTCTAAAGTTAGGCCTGATCTGCCCTGATAGGGGATAACGATATTCCTGCTCCGCATAGTCAGGGAATATCCCTAAGATAAAAAGACAGAGGTCTGCAATCTTCTTATAAAAACCAAGCCGGTGTTCATCTTCTACTACTTCGCATAATTCCATAAGGCTAAAAATATCCAAATCATTGAATTGAATCTTTTCCCAATTTCCTTTTATGGTCTTAATCCAAACAATATAATTTTCTATTTTTGTGAATGACGAAAGCATATGAGCAAGGTAGTCGAGAAGGGATTCCCGATTTAATAGATCTACCACCTCTTTTGCATCAAAGACAGGGATCTTCATGGTACTGGTTTTTTCAAGAGTATAACTTACCCCCTTTAGTTCAATAGCCACCCTTCTTAGAAGGATTTCGAAAAATAGTATTGGTGAAATTTTTAATAAAATCTCCTCGTCATGGATGATCCTCGTGAACACCTTTTCGTCAGTGATAAACGAGTTTCTGAACCCCTCATCCTCGCGTATAATTTGTTTGAGCTTAATTTTATCGACGACTTCAGGGTGGACGGTCTCAATCAGGAAATCCAAATCTCCATCTGATAAATGAGCGGAAATCTTTCCCATCCCATACTCCTTTTAAATATAATTTTAAATCGTTATTTAAAAGGAGGCAACTCTCTCTTGAGAAAAGACCTTGGAAAAAATGACCCTCCGGAACCTGGTCATTTTCCTGTGATCTCTTCAACCTCTTTTTTGCCCTCTTCCAATTCTTTTTTCTGTTCTTTATCCTCCATCAAGAGAAGAGCTTGGAATTCCCCCACATGGGTCTTTTCTTCTTTAGCAATATCTAAAAGTATTCTCTTAATCCTCTCATTTTGGGTTAGGGCTGCCATTTGTTCATAAAGGTTGATGGCATCTAATTCGGCAATCAGGCCCACTCTTAAAATTTCTTTGTCAATGTCTTCTTTTTTTATTTTATCGAGATTGAACGGGATCTTAGAAAGCATAAGATTTACCTCCTTGATTATTAAAACTGCCCACTATCTGGAATAGATTCTCTTCCTGATAAAAAAATCACCTACTTTGAAATTAATCCTTCTTCCAAAATAATCTCAGTCATCCATCTGGCTGCCTTCCCAACCACCTCAGGACAATAGATATCGTGGGCTCCGGCTTTGTGAAATTTCTCGTACTCTTGTGGGTCAGGAAGATAATAATATCGACCCAAGATCTTATTCTGTATATAGAAACAGATGACCGAACCAAATTCTTGGATAAATTTCTCTCGAAACTTTCTGGTGAGTTGATAGGTTTTATGCCGAATGCCCTCGGGATCAGAGAAATTGGTCCTCTCCCTACCCACCAATGAGCCTAATACCAGAATAGCGCCCGTATAGGCTCCACATCCACCATCTCCCATCAGCCCTATACCTCCTGCCAAACTGGTGGCAGATTTAAATAGGAGATCATTTCTGATATCTAATGCATCTTGGAGGCCAGCGATCACACACTGTGCGCAGCCTCTGTAGGTCCTTTCATATTCTTTCCCTAAATGATAGGCCTTTTCAGCCAACTCTGAAATCTTTGGTTTTTCCATACTCAACCCCTCCGCCTCAGGGATTATTCTTCACTGATCGCTTTTTCAGGACACTCTTCAATACAGGTTCCGCAATCGACGCATTCCTCTGCATTCACGACAGCCTTTTCATTTTCTACCTTAATGGCTTCCACAGGGCAAGCCTCCTCACAAGTACCACATCCTGTACACTTCTCTTGATCTACTATCACAGCCATGGTTCATCCTCCTTTCTAATTTTTTTGAGATCGATATTGATCTTCTCTTTCTATCCTTTTCTCTCCTTAATCCCCAAAACCTCTCTTACCAGATTCTTTTCATATTCATAATCGACAACCCGCTGAATCATGATCTTTTGGGCCATTACTGGCCCTGCCCCATGCCAAGTGCCCACTCCATGTTGACCTGCAGTCCAGTTCTGAAGAAGCTTTGTCACCCTCATGATCTCTTCTGCAGATGCGTTTGAGCCAAATCCTAAGAACTCCTCGACGTATTCCCTTGTCTCAGGATTTTTCAGCTCTTTTAGAGAGGGAAGGGTAGCGATCAGACCCCCACCAATATCGCCAGCTAATGCCATCACACGCCAGAAGGCATTACAGATATTTAGTTTTGAGACATTTCCCATCAACTCATCTGGGAGAAACACCCCTGACCCTTCGGGTTCCTCCTTTCCAAGGTTGGCAGAGGCCAGCCCACAAGCTCTCCCCGTCTCGCGGAGAACTACCATTTCCATTAATTCATCATGGATATGTTGAGCTTTTTCCAATCCTTTATACTCCTGAATCAGTTTACAGGCTCCGATCATCAAATTCATGAAACCAACCTTGCAAGTTCCTCCACAAGTCATTCGGTGAGTTTTCGCAAAGCGCTCAACCAGCTTAATCGAATAATCGGTCTCCCCGCAATGAAATACCCTCTCCCAAGGGACAAAGACATTGTCAAAGATGACCATCGAGGTTTCTCTTTGACCAAAGACTGGATTCCCCAGTTCATAAGGGTCATCAGCCATCTCTCTTTCTGCCGAGTACGGAGAGTATTGACAAATGTATGTAATTCCTTCCGTATCACTAGGAAGGGCAAAGGACAAGGCATAATCAGCCTCATCTTTTTTCTTTGCAGATTGGGGAAGAACAACGATTTCATTACTCGCATAGGCCCCGCTGATGTTGATCTTCGCCCCTCTTACTACAATCCCGTTTGATTTTTTCTCCACCATCTTCACTGAAAGAAAAGGATCAGGCCAATCCAGAGCCCTTTTCTTTCGATCTCCTCTTGGCTCAGTAAGTGCCCCTGCTACAGCAAGATCCTGCTCCTGAACCATTTTGAGATATTGGATCAATCGACGATAATAGTCTGTTCCCAGGTTTTTATCCATCTCCCAGGTAGTGCTGGCAAGGGCATGAAAAGCATCCAAGCCTGGACAACGATAGATACAGGTCCCCAATCTTTCGGCCGTAAAGGTTCCAGCGAGTGCTTTAGCCACCAAGTCCTCTTTACTTTGACAGACATAGACATAACGATTCACTCGGTCATGAGTAAGCGGAGAAATGGCTGTCATGATCTCTTGATATTTAGGATCCAAAGCCCATTTATAGCTTTCCTTGTTTGCCTCTATCACCGTTTGAGTATTAGGGTTATCAAAAATATCGTTTACTTTCTTCCCGTTCATGAATATTTTTAAGTTTCTCCTTTTCTTTAAACTCCTCTCATATTGTTCCGGTGTGATCAGTGCCATTTCCTATCTCCTTTCACCGAGCACTCAGAAAATTAAATATTTTTTTAATAACATAAAGATGGAGGGTGGGCAATACTGATTACTCCAATGACGGGCCTAAGAGAAATATTGAGGAAGGATCAGAAACAAGGTTTGAAAAGTCATGGATGGCTTTGATTAATAGGTCTCTAAGGTTATCCCTCCTTTCTTGCATTCTCCTCTCAATGATTCTTCCAAGAAAGGTTATGGAATGGGTGATCTCATCTCTATAAAAAACTTTAAATTCCTCCCCCCTTTCACTTCTTAGAAGCGAACCCTTTCCCTTTAATTTTTCATAAATACAGCCTTCTCCAAATATTTCAGAAACGCAGAAATTGAAATTTTTGTATTTAAAGTAAAAACTGCATACCCGACCCCCAATGAGGCATTTTGAGATTTTCTGGTCTGAAACCAACTCGATGAGGTATCCCTTCCTCATTCTACGCAATTCATTTCTTAACTGATGAACATCCATAAAAATTTATTTTACCCCAATATTTATCGTAGTCGAAGGTGTTTCTGCCCATCCTTCTTAATATCTCCCTCGCTGAGATCATTTCCGTCCTCACTCTCATCAATGTCTTTTACCTTTTTGAAGATAGCGATTTCATCACCACCCCCTTTGGCTAAAGTGAGAGATGAAAAAATAGCCGAAGGACTCGCTCCTAATGGTAATTACTTTATATTGATCTCTCATATCTAATACACCTTGTTTATTTAAACATCCTTACTTGTTCTATTTTCAGAGTAAAATTTTATTTCAAAAACACCTCTTAAGATTAATACATTTAGGGTTAGCCACATGGTCTAAATTTTGGTAAACTAAATTCCTCGATGATATCCTCCCATATTACCTCTACGCGCATCTCACATGTTACTTCATCAGGCTGGCAACCTATGATATTTGTGAGGATATGGGGTCCCTCCTCTAACTCCACAATGGCCACCACATAAGGAAGTTCACTCTCAAATCCTGGATGATAAGCGATATGATACACTGCAAAGCTGTAAACACGACCCTTTCCTTCCGAAATGATCCATTCTGTTTCTCTTCCAAAACATAAGGGGCAGAAGATAGAAGCGGGCCATCGGACATGACCGCAGGCTTTACACTTCTGAAATCTCAATTCGTGTGCTTTGCAGCCGATCCAAAACTCTTTGCTGTCGCCATTTACATTGGGAAGTGGTTTATTGTAGTCGCCCATTCATGACCTCCTTAAGATGATGCAACTATGAGTCTGAAGTATTCCGCCATTGTCACTACATAAAATGATCTCGGGCGATTTCGTATGGGTGACCGGCCCAAGCTGTCTCTTACCACATCTGCCCATTAGTTGCATGGCTCCCTCGGATAGAGGTGTAAGGCCCATAAAATAACCCTCGGAGAGCTGCCCTCCGGAGGTATTGACCGGCATCTTCCCGCCAGGCTCAATGGTCCCATCTTTGAACCAATCCTCACCCTCACCGGGCCCAAAGAATCCATAGTCCTGTAAGGTAATCTCAACGGTATAGGTAAAACAGTCATAGATCTCACAAGCATCGATATCATCTAATGTAATACCTGCCATCCTTAACGCCATCTCTCCAGCCCTCTTGGCTCCTGTTGGACCTGCAAGGTGAGTTGCCTGTTGAACGTCTTCAGATGGGTTATGCTGTCCCATTCCCATAATGAGAACAGGGGGGTGCCTCAGATCGCGTGCTCTTTCAGCAGAAGTAATAATTATAGCCCTTCCGCCGTCTGTCATCAGGCAAGCGTCAAAAAGACGAAATGGTTCTATGATCCACCTGGCGCTATAGTAATCTTCAAAGTTCATTGGGCGATCATACATGGTAGCAGTAGGGTTCAGGTTAGCCCATTTCCTTTGTCCGACAGCGATGTGTTTCCAAGTCTCTGGACCTGTGCGGAAGGTATGCATGGCTCTCCGTGCTGCAAGGGCATAGCCAGCTACAGCTCCAAAATGGCCGAATACTGCATCGTCTGCGTTTCTTTCCAAAAGCATGCGCCTCATACTATCACTGGAAAAGGCATTATGGCCATAGGACAATACCACACTGACCGTCTATCACTTTTAGGTACTCCTTTTTGAATTAGTTTCTAACCATGGGAAGGGGCGCAGTGTGGGTGGGGGGATATGTTTTTTGAGGGATTTTAGAGAGAGGCTCTGAGTGGAAAGAAAG
>Ga0315298_1001134_pt1 | contig 50230 bp, 43 predicted proteins | sample WHS_1_MG_FD_203077 | JGI IMG/M metagenome (GOLD analysis project Ga0315298, IMG submission 203077) | Extremophilic microbial mat communities from Washburn Hot Springs, YNP, Wyoming, USA - WHS_1_MG | ecosystem: Environmental > Aquatic > Thermal springs > Hot (42-90C) | place: USA: Wyoming...
ATAGCCCCAGCCTGCGGAGTCGCACTCGTAGCCGTCCTGGCCGTTGAGCACACGCAGGATCACTTCCTTGGCCCCGGTCACGTCGACCGAGGCCGCCTCGATCGACCCGAACCGGATAACCGGGCTATGGTACTTGAGCTTTCCATCCACGAGGATCTGGAACTGGACGCTTCCGGTGTTGAACATGCCGGCATGGGTTTTGAGGGTGGTGAAGTTCTTGCCGGAAACATCCAGCACCACGTCGGCGGGCACGGGCTTGTCAAAGGCGTGGGTCCAAATCGCTTTCTCGTAGGGCAGGCCGGCAATGCTGAGCGTCCCGCCCCATGGGTAAGCATCGCGCACGGCACTCAGCGGGCCCCAGCCGCAGGTCGAGCGCACCCAGGGCAGGTCGGTCACGAACACGATTCCCGGAAGCTCTTTGGTGGTGCGAAGCGTGGCGGGAAGCCAGCAGGAGGCCCAAGTGAGCCACGCGGGGTCGATGCGGGCTTTGGGCCGGAAGAACTGGCGCAACCCTGCAAGAATGCCCTCCAGATTGCCTTTGTCTCGAAGGCCCATCTGGCCGTACTGCTGGCAGATGGTGCGTTCCAGGGCGGCCAATTGCTGGCAGACGGCGCTTTGGCCGCGGTATTGGGCGGCTAACTCGTCGGCCGCCCGCAATAGCTCTTGAGAGAGCTTGTGCCCCTCGGCGAACCGGCCCTTGTGGAACTCCAGTTCGCCCAGAGCGACCTGCGTGGCCAGGCAGTCGTAGGCTGGTGCAGCCAGACGGGGGTTTTGCCGGCGGAGGGCCTGGCGGATCTCAAGCGCCTCGGCCAGGGATTTCTCCGCCTCGGCATACTGGTGGAGGTTTATCTGGATGAGGCCCACGGCGTGCAGGGTGGCGGCCAATCCCGCCTGGTGGCTAAGGCTGGACGGGTCCAGGTCGAGGAGTTTACGTTGGGCGTCGGCCTGCTTTTGCCGGGCGGCGAGCCTGGTTTGGTCGTCAGGGGCCTCGCGGGCCAGGCGTTCTGGCTCGGCCGCCTCCTCCAACAGCCGCAGTAGCTTCTGGAACTCGTCGTGGTTGCGGATAGCGGCCAGAGTGGGGTCGTACCGCAACAGATGGGTCTCCTTAAAGCCGGCGGCCACCGCCTGTTTCAAGGCGGCCAGGGCCTGGGTGGCGTACTCGGCCCGCTCCGCCTCGGCAATCGCATCCGGCCTGGCCGGGGCGTCCTTGGGCCTCTCGGCCAGCACGGCATACACCGTGGCCAGGGCGTACAGGTCGTCGGCGGTGTCGCGGGGGATGTTTTCCAGCAGCTCTTCGGCTTGGCGGAAAGAGCGGAGCGCCTCTTGCTCCTTGCCCAGTGCCCGCTGGTGTTGGCCCAGCTCGCGGTACGCCCTGAACAGCTCGCTTTTGAGCACCGGCATGGCGGGGTTGTCCAGGACCAACTTGCGGCGGACCTGCACCGCCCGTTGAAACGACTGGAGGGCCTCCTCGTGGCGGCCGAGCCGTTTCTGAATCGCTGCCGTATTGCTCAAGGCTATGGCGGCCCATCGTCCGTAAAGGGGCACGTGCAAGCCGCGGGCCAGCGCCTTTTCAACCATTGCGGCCGAGCGCTGGTACATGGCCAGGGCCTCTTCGAACCGTTGCTGCCGGTCGAGCATCACGCCCAGGTTGTTGATTGTGCTCGATAACTGGATCAAGTAGAGTGGGTTGTCGGGGGCCAGGTGGAGCAACTCTTCGCGCACGGCCAGGGCCTTCTGGTGATATTCCAGGGCCTTGGCAGCTTCCCGGCCGACATCGGTATTCAAAGCCACCGCGTTATAGGCGCTGCCCAACAGGCGCCGGGTTTCCAGATCGCCGGGCCTTTTGGCGAGGGCCTGGTTGCACAGTTCGATGGTCTTTTCGTATTGGCCCCAGTTGAACCAGACGTCGGCCAGGCCGCGGAGCACCTCGGGAGTCTCTTGGCCGGCCAGGCGGAGCTTCTCGTACAGGGCCGAAGCCTGTTGGAATGCCTTTTGGGCCTCGTGGGGCCGTCCCAGTTCGCTATAGATTTTGCCCATGCGCAAGTTGGCATTGGCCAGTACGGCCATCAAGCTGGGGTCGTCGCTCCGCTCCTTGATGAACTCTTCGTAGAAGTTCATGGCCGAAGACAAAAGCTCCCGGCGCAGGGGCTGCAAGCCGGGGGCCCGCAAAAGCTGGTCCTCGGTGACTTTGTCCAGGAACTGCTCGACGGCCAAGCGGGCGCGGGCGAAGTTGGCTTCGGCCCGCTGGCGCTGGCGTTCGGCCTCGCGACGGAGGGCTTCTTCGGTGCGGCGGGCCTCTTCGGCCGCCAGACGCTGGCGGGCCTCCGCCGCCCAGGCCAACTCGGCCGCATCCCGGGCCTGGGTTTCGGCGGCCAAACGCTCTTCAGCCACCTGCTCGGCCTGGATAGCCCGGACGGCCTGCCAGGTGCTCACTATCGAGCCCACAAGCAACGTCGCCACCACCAAGGCCAGGGTCACCAAGGCCACGCGGTTCCGCCGAGCGAACTTCCGCAGCCGATAGCCGGCCGAAGGGGGACAGGCCCGCACCGGCTCGTCGGCCAGGTAACGCTGAATATCGCGGGCCAGTCCGTTGGCCGTCTCGTACCGCCGGTTGGGGTCCTTTTCCAGACACTTCATCACCACCCAGTCCAGCTCGTGGCGCAAAAGCCGGACCAAACTGGTTGGGTCCGTCTGGCGATGAGCGGCCACTGTGCTGGCCGCGGCCCCCAGGGTCGCGACGCGGGAACTCGGCCGGGGCGGCTCTTCCTCGCGAATCGTGCGGCGAATCTCGTCGTAGCTGGCGTGTCGCAACTTCTCCTCCTCAAACGGCGTCGTGCCGCTGAGCAACTCATAGAGCACCACACCCAGCGAGTAGATGTCGCTGCGGGTATCCACATCCAGCTTGCCCAGCCCGGCCTGCTCCGGACTCATATAAAGCGGCGTGCCCAGCATCTGGCCAAAGCTGGTCAGTGTGGTCTGACCGGCAAGCTGCCCGGCAATGGCCTTGGCAATGCCGAAGTCGATGACCTTCGGCACTGGCCGGCCATCGCACACGGTCACCAGCAGGTTCGAGGGCTTCAGATCGCGGTGGATGATGCCCTTCTGGTGGGCGTGTTGGACGGCCTGGCACACCTCGACGAACAGCTCCAGGCGTTGACGAATGCCTAGCGCGTGCTGGTCGCAGTAGTCGGTCAGCCGCACCCCCTCGACCAATTCCATCACGAAGTACGGCCGGCCTGACTCGGTCGCCCCCGCATCCAATACCCGGGCGATTTTGGGGTGATCCATCAGGGCCAGGGCCTGGCGCTCGGACTCGAAGCGGGCGATGATCTCGCGGGTATCCATGCCCGGCTTGAGGATCTTCAGGGCTACGCGGCGGTGGACGGGCTCCTGCTGCTCGGCCAGGTACACCACGGCGAAGCCCCCTTGGCCAATCTCTTCCAGCAGCGTGTACCGGCCAATGGTTTCGCCCGGACGCTCGGCCGCCGAGGGCATGGCCACAGTGGCAAGCAGACCCGCGGGTGGGCTTTCCAGAAAGCTCGGCTCTTCGTCATACGCCCGAAGCAGGTCGGTAACCCGATCGAACAAGGCGCGGTCGTTGCCGCAGGCTTGGCGGAGGTATTCCGCGCGGGCCTCGGGCGAGGCGATTTTGCAGGCGGCCTTGAAGATGACCTCTTCTTGGGAGGAAAGGCTGGCCATTGGAAAACCCTCCTGGCCGGCTCGATGCCAGCGGGCCTCTATAAAGAAGTGCGAAATCTGGGCCTAAAAGGGCCGGCGGAAAACTGAAAATTTTTCAAAAATGCCTAACTTGGGGGGGATCCGTGCCCTCTGCCGCCCATTTCCACCCGCAGCCAAGTCTTGGCATAAACCCAGTCCTCTTTGGCAGTTGAGACAGATATACCCAGGGCCAGGGCGGCTTGGCGGTTGGTCAGCCCGGCGAAGAACCGGAGTTTGACCAGCTCCGCCTTGCGGGGGTGCAGGGTGGCCAAGCGGCTCAGGGCCTCGTCCAGGGCCAGCAGGTCCAGCTTGGGGCTTTCGGTGGTGGCCTCCACATCGTCGATCTCTACCCGCCGCAGGGTTCCTCCGCCCTTGCGGCTTTGCTTACGCCGGGCCCGTTCCACCAAGATGCGCCGCATGGCCTCGGCCGCGGCTGCGAAGAAATGCCCCCGACTTCGCCAGCGCCGCACCTTCTTTGCGTCCACCAGCCGGAGATATGCTTCGTGGACCAACGCAGTCGCTTGGAGGGTTTGCCCAGGCCCTTCGTGAGCTATTTTCTCCGCCGCCAGGCGCCGCAGTTCGCCATAAATAAGCGGCAAAAGCCGCTCGGTGGCGTGTGGATCGCCCTGCTCGATGGCACAAAGAATCCGCGTAACTTCGTGCATACGACGCCCCTGCTTTCTGGGGGGTATTGCGGCGCGGTCCATTGTAATCCGCCGCCTCCCGGATTCCCACTACCCCTGGAAGCGGCCGGCGCCACTTGCGGAACTGCCTGGCCGTAGCGAGGATTAGATTCCGCTACCTGTTGTAGCGCAAGGGGGCCATTGCGCATCAGTGTTAAAGCGGGACGGTTGCCGAGGTCCACGCCATGAACTGCGACGAGTTGCTGGCTGCGCTGAACGAGTATGTCGATGGGTCGCTCGCCCCCGGGGTTTGCCAGCAGTTTGAAGAGCACCTTAAGGGGTGTAATCCCTGCCAAGTCGTGGTGGACAATATCCGGCAGACCATTCGGCTGTTCAAGGCGGGGGAGCCGTTCGAGATGCCGGCTGAGTTCCACAAACAGCTTCACGAACTGCTGCGGGCCAAATGGCGTGCCAAGTTCGCCGCGACCGAGTCGGAGCCGCGGTAACGATTCGGCAGGGCTCTGCCGGCACCAACGCCCGGGCAATGTCGGCGGCTCTCTTTACGTCTGCTCCGCAACGGTCGTGCGTCCGGTGGCCACGTCGAACTCGTAGATGGCCGGAATCAGCATGGCTGCCGTGGCAAAACCGTATGCCGCCGCGGTCACCAGGAACACGCCCAGCGTGTAATCCAGAAAGAAGCTGGTGATGGCGTAGAAGGTGGCGAAGGGACAGGCAAACGAGGCGACTCCGATGGCCGGCGAAGGGTTCCTGGCGCCCAAGGCCACATACAGGCCCACTCCGCCGCCCACCATGAACGCCAAAAACGGCTGCAACTGGGCCTCGAACGAGCCGCTGAAAGCAATCATCATCCACATGCACGTCGCAACGCCCAGAAACAGGAAGAACACCGTACCCAGGCTGGTGGCAATAGCTGAGCGGCTGTTGGCGTAATGCATTCCGACGTGGACACCCAGCATGGCCGAAAAAGCGTACAACACCCCCAATCCACCCGTCAAATACATCAGATTCTCGAAACGGATTGCGCCGGCCAGCCACAGGAACACGCACAGCAGCACCGGTAGGAGGACCATCTCCTTCGTGTTGTAGAACACGCCGCCCAACTTGCCGTAGACGATCTCTTTGGGCGTCAAGTCGCTGACCAATAGCAGGTCCAGTGCCCGGACATCCCGTTCCGAGGTGATGGAAGTAACCGCCTGGGCGTTGACGAGCACCACGCTCAGCAAAAACAAGGGCGCCAGGGCAGTGACTCCGGCGGCCCGCGTGATGGCCTCGCCTTCCAGCAGCGGCACGACCAGGCTTCCTGCGGCCAAGGCGAAAAGGGCGAGGTAGGCCAAGCGGACCAAAAGAATCTTGCGGCCGTAGGCCCATGTGCGGATTTCCCGCCAGATGATGGGATTATCCCACACTTCGCGATGCGGGGGGTGCGGCGTCGGCAAAGGCTCGGGCGAGGCCGTGGCCCCGGCCACCACCGCAGCCGGCGCCTCGACCGGTGGGCCTGTCTCGGCCAGCGGCCCGCCGGGTTCCGCCGTCGCCCTCGGCACGTGGACGAGAGCCGGCCGCTCCCAGATTTCGTCCTCTTGACGGAACGTCTGCGCCTCGCGTGAGGGATTCCATATTCTCACGCGGCAGATCGCCCAGCCGTTCAAAATCACCGCCAGCAGCACGCACACCCCCAGAAACCAGGCGACTGGCGAGGCCAGCCAGGGGCCCAAACTCACGCCCAGCCCCAACCATGCCAGTCCCTGGTCCACGGCGGCGGCCATGGGCACTAAGGCGGGCTCCGGTTCGAGAGCGGGCTGGCTGGCCTCGAAGATCGCTTCCAGCGGGCTCAGCGCTACCGCCCAGGCTGAGGTGGGTATTCCCAACCATCTGGACCCGAACGTGCCCAGAGCGACCAGGCGCCAGCCGGCCAGCCACAAGACCAGCACCAGCATGGTCAGCGCCAAGCTTTGATACGTCTTTTCCCGCCACAAGGCCAAAGTGGAGCCCAGGCTTCCGCCCACCACCGCGCCGGCCAGCGTGACGGCAAATACCCTCCCGATCTGGCCGAAAGATACACCCCCGAAAAGCGTGGCCAGCACGAAGACCGGCAATGCCGCCACCAAAAGCACCATGATATTCAGCAGGCTGGCCAGCAGCTTGCCCAGCACCAGCTCGCTGTTGGAAAGCTTGGTCAACAGCAATAGATCCAGCGTCTTGCGGTCTTTCTCCTGAGCGACAGCGCTTGCCGCCAGAAGGGCCGCAAAGAACAGCCCCACCGCCATTTGCAGCGGCGAGAGGATTTGCAAAAGCGCCGTGCCGAAGCGGGCCAAGTCCCCGATGTCGCGAATCAACTGCGTGCCGGTCAGCACTAGCCACGCGGTGCTCATCAGCACAAGCAGGGCGAAGCCGTAAGCAGCCCGGGCGATGTACATTCGCGGGCGGCGAGGCGCCAGCGTCAGTTCGCGCGTGAAGACTGGGCCAATCAGCAATGCAGCACTCCTGCCAGGGGTGTTTCCACCCAGCGCAAACAAAAACGGGAACAACCGCTCAGGTCATCCCCGCTGGATCGCACAATGGCGGCACCCAGGACCTCGATCAACAGCCGCCTAGCCCTGAGGCAAGACATGCACCCGCCGGCCTCCCCGATCGAACTTCACGAAACCGTCCACCAGCGCGAACAAGGTGAAATCCTTCCCCTGCCCAACCCCCCTTCCCGGGTGAAACTTGTTACCCACTTGGCGCACGAGAATGTTGCCTGCGCGGACCCACTGGCCGCCAAAGCGCTTCACACCGCGGCGCTGGCCAGCCGAATCGCGGCCATTGCGGCTGGAGCCTTGTCCCTTTTTATGTGCCATGGCCCAGTCCTCCCAGACGGAAATCGCCTTGCCGAAACCCTGTTTTTATCGGGCAAACCAGTCCCCGTCAACCGCTAGGAGCCCAACGGCCGGAACACCCACTGGTACGCCGGCTTGTCCGGCCAGCCAAAGCGGATTTCCGCCTCCAACTCCGTAGGCCGGCGATCGAATTCATCGCCCGGCCGCCAGAAGTTCAGTTGCAATGCCTTGCGATACAGCGTGCGCCCTTGGCCGAGCTTGTCGTTTGGCTGGACCGGCCGGCTGTCGGTCCATCGGTAGGCGTTCGTCAGGCCGTACACATATACCGAAAAGCGGTCGATCCGCGGGTCAACATCCTCCCAGGTAGCGATCCCCCAGACACTTTCCCCCGGTTTCAAGTCCCGCACCATCTCCACCGTATTGAAAAACCGCTGGTTGGGGTCCTCGCGCTGGGCAATCCGCTGGAACGCCAACGGGATTACACGATCGGGATAGCGTTTATTCAATCGGGGGCAATCCAGAACGAACTCCGGCACAAAACGCACCGGCTGCTCCACCTCCTGAATATCGTACGATCCGTTCTGAGCGGGTTCTGGTCGCAGAACCTTGCCAGAATGCCTAACGCAATACACCAGATACCACACCAGCTTGCGCTGAAACAACCCGCTGGGTTGCGGCAAATCCACCGCGATCACCCGCACCGGCTTGAACTGAAACTCCAGGCAGAAGATCTCCCGGCGAAAGGCGACATCCTTGGCCCAGTCGAACTTCTGATCCACCGCCAGAAGCTCCACCACGTCGTGGCGACTGACGGTATCGGCAGCCTGAAGGTCCGGGGGAATTGTAACCAGCACTCCGGGAGCCAACCGGCGGGGTTGCCCCCCCGGCGCAGGCTTTGGCAAAGCCAGCTTGCCCGCGGCCGGTTTGACTCCGCCGCTCGGCTTGGCATCCGGGGCGGGTTTGGATTCGGGGCGAGGTGCAGGTGCGGCCGATTCCCGCGGGACGGAAACCCCCTCTCTCGGCTCAGTAGGCTTCGCCTCGCCACCGAAGGCAACCGTCCGCCTCGCCCCCCCGCTGGCCGCGGCCGTCAAAACCACGATGCCAACGCACCACACACCCCAGCGGCTCAAGCGGATCATCGGAAGCGTTCTCTCTGTGTAGAGCCAAGCGCGCGGCCCCGGTCGCGACCGGCGCGAAGCGGCAACACTCCAGTATAGTTAAGCTTGGCAAACTGCGTCAAGTTTTGACCCCCCCTGGGCACCTGCGGGCATGGCCGACCCCGCTACCAGCCGTTCCCCGCTACTAGTCTTTCCTCGTCCGCCCGACAGTGCCAGACTGGGGCAGAAAGGGCTTCGCCTGGCGTAACCTTGGTCTGCTCCTGGGTTGGCCTGCCCCAGCTCCGAGGAGCCAAGCCGCTGGGTTATTTTGGCTCGGTTTTTGTCGTGGTCCGAAATTCGAGTCTCCCTGAGTCGAAAGCGGTTGACGGCCATCCGTCCACCGGCACAATCTAACGCTTAATCTACCGCGAACATTTGCATTGCGTCGCCGGAGCATTACCCATGGAATGCAAGAAAGACGAAAATTCCCGCCGTTGCACCTGTACCTACAACCCTTGCCCCCGCAAAGGGGTATGCTGCGACTGCCTACGGTACCACCTTTCGGCGGGGGAGTTGCCTGGTTGCTGCTTTCCCCCAGCGGCCGAGCGGACGTATGACCGCTCGTTTGCCCATTTTGCCAGACTGGTTCAGGCGGGCAAGGTTTAGCGCCGTCGGCAGGCCGCCGGTAACGGTCCGCTCTGCCCCTGCCAGCTCCGGGGGAAATGTCTCCGCAGGCTCCAAAGGGAGATGTCCCGGCTTCGTGCTTCGGATGCTTCCACGCTTGCACGCTTGCACTCGGCTACGTCCCGCCGATTGACGCCTCGCCCTTGACCCGCTATCCTTTTAACAACGGCTGCCGTTGAAGAGCCGAGCCAGCGGAGCGACGCGCTACTGCTGTCGCCAAGCCTAAGCAACTCGTTCCGCTTGGTTTGCAGCGTGCCGGGGCGTGAGCAACGCTGGCCATTGGTCAGCATCCCCCGCACGTGCGCGAATCCCGGGGGCGTAGCTCAATTGGTTAGAGTACCGGACTGTCGATCCGGTGGTTGCGGGTTCGAGTCCCGTCGCCCTCGCTGCCTGAGACCCGCCAGTCGGGGTTGTCCAGGACGGTTGTCCAGGACATAGTCTCCAGTGCCCGCTGGGCAGCGGGTTGGGGCTCCACAAGCCCCAGCCGACGAACTTGAGCGAACACGGCAGGTGCCCGGTTTCCGCGAGGGCCGGGGGCTCGCTCTGGGGTGTACGACCACTTGCCTCCCCCCTGTCTCAGCAGAGAAATCGCTCTCGGTCCTGCGCCCGCTCCTCGCTCACAACCCCTGCCCTCGGCGCTCGGGTCAGTTCCCACCGGAGCCCTATCCTCCGGCCAGGTCGTCATTCATCGTAGCGTCTCCGGTCTGCTCAGGCAACGGCCTGGAGCCGCCTCCTATCGCGTTGGGCCTTCCTCCTTTCTCGCGCTTCGGCCAGCTTGCGGTCGCGGGCGGTGAAGATGTCCGTCTCGCGGCCCGCGAGCTTGTGGGCTGGTGCAAAGTAGCCGATGGCGCTGTGGAGGCGGACGTGGTTGTAGTGCTCGACGTAGCGGCCCACGATCCGCACCGCGTCTTCTAGCGAGATCGGCGTGCCAGGCCGCAGGCGGGCCTTGCGGCCCGATCCGCCCCGCTTCCCCCTTTTACGCTGCGGAGTGAGCCGGCGGCGCTGCCCAGGACACGATCCCTGTGGGAGCAGCCTGCCGAGGCCCCGCCGCCTCCCGACGAGCCGCATCCGGCCGACGAGGCCCAAGAGGGCCAGGAGCCTGAGCCGCCCCAGGCAGGAAAACGCCGGCGGCGGCAGCGGGGATTCCGGCATCTGGTGGAAGTGGCCCAGGAGAACGGGGTGGCCCCGGATGACCTGGCCGATGCCGTGGATTTCGTGTACGAGTCGAAGATCGAATACCTCCAGCGCCGCGAAGAGGCCAAGCGGTTCGCCCGGCAGGTGACGGGGCTGACGGCCGGGGACCTGGCGCGCCTGGAGAACGCCGGGTACGACTTGGCCTCGGGCCGCCGCGTGGGCGGGGCCACGGCCGGCAAGTTGGCCGATTTCGACGTGCATGCTGTGGAGGTGGCCCGCCAATATCCGGATCTGGGTCTGGGCGACCCGGACCGCGGGGACGACGTGGCCAGGGCCGTCTGGGACCTCTTGCGTGAGGGGAGCCAGCCGCCGCCGACCAAGTACAGCGACGAGATACTGGACGCGGCGTTACACCTGCTCTGGCGGGCAAGCGAGTGGAAGGCAAGACACCCGGTCGAACAAGAGGAGGAAATCCCCTTTGCCCGGGCCGCAGACGCCGAGCTTAGGCGCTACGGCCGCTGGCTGGCCCGGTTCGCCAAGCGCTATTCCCAGCAGGAAGGACCGCGCGAGGGCGATCGGCGGATCGACGAGGCGGGCAACGAGCTGGTGTTCCACGACCACCGCTGGCGCCGCCCCGAGGAGCTTTCGCCCACCCGGCCCGCGGCCTTCGTGTCGCCCAATGTGGGGCCGGCCATGACCGTCGCCGAGGCCCGACGCAGGCTCCGCAGCAGCGGGCACCACTGGGCCAAGCGGGTGTTTTGGGGTATCTGCCGCCAGCAGGGCATAGAGCCGCTGGCCGCGGTGGATACCATCGGTGTCTGGCGGGGCGGGGCGGAAAACAGCATCCTCTTGGTATTCCGCAAGATCGCCTGGCCGGAACTGCGGGTATTGGCGGCCAGGATCGGCCTGGAGGCCCGCCAAGAGGGGGTGGCGATCTTTCAGATGGACCCCCAAGGGATTTTCGCACGCTGGCAGGCCAGGCTGCGGATGCGGGCCGAGGACCTGGAGGCCCCCCTGTTGGATCATGGCATCAAGAACTGGACGGTCGTAGAATATCCAAGCGGCCTGGAAGTCATCGTCTGCGGAGAGAAAGAGTTCCTGGCTTCGGTCACAGAGCAATTGGGGCGGCTTCTCCGGCCCGTGCAATCCGAGGTCATTCCCGGCCAGTTCGAGGTGATTTCCGCAAAGACGAGGACCAAGGCCGCGGCGTTGTTCCGGAGCATCATCCAAGGTCACGAGGCATATCAAATGGCTGCGGACAAGAAGATACCATGGTTCTTAGAGGACTTAAGCGGCGCGTCTCCGAAGGTCCAAGCCTGGGCCGAGATCATGCGGCGAGGATACGAGTTCTCGCTGTTACCCCCGGAGGAACAGAAGCGGCGACTAGCGCGGGCCGACGAAATCTTCCGCCGAGCGGGCGTCAAGATACTGGTTCCGGAGCCGGACGATCTGGACCAGGCGACCATCGAAGGTTCCGGCCGGGATTCGAATATCAGCGGGGAGCCGGGAGCCGGGAGCCAGGAGCCAGGAGCGGCCAGCAGGGAGCAGTGAGGAAGCAAGCCCGCTGCTGCAAGCCCCCTGCTCCGAGCTCCCTGCTCCCGGCCCGGGGCGGGAAGGAAGGGCTCGACGCATGTCTGCCGACAAAGACAAACCATGGTTTCTGCGGGACCTAAGCAAGGCCTCTCCGAAGGTCCAAGCCTGGGCCGAGATCATGCGGCGAGGATACGAGTTCTCGCTGTTGCCCCCGGAGGAACAGAAGCGGCAGTTGGCCGAGGTATGGGAAAGAGCCCGTCGGGCGGGCATCAAGGTCATTTTTGCCGAGCCGGACGACCTGGACCAGGCGACCATCGAAGGTTCCGGCCAGGATTCGAATATGAGCGGGGAGCCGGGAGCCGGGAGCCAGGAGCCAGGAGCGTCCAGCAGGGAGCAGTGAGGAAGCAAGCCCGCTGCTGCAAGCCCCCTGCTCCGAGCTCCCTGCTCTCTGCTCCGAACTCCCTTCTCCCGGCCCGGGGCGGGAAGGGAGGGTTCGACGCATGTCTGCCGACAAAGACAAACCATGGTTTCTGCGGGACCTAAGCAAGGCCTCTTCCAAGGTCCAAGCCTTGGCCAAGATTGCCCGCAGACAGTACGAGTTCTCGCTGTTGCCCCCGGAGGAACAGAAGCGGCGACTAGCGCGGGCCGACGAAATCTTCCGCCGAGCCGGCGTCAAGATACTGGTTCCGGAGCCGGACGACCTGGACCAGGCGACCATCGAAGGCTCCGGCCGGGATTCGAATATGAGCGGGGAGCAGGGAGCCGGGAGCCAGGAGCCAGGAGCGGCCAGCAGGGAGCAGTGAGGAAGCAAGCCCGCTGCTGCAAGCCCCCTGCTCCGAGCTCCCTGCTCCCTGCTCCGAACTCCCTTCTGTCTCCTCACGGCCGCCACGTCCGGCCCTAGGACATCGGGATTGTCAGTCCGAGAACAGGGGTTCGACTCCCCTAGGGGGTGCTCGCTATCCGCTTCTTTGTGGTTTGGGGGCGGTCAGGTATTCGGCGCAGGGTCACGGCTCGGTGGTGATCGCCCGCTGCACCGCCTTGAGGTATGCTGTGCCGTCGGTGGCGGTAGGCGTCAAGTAGCCGCCCTCGCCGTTCTCGTTCCAGGCGTAAATCAACAGCAGCCGTTCTGGCAGGGTTTTGTCCGGGTGATCGTCCAGCCAGCGGACGCCCAGCCGCACGAATTCTTCCACCAGCTTTGGGCTGCGATCGGGATACCAGACGGACATCTTTTGCGGGGGCAATTTGCCTTCTTCCCAGGGGCGGCGGTCCCAGCCCGCGGTGATTACCGGCACATAGGGCAAAGGCGACGTCTTGGCGAAGTCCTCGAACAGGCGGCGGTTGTCTTCGATCAGTTGGCGGAACGGCCGGCTGCCGCCGCCGCTCATCCAACCCATGGGGTAGGCATAGCCGGTCAGAAGCGTGTAGCCGGAACGAGCCAGATCGGCCAAGTGGGGTCCGGGCGCGGTGCAGGCAGCTACCGCGACCCCTGGCAGCCCCGCCTGGCGGGCCTTGGCCCGCAGCGATTCCAGGGCCTGCCGCACTCCCTCTGGACCGCCAAAGGCCTTGCGCAGTTCCTCCGGAGAGAAGATGATCAGCAGGGGCTGGCCGCCCACCCGGAGGTGCGTGGGCTGTTGGAACAGGGCCAGCCAGCGCTGGCAACAGGCGTCCCAATCCTTCGGGCCGATGCGGAAACCGGCATGGTTGGCCACCAGCAGGCAGAACTTCAGCCGCTGCCGGTTGGAGGCCTTCAAATACAGCCCCAAGGCGTTATTGAGCGGCGTCTCCTTTTCCTTGCCCTCGGGGTAGTACCAGTCGAAGGCCCAGAACGCGATGCCGTGGTCGGCACAGTAGGCGATCTGTTTTTCCATGATCTCCACGGTGTCGTCGTGCCAGCCCCATACGGGCATGCGGTCGGCGTATTTGGTCCGCAGGAGCTCGGTAACGTGATCGGTTTTCCCGCTCCAGCCGTCGAAGTAGTAGGCTCCCACCATGGCCCGCAGCTTTGGCGACTGCGCTAAAGCCGGCAGCCAGGCCGCCGTGACGACGTATGCCAACGCGAACGCCGCCAGCGACCTGGCTGGCCACGATTGGGAATTGCAACGATTTCGATGCGCACACATGGGGGAAACTCCGGAGGCTTGAGGCAAATGGTGCGGGCGGCCTTCCCTTTTGATCCAAAGGGCCGCGCCAATGCCGCCCGTTGTGCCAAAACGGCGAGACATTTGCAAGTGGCCGAGCCCAATTGCCCCAGGGTGTCCGCGGCAATGTCCGTCATGGCGGAACCACCGGTAGCGTAGAAGGCGTGTCCGCGCGCCGTGCTGTGTGCCGCGGCTTGCCCCAAGGAAAGCCTTGCTCGAAGGACGCTGTCCTCTGCAAGTACGCGAACCGGAATTGGCAAGCGTCAAGCGCACTGCTTCTTACGAAGCAGTGGCACACAAGCACCGGTCGGCGCAGGGCGGAAAGGCCCAAAGCGCGCAAACCGGAAAGCGGGCCTACGGGCTGTGCCGCAGTTGGCGATAGAACGTTGCCCAGGGCTCTTGCTGCAACAACCCCGGGTGTGCCAGCACCACGAAGCGGCTGATCCCCTTGGCCTGACAGGTAGCGATATACGTCAGCGTACCGGCCGGGTCCTTGGTAATCAGACGCGGGTTGTGGTTCCACTGGATCACTACTTTATCTTTTGGCGTCAAGCCGACAATCACGTCCAGCAAAGCTTCGAGCGAGCGTCCCGGCTCCTGGGAGACGATGGGCAGGTCCATCCATACGACATAATCCACGTGCTCGCCGGCCGCTCTCCATATCCGCCGTGCTGTCTCGGTACCGCTGGGGTCGCGGAGCATCATGGCCGACAGCCACAACACAGCCTGGCGATTCTCTTGCTTGGCGCGCTGGACGAATGCGCTCACCGCCGATGCTGCTTCTTCGGGTGTAGGCCGTCGGGCTGGCTGCTCGAGAACATATGCCCAGGTGGGGGCCTCAATGTTGCGAATTTTTTCCAGCCATTGGGTGCGGTTTATCGCTCGGGTCTTGTCGAAACGCACGTCCAGCGGTGCCAGCCGTTCGGCAAAGCGCTCGTTGAAACTGGTCTCCCACCCTTCTGTACCGGCGGGAAACATGCCCGCGATCAGCCGGCCGCCGGCGGTCCTGTTGAGCCGGTTAACCAGCGCGATGGACTCGTCCAGGTCGGCGAAGGTCGGAGGCAGCATCCCTACGGAGACGGCGTCGAACACGCCAGCCCGCTGCCATTGTTCCACACTTGCCGCGACGGCGGCGCTGTTCTTGCTGGTCAAGGCCTCGGCCGCAATCCACCACAATGATATGGGAGGCTTGATCTTCGTCGCGCCGGCAGCAGCCTTTCGGACGTTGTTAAGAGCCTCGAGAAGCTCGATCACCTCTGATTCCTCGGGCTCCCACCAGGCCGTGTACATCTGTGCAAAGGCCCTGGTGGCCTCGTACATCGCCAAGGCCGCCTTCAGCCCGCCGTAGCGCTGGCTTGTACCCAACTGGCAGCCAACTAAACAATTGGGATTGACCTTGTGAATCGCTTCCGCGGTGTCGCGCAAGAGCCTGGCCATGCGGTCTCGCTGGGCGTCATCCTTCTGAAAGTCCTGGAACTGGAGAATGTAGGCATCGCAATAGGCGCCCACCTTGGCGGCAAACTGCGTGTCAAAGTTCCGCTGCAAAGGTGTGTAGATGGGCGTCATCCCGAGTTTCAGGTTGTGGCGGCCGCAGTACTCCCGAAGCGCCTTGGCGGCCGCCTCGGGGTCCTCTTTCTCTTTTTGAGGGGTGTGATGCCACGGCTCGGGATCGTACCACAACCAGCGGGCCGAGGGGGGCCTCTTGGCCTCTCCTGCTAGAACCATCTCCGCTGACGGCGTGACCCACCCCGGCGAACCCTTCCTGATCTGGCGGAACAAGGCTTCCATGTTGGCCGGATCCCTCAGATCCTGCGGCGCGGGCATGCACGTGACCAGGTCATCGCCCCGGCCAAGGATGGTGTTCCACACCTCGATCAACTTGTTACAGTTTCGGTAGGCGGGCACAACAAGTATGAACGGCACCCGGCGCGCGGGACCAGGCTCAGGGGCTGAGCCAGCCGGTTTATCACCCAGCGTCGGATGGCCGCTGATCTGCCCGAGGGCGGAACCAGCAAACAAGAGGGCGTAACATAAGAACACGTGAGTGGGGATACCGGCGCCTCGGCTCGTTACGTGAGGGTGCATAGCCCTGCTCCATTACATCGAACGACACTCAGATTGCCCGTGTGCTCCTGGGAGCTATGCAGGCGCTTGGGCAGCGAACAGCTCAACCGGCATTTTAGCGCTCCATTTCTGCCGGTCAACCACAGGGCAAGTGTGCCGCGGCTTGCCCCAAGGCAAACCCTGCTCGAAGGACGCTGTCCTCTGCAAGTACGCGAACCGGAATTGGCAAGCGTCAAGCGCACTGCTTCTTACGAAGCAGCGGCACACGGCAGCTTGCGAAGCGGTGGCACACGGCAGATCGTGCCTGAGACGGGCGAGGTTTTACTCTAGGTCCGGCAGGGATGCCTGACCTGGGGCGCGTGCTAATGGCCGATCAAGTCCCGCGTGTCGGCCAGTTTCCAAGTGTTACCTGCATCGGGCGATACCAACAGCACGCGTCGCCGGCCCCAATGGTCGTTTCGGTAGAACCAGTAGGTGGACCAATAGTCGTAGGAGAGGAAAAGCCGTCCCTTGCGGTCGATCGTCAACCGGTGGTAATACACGCTGTATTCGGACAGCGGTGGAACGACCAGCACCCGCGGCGGCTCCCAAGGCCGGTCGGCGGGCTTGCGCTGCCAGGCCAAGGTGGCGAAATGGCTGGCCGGGAAGGGCGGCTGGCCTCGCTTCCACAAACGAAATGCCAGGTGGAGCGAGTCGTCCGGACCGCACACCAGGCCGATGTAGGTCTGTTCAAGGCCTTCGCCGGTCAATGCCGGGACGGTCCAACCGCGGGTCGCGTCGTTGGGATCCAGCGATTTGGCGTAGGGGAAGGGCCGGCCGTGCGTCCCGGCTACCACATGCAAGAATCCTTTGCTGTCGATAGTGATGCTGGGCGAGTTATGCACATCGTTGGGGGGCGGGCCGTGGCCCACCAGCGCGGGCTTGCTGAGTTTCGCTGTGGCTTGATCATAGGTGGCGACGAACGTGGGAACGCCGGGCACCTGGATGCCGGGGTCGGTGGCCTCGGCCCAGACGATGTGGACCTTGTCGCCACGCGAGACCACACTGTTGGGCGCTCCCGAGTGGGCCGAAAACCCGATGCACTGCCGCGAAACCATTACGGGCGAGGCTATGGCCAGCCGACCTTGGCGCTCGACCGGCAGGAGCAACTCCAGGTCGTTGATCCGGCGCCAGATTCTTTTCGGGTCGGCGGCCGTCTGCGTGTATCGCAGGATGGCTGGCGGCCCATCGAGTTCGTTGTGGCCGGTGAACACTTCCAAATCGAAACTGCTGTTGCGCTGCCGGCCGGGGAGGGGGGCGGCAAAGAACGCGTTTCCGCCATCGCGAGAGTACACCAGCGAGGGCCGTCCACCCACCGAGGCCAAAAGATATATGGTGCCGTGCCGGTCGAAAGCGATTTTGGGGATCAGGGGGCGGGCGGTCTGCGGGCTGTCCTTGGGCCCGGCCTGCACTCGCACCGGTCGGATCACCCATCGGCCGGCTTCCCATCGCACCAGGCCGTCGGAGGCAATGCTCCAGGGCCGATTGGCGTGGTCGAAGTAGTACGCATTCTCCACCGGGTAATCGGGCAGATATCCGAACTGCTCGTTTTCGTGGCGATAAGGCTGCAAAACGATGGGCATGGGCAAGGGGCGAGCCGCCGGTGGTTCTCCTGCCAGAAGCTTCAAAGTAGAGTAGGTCGAAAAATGGGGGTCCTCGGCTGGAGTGGCCCGTAAATGACACACCCGCCGCTGGCCGGCGGCAGGTGCAGCCCGCACCACCACCTTGGCGGTTTCGCCCGGTGCCAAGACCACCTGCTTGGCCGAAAGCTCGGCGGGCCACGGTTTGTCAGGAAACTCCAGGTCCAGGCCGATGGTTCGCCGTGCGGGGGCGTTGTTATGGACCACGAACGTGGCTTCGATGGGTTGTCCCGGCTGGCCATACACCGTGCGCTGATAGGGAGTAACCATCCAACGGTACCAGGCCAGCGGGAAGAATGCGTCGGCCTGCGGTGTCCAAAGACAGTGGTCGGGCAGGGGGTCGGACCGTTCCCAGCGGGTCAGGCCGTCGATCTCGACGATCGCCTGTTGCACGGGCAAATGCAGCCGCCAGGGGATGGGTCCACGGGATTCGGCAGCAGGAAGCTCATAGGTGGCACGTCCGCCAGCCACCGGCAGAGTGGCAAGGCGCTGGGCTTGGCCATCGTAAAGTTCCAGCGGCCGTGCCGTTTCAGGCAGGCCCGAAATGTCCATACGGATCGGGCCGCTCCGCGGCAGGAAGCACACATCGCCGGGCCGATCGGGCCGATAAAGCACGATGGGCTCCTGGTGCCGTTCGTCGCGGTGCCCGCGGGCTGTTTCAATCAGGAACTTGGGGCAATTGGTGCGGAACCCCCAATACATCGACTGGCCGTATCGATCCTGCGAGACCGTAATGTTCAGGCCGTAAACGCCCTTGCGGGGCACCGCTACCGCCAGGCGGACTCGGCGCGGGGGACCGAGCTTGCCCGGCGGCATGCCGTCGTCTTCGATCGTTACGTCTCGAAGGACCTCGCGGTCTGGTGCCACCAACACCGCCCGAAGGTCCGTCTGGCGCCGGCTTTCATTGCGGTCGCATTTCTCCAGGTCGATCACCAGTTCGCCGGGTTCGGCCAGGAAGTAGGCACCACCACAACCACCGATCCGCAGATCGATGTCTGGCGATGGCTCGGCCGAGAAGGTCGCGGCCGAAAGCCAGCAACAGGCGGCTGCGGCCACCAGCGCTCGCCAAAGGCGCGTGGAATTGACGGTGAGCATGGCTGTCATCCCCTGGTAGCAAGGCATCCCTTTGAACCGCCGGAAACGCCCAAACCCGGTACGGGTGGGGCATTGCCTTGGCCCCCATCATGCCATAGGGCTTCCGGCGCGTCAAAGCCGGCAAACGCGGAGGGGCGCGCTTGCCATGGCGGGCCTTCTGAGAGTGGCCCAGGGGTACGCCGGCCGCAACGGCGGGCGAGGTTCTGGCCAATCGTGCCACAACTTGCCGCAAGGCAAATAGCGCCCGTAAGAACGCCCCGCTCTACTGGTAAGCAAACGGGGTTGGCGAACTACGCTGGCACTGCTTCTGACGAAGCAGTGGCACACACGGCGCACACGGATTCCGCAAGCGTCAAGCGCACTGCTTCTTAGGAAGCAGTGGCACACATGGAGGCGCGCCATGAGCCGGCAGCGTAAGCTGCCGGTGGAATGGGGAGTCGAAACGGAGCGCGGCCGTTCGGCCCTCCGGCGCTCGATTGACCGCGGCGCAGGTGGCGGTTAGGCTGGTAGCCGGGATGTACGGGTTTTCGATGCGGAGGGTCACCATGCAGAAACCGCGATATCGGCAATGGGCCAAGTATCTGGTGTTTACAGCGGCGGCGGTGGGGTGTGTCCTAATAGTGGGGGGGCAAGCCGCTGGGGCCCAGCCCGGCGACGGCAAGCTGCGGATTATCGTTTTCGGTGCCCATCCCGACGACTGCGAGATTCGGGCTGGCGGGACCGCGGCCTTGTGGGCGGCTGCGGGGCATCACGTGCTGATGGTATCGGTAACCAACGGCGACATCGGTCATACGCAGGTCTTCGGGCCGGAATTGGCGGCCCGCCGCAAGGCCGAGGTCGAGGCTGCCGACAAACATTTGGGCGCCTCCACCCGGGTGCTGGACATCCACGATGGCGAATTGGAACCGACGCTAGAGAACCGCCGCACCATCACGCGGGCCATCCGGCAGTGGCAGGCCGATATCGTCATCGCGCACCGGCCGAACGATTATCACCCCGACCATCGCTACACGGGGGTGCTGGTGCAGGACTCGGCCTACATGGTAACGGTGCCGTTTTTCTGCCCGGATACGCCCGCCTTGCCCCGCAACCCGGTGTTTTTGTACTCCGAGGATGGGTTTGAGCGGCCGAACCCCTTCCGGGCCGACATTGTGGTGGCCATCGACGCGGTCATCGACCGCAAGGTGGAGGCGCTTTTGATGATGGAATCGCAGTTTGTCGAAGGGGGGGCTAACGGTCCCATGCCCAAGGACGCGGCAGAGCGCAAGGTGCGTGCCGAGAGGGCAGCGGCGGGCTTTCGGGCTCGGGCCGAAAATACCGCCAATCGCTTCCGCGACAAACTGATTCAGCTTTACGGCCAAGAACAGGGCAAGAAGGTCCGGTATGCCGAGGCCTTCGAGATCTGCGAATACGGCCGGCGCCCCGGCGCCGAGGAAATCCGCCGGCTGTTCCCGTTCTTCCCAAGCCGGTAGCATTTCGGTAAGGGGCCTGCGCCAAGGCGAAGAGGGCGGGAGGAATTAGCCGAGTGGCACCGCAAGCGAGCCTCCGGGGGTGGCCGGCCGGGCGAGAGTGATTTTCATCCTGGCAGCTTGGGCTTGCCCGATACAGCCCAGAGTGGTGGCACGTGGTATGGCAAAGAACTTGGCCAAGCGCAGGCAGGTGATGGCCCGGTCGATGCAACTGGGGCATTGCATCTGCGATCCGCGCAAGCCTTGCCCTTGCCCAACGCTTCGGGAGCATGATGTCTGCCCATGTGCAGGCGAGCACCTGGAGCCACCTCCCGGGCCGGTGCGACTGACCGAGCGGGTGGCCAGTCCGGGTTGCGCCTCGAAGATCGACGCGGCCACCCTTCGCCGGGTGCTGGCGGGCCTTTCGGTGCCCGATGATCCTCGCGTGCTGGTCGGCATGCCCGCCGGCGACGACGCGGGGGTGTATCGTCTTGACGACCACGTGGCCCTGGTGCAGACGGTGGACGTGTTCGCCCCATCGGTGGACGACCCCTATCTGTTCGGGCAGATCGCGGCGGCCAATTCGCTCAGCGATGTGTACGCCATGGGGGGCCGGCCGATTACGGCCCTTTCCATCATTGGATTTCCTGCGCGAAGCCTGCCAGACAGCGTGATGCGGGAAATCCTGCGTGGCGGGATCGATAAGATGGCCGAAGCCGGCGTGGCGGTCATCGGCGGCCACAGCATTCAAGACGAGGAGGTCAAGGCGGGCTTTGCGGTTACCGGGTTGATTGATCCCGAGCGGGTGGTGGCGCGGGCGACAGCCAAGCCGGGCGACCGGCTCGTTCTCACCAAACCCATTGGCACCGGGATCGTCGCGTTTGCGGCGCAGATCGGCCGCGCCCCGCCCGGCAGCCTGGAAGCCGCGGGCCGCTCGATGGCGGCGCTCAATCGCACAGCGGCCGATGCCATGCTCTCGGCCGGGGCCCATGCGGCCACCGACGTCACAGGGTTTGGGCTTTTTGGGCACTTGGCAGCGATGGCCGCCGATGCCGGGGTTGACGTGGAGGTGCTTTGGGACGATATTCCGCTTTTGCCGGGTGTGCTGGAATGCCTGGCCGAGGGGATCGTCCCGGGGGGCGCCGAACGCAACCGGGAGTCGGCCGAGGGGGCCGTGGCGGCCGCCGAGGGTGTTACCTCCAGCATGCTCGACGTGGGTTACGACCCGCAAACCTCCGGCGGATTGCTGATCGCTGTGGCCGAGGAGAATGTCGCCGCGCTGCTGGCGGAGCTGCATCGGGGCGGCATCAGCGGCGCTGCGGTAATTGGCCGAGTGTTAGGGCCCGGCCGGGGGCGGGTGCATGTACGTACCGAAGGCCGCCGCATGGTGCCGGCGGCAAGCCTGTCCAGCCTTCCGGCGGTTCAAACCCCAACAACTCAGGTGGAGGCCACCATGTCATGCTGCGGGCACGACGCGCCCGATAAGAATCCCAGCGAACCGGCCACCTCGGCCGGCGGCATACCGCAGGCGCAGGAAAAGTTTGTCGAGTTCCTAGGGATAGCCAATGCCCCGGGCCGGCTCGACGCTCGGACCAAACGCGCCATCGCCATTGCCCTGTCGGTCCAGGCCCGCTGCGAACCGTGCCTGAAAAGCCATATCCACAAAGCCCGCCAAATGGGGTTCACTCAGGAGGAAATCGACGAGGCGGCGTGGCTGGCAATCGCGTTTGCGGGTTCACCGGCCATGATGTTTTACAACGCCCTGCGGAAATCATGAATCGCCTGCCGTGGCACTGCGGGCGGGTTGCGAACGAGGCGAGAAGGCCCCATGGCCAGCCCTGTGCGATGACCGAAACACGCATGGGCAGGGCGCCTGGGGGTCCGGCAACGGATGTTTTCAAAAACCAATGACCAGCCTTCTGCGGCGGAGGTGACCGGTGCCTGGTGGTGCCCCTGGTCTTCAAAACCAGCGTGGGGTTCGCAAGGGCCCCAGGTGGGTTCGATTCCCATTCACCTCCGCCATTTTATTGGCGGTGGGCGTGGGGCTATTCGTGCTGGGCGTGGGATTTCACCGGGCCGCCGTGCTGGAAGAATCGGAAGAGGAGGTGGAAATAGAGGTCCCGTCGCCATGGGCGCCGCTTGTGCCGGGCCAGGCGCCTGGGGCCGAGGAATCGCCGGCCGACGCGGAACATCTCCCGCCGCCAGAACCGCCTGGGCCGGGCGGTTTGCCGGGGGGGATTCTGCCGGGCCTTCCGAGCCAGGGGTTGCCGGGGGGCATGGCGTCCGGGATGGTGCCGCCGTTTGCTCCCCCCATCTTCGTGCCGCCCCAGAAGCAGAAGGTGGTGCGTGTCGTTCAAAAACCGGGCGAACTGCCGGAACCCCGGTTGATTTACGCAGCCACCATCGGCGCTGTCGCGCGCCTGGAGACAGGCGAGTTGCGGCTGATCGCCGGCGCCCGGGAGGGCCCCGCACTCTGCCCCACGTGAGTGAAGTAAGCGGAGGTCATGGTGTCCATGGCCGGGGAAAACTCGCAGCCGTGGGGCGTCCGCATGGCCCGCTGGCGGCTGGCGGCGCAAGTGGCGTTTTCGGCGCTGTGGCTAGGGCCGTTTCTGCCGCAATTGCACATGTTCTGCGGGGTGGCGTTTCATTGTCACTCGTGCCCCCTGGCATTGCTGGCGTGCCCGATTGGGGTGCTGGCCCAATTCAGCGCGCTGCGCGTGTTTCCCTTCGTAGCCGTGGGCACCCTGCTGATCGCCGGTGCGCTGGTGGGAAGTTTTGTATGCGGGTGGGCCTGCCCGTTTGGTCTGTTGCAGGACCTGCTGGCCAAGGTCCCCGTGCGCAAGTTCTCTCTGCCCGCGCGGCTCGGATGGACGCGGTACGCGGTGCTTGTGGCCCTGGTGCTGGCCATTCCGTATGCTTTTGGCGAAGACCATCCGTTTTTCTTCTGTCGGGCGTGCCCGGCCGGGGCGCTGGAGGCCTCGCTGCCGAACGTTGGTCGGCAGGCATTGGCTGGGCTGACGATCACCCGGCCGGGACCGATTAAACTGGCGGTCCTGGTCGCCGTCCTTTGTGGGGCCGTGGTGGTGTGGCGGCCGTGGTGCCGGCTGCTCTGCCCGCTGGGGGCGCTGTATGCTTTGTGCAACCGCTTTTCTCTCTTTTTTCTGCGGTTCCACCCCGAGCGATGCGGAGGGTGCGCCGAATGCCGCAGCTTGTGCCGAGGCGGCGGCCGGCCACAGGACCGGCTCGATTCGCTGGCATGCCTGCGGTGCCTGGAGTGCCGCAACTGCCGCTCGATCTCGGTAGAAGCAGCCTGGACCCGCCACGCCGCTGGCGATGGCACGGCGCAACCGGCCGGCGGATAGCACCGGCCCAAGCGCCGCCGCCAGGCAAGACACGGCCACCGGCCAGCCCGGTGCCAATCCGGCCAACGGCCGCCTTTGGACAAGCGCCGGCGGCTACTTTTCCAAGGTGATGGCGGCCAGCACGGGGGCCGAAGGCGTCCCCAGATCGCGGAAGACGACCTTTTGGACCACAGCCGGCCGCAGTTCCACGCCCAGCACGTTCAGATGCCAGGGATCGCCCGAGAGCCCCAGGCACACTTCGTCCGCTTCGGGGGCGGAGCACCAGTCATCGCTGGTCCGGCCGGCAATCAGCGGCACGACTTGCCGTTGGCCATCGGCATAATGGATGACGTACTCGGCCAAGGCGCCGAAGGGGCCGGTGCCGGGGTCGGCCGGGGCCCATCCATGCACCGCACCGAGAAAATACAACCGTTTGCCCTGCTGGCCGACGGCGATTTCGACTTCCCGGGGCCAGGTGCGGTCCTTGGGGGCGTGCGGCGAATGGAGCACCACCAAGGCGCGTCCCTGGTTCTTCGCGGGATCGACAATGGTGAAGGGCACGCCGGCCACCACCTGCGGGCCCACCCGCAGCCCGGTGAAAAGCAGTTTGCCAGGCTTGGGCACGCCGAAGGGGGCGGTAAACGGATCGGTGTTGGCCACCGAGGCAAGCTCGAGCATGCGGCACTGCGCGGCCGAAAGCGGCTTGGCCAGCGGCAGCTCGACCAATCCCGGGATGGTCTGCGGCTGGGGGGCCTGCTTCTGATAGAGGGCCACCACCCGGGCGAAATCCCAGGGTTTGGCCTGGTCGGGCCGCACCAATACTTCGACGCCGGGCAGGCTCCCTTGCAGCGGCCGCGACCGCGGCACGTGAAGAACCGTCCGCCTGGGCGCCGTGCGTGCTGGCCCGGACCATTGGACCTCGATGCCGCGGGCAGTACCCCGAGTGCGCAGGCTCAGCGGACCGAAGTGGGTGGGCGCATTTTCAACAACGATTTCTTTGCCCTCGGCCAGCCACTCGTCCGGCGCACCCAGCAACAGGTGCAATTCGTCGCCGGCTTCGTGGACCAGCATATGCCGGAGCATCAGGGCGTAGTTGGCCGCCCCGGTTACGTGCGGAATGGTATGGCCCCACGCGAAGCGCCGCTGGTAATAGATGCCTTCGGGAAAAGCGTGGGCAGCCGTGGAGTGCAAAAGGTACCAGTAAAAGTCTTCGACCACCTGATCGTGCTCGCCGCGGATCAAGGTGGCCATGGTGGTGTACGCCGACATGTACGGGTGGATCGCCCCTTTGGTGCCCAGCCACTGGATGGTCCCCTCGATGAACCCCCCGCCATGAATTTTCCGTGCGTGATGGAGGGTGGCGGTTACGCGGGGGTCCTGCCGATCGAAGACTTCGGTGGGCCAGAGCGTCTCCGTGTTTCCCCAATGGGTACCGTCTTTTTCCCAACTGGGTGGAAAGTGGGGCAGTCCGGTGCGTTTCCAGGCGGCATCGAAGGCTTGGCGATATTCGGCGGCCTCTTTCTCCAACGCGGCGGCATCGGCCGCCTTTCCCAAAGCCCGGGCCGCATCGGCAGTGCATAGCACTCCCCGCAGGTTCCAGATATCGTAGCCCACGATGTGGTGCTTGCCGTCCCACAAGTACTCGCCATCGGCCGGTGCCGCTGGCAGCACGCCTGCAAAAGGCGAGTCTTTGGGGGCGCGGCGGCGGGCCAGAGCAGTCCACTGCACCGCGCGTACCATCTGCGGGTACACCCGCTCCAGCCACGCCCGATCGCCCGTGATCTTCCAGTACTGCCACAGGACCCACACGGCTTGGCCGTTGGCATCGAGCTGGTCTTTTTGCGATTCGAACCGGCCATCGGGACGCTGGCAGGCGAGATAATGTTCCGCCGCTTTGCGTGCGGCATCCCAAAGGCCGGCTTCTTCCAGTTCCATGATCTGATAACCGCCGTCGCGGATGTAAAATTCGTCGTAGAACCCTTCGCCCCCTTTCAGTACGCCGTGGTCGTTGGCAATGAGCTGGCAGACGTGGGCGGCCCGCAAGGCCTCGGTGGCCTTTGGGCAAGGAACCTCGATGCGCGCAGCCGGGGCAAGCACGCCCCGCCAGTAGTCCACCGCGCGCTGGAGCCACACCTTGGCATCCTCTTGACCGAAAGCGCCCGCCGCTCCAAGCGGGCTGAACGGAATACGGAACACCCCCTCGCCGCTTGTCCCCGGGGCGAGCGACCAGGCGGCCATCTCCCGGCCCGAACGCCCCTTGCCCGATAGCTCCACGGCCACTTGCGCCTCGGCGGGCGTCTGCCCCGTGTTGGTGGCCTTGACCGCGATCCAGTTCAAAAAGTTCTCCCCTTCAGTGGGCCAATCGAAGGCCTTCTTCCAGTCTTTGACCGAAGGCAGCGGCGTGGCCCAAAGGGTGAACTCATAGCGCACCGCCCCGTCCTCGGCCTGAAGCACGATGATAGGCATCCAGCCTTCGTACAGCGTCTTGGTCTGTTTGCGGCTCAAAGGGGCAAGCTGCTTGCCGAACCGGATGCGGGCCTCTGCACCCTCGGCCAAAAGCAGCGCATTGGCCGGCGTAATTCGCGTGCCGTGCTGGTAATCCTTCAGCCCAATCACGTTCCATGAGTTGCGGAAGTAATCGAACGGCTCGCCAGCGCAGACGGGCCCGCCGACGCACAGCAAGGCCACTGCGGCCAAAAACCCAACCAGCTTCATACGTCGTCTCATGAGCGATCTCCCCTTGCGAGGCGATAGTGATACCGCATCGAACCGCGCGACCCAAATTACCACGAGGCAAACGCCCGGGCAATGCGGTGTCCCACGATGTTTTCGGCGGCTCTGTGCATATGCAGGTGCCGGCTGAGCCGCTGCGAGTGAACTGGGCCTTCTTGGCCCCTAAGTCTCCGGCCTGCGTGGGAGCGGTTCCATTTTCTGACTTTTCTACGCGCCGAACACCCGGATAATTCGTTAAGCAGCAGAGGGTGAGCTGCGGCGGCGGCCGCACGAGGGCTCTCCGTACCGTGTTTTGAGCGATCATGGCCATGGATCCCAAGCTTGACCCGGCCAACTATTTGCCGATGACGCCGGCCCAGGTGGCGGCCCGCGGCTGGGATAGCGTCGATGTCGTCTTTGTGACCGGCGACGCCTACGTGGACCACCCCAGCTTTGCCATGGCCCTCCTGGGCCGGCTGATGGAGGCTGAAGGGTTTCGGGTGGCCATCCTCAGCCAACCCGACTGGCGGTCTTGCCAGCCGTGGCAGCAGTTCGGCCGGCCCCGCCTGTGTTTTGCCATCAGCGCGGGCAATATGGATTCGATGGTCAACCACTACACGGCCAATCGGAAGGTCCGCAACGACGATGCCTACAGTCCGGGGGGGCAGATTGGGCGGCGTCCGGACCGCGCAACGGCCGTGTATTGCCAGCGGGCCCGCGAGGCTTTCAAAGGGGTGCCCATCATCGCGGGGGGGGTGGAGGCCAGCCTCCGCCGCCTGGCCCACTACGACTACTGGAGCGACAAGGTTCGCCGTTCCATTCTTTTGGACTCCAAGGCGGACCTGCTGGTCTTCGGCATGGGGGAGCGGCCCCTGTTGGAGATTTTGCGCCGGCTGGCGGCGGGCGGCACACCGGCCGACTGCCGCGACCTGCCGGGGGTGGCGTACCGGCTTGGCGCAAGCCAGGTGCCTCCGCCGGGCCAGGCGTTCGATCTGCCCGATACCATCGAGCTGCCAAGCTATGAAGAGGTAGTGGCCGATCGCCGGCGATTTGCCGAGATGACCCGCATCGCCCATTTAGAGACCAATCCCTACAACGCGCGGCGTCTGGTGCAGCGCCACGGCCCGGAGGCCGTGGTCGTCAACCCTCCTGCGCTGCCTCTGACAGAAAAGGAGATGGACCGGGTGTACGGCCTGCCGTTCATGCGCCATCCGCACCCGGACTATGGCGGGCGAACGATCCCGGCGTTCGAGGTCGTCAAGGACTCGATCCAGATCATGCGGGGTTGCTTTGGCGGGTGCACGTTCTGCTCCATCACTGCCCATGAGGGGCGGATCATCCAGAGCCGCAGCCAGCGCTCGATTTTGGACGAGATTGGCCGCCTGGTGCGGGACCCGGATTTCAAAGGCACGGTGAGCGACCTGGGGGGGCCTACGGCCAACATGTACCGCATGAACTGCAAGCGTCCCGAGGTCCGCCAAAAATGCCGCCGCCTGAGCTGCGTACACCCTACGGTGTGCAAATTGCTCGACACGGATCACGGCCCGCTGGTTCAGTTGCTCCGTGCCGCCCGCGCTGTCCACGGCGTCAAGAAAGTGCTGGTGGCCTCCGGCGTGCGCATGGACCTGGCCCTCCGCAGCCCGGCCTACCTCCGCGAACTGGTGCAGCACCACGTGGGCGGCCATCTGAAGGTCGCCCCGGAACATAGCCACCCCGAGGTGCTCCGTCGAATGAAGAAGCCCGGCATCGAGACCTTCGAGGCGTTTGCCGCCTGCTTCGACCGCCTTTCCCGCGAATCGGGCAAGCTCCAGTATTTGGTGCCGTATTTCATCGCCGGGCACCCCGGTTGCGGCTTGGCCGAGATGATTGCTCTGGCCCAGTTCCTCAAGCGGACCGGCTACCGGCCCGAACAGGTCCAGGACTTCTACCCCACCCCGTTCGACATTGCCACGTGCATGTACTATACGGGCATCGACCCCATGACGGGCGAGGAGGTGTTTGTGCCCCGGGGGGCCCGGCAGCGCCGGCTCCAGCGGGCGTTGCTTCAGTTCTTCATGCCGGACCGCTACTTCGATGTGCGCGAAGCCCTGATTGAAGCCGGCCGCGAGGACCTCATCGGCGACGGACCGGAGTGCCTCATCCCCGCCAAGCCACCCCCAGGCGCAAGGCCCGCGCGGACGGTTTCGAAGCGGCACACGGGGCAAGTGCGGGCCGCAGTGGCCCATCCGCCCCCCGGCCCGCCCCCGCCAGCCGCGTCGGACGCGGGGCAATCCATCGGTTATCGACCTCACCGCAAGTCGGCCCGGCGCAGGCCGCGCCGCTAGTCCCCCATGGGCCGATCGCCGCCAGGGCGCATTCCCGGGGGCCGCGTCCTTCCGGGCCCCGGCCGATTTGCTAATTGTCATAGGGAAAGTATGATAGCAGTAGCGCGCCTTGGGGCCCGCGAGGTGCGGAAATCTTCTCCCCTGGCCGCCCCTGACCTTTCTTGACGGGAAAGGAAGCAATCATGAAGTCCTATCCCAGCTTTCAGGCTCTCTCTAGAACGAGCCCGCGACGGCGCGGGGGCTTCACCTTGGTCGAGCTGTTGGTGGTCATCGCCATCATCAGTGTGCTGGTGGCGCTATTGCTGCCGGCCGTCCAGGCCGCTCGCGAAGCCGCCCGGCGGTCCAAGTGCGGCAACAATGTCAAGCAGATCGGCTTGGCCATGCAGAACTATCTCAGTGCTTATCAATCGTTTCCCCTCGGGGGCCAGTGGACCCTTTCGGGGGGCTATGGCCATTCGTGGTGGGTCCGCATCCTCCCCTACATCGAGGAGGAAAGCACTTATAGCGCGTTCGACCAGCGGAGTTCGGTCACCGGATGGCTGGGGACCAACGGCAACGATTACAACCGCGATCTGCTCCGCGGTGCCCGGTTTTCGTTCATGAAGTGCCCCTCCAGCACACTGGAAGAGTTCGTGCTCCAGAACGATCCGCCCGGTGCCCCCGCCTTGGTGATGAGCGCCAACTACGTCGGCATCATGGGCGCCTTGGATCACCCCACCACGCGCGACAAAGGCCCTACCCCCGGCGCCTACGGCAAGATCTCGTTCGGCGGTGTGCTGTTGATGAACGACGCCAAGTCGAACCAGCCCTATCAGACCCTGGCCATCACCCCCAGCGCCATCAAAGATGGATTGAGCCACACGATGGTCATTGGCGAGCAGTCCCGGTGGTGTGTCGATTCGATGGGGGTGAAACGCGACTGCCGCAGCGATTGCGGCCACGGCTTCCCCATGGGGCCGGGCAACGACGGCTGGGAGCGGGCGTTCAACCTCACCTGCGTGGTCCACCCCATTGGCGAGACGTATTATGAAGCCCTGGGCGTGGCAGGCAATTGCGGACCCAACCGCCCCCTCCAATCCGCCCATGGCGACGGCGCCCAGGTCCTGATGGCCGACGGATCGGTCCACTACCTGACCGGCTCCCTCGACATCCAAGTGCTTTACAACCTCGCCAACCGGGACGATGGGAAGCGCATCGACTATGAAGACTTTTAGAGAGGTGGCCACCCTGGCAGTATTGGCAGGCGCATTAGCCCTGGGCGCAGGTTGTTCGCGCGAGCGCGGGAACGTAGTCGGCCGGGTTACCTTCCAAGGCAAACCCGTCACCCACGCGCGGATCGTCTTCTGCGATCCCGAGTACGGCACCTATATCACGGCGGCTCTGGACGCGGATGGCCGATTCGAAATGCGCACCGCCGAGGGCCCCGGCCTTTGGGTAGGCACCTACAAAGTGGCAATCGTCCCCGAGCTGGAAGAACCTCCCCTGGGCCCCGCCCCGCCCCCCAAGCCTCGCCCCGCCCCCCTCGTCCCCCCAAAATACATGGATTTCCGAACGACCCCGTTGGTGGTGGATGTGGAAGAATCGAACGGGCCGTTCGAGTTCGATTTGCAACCTTAGGTCAGGCCACGACTCGGGCAAGCGGCAACGCTTAAGTCCGCGCGCATAGTGGCCTACCAACCCGGGCGGAGCCAAAAGGCGGCCGACGGCACGGCTCGGGGCCGTCGTTAGGAACGCACATGACCGACTGCCACGACCCGATGACCGCTTCCCCCGTCCCAAGCCTCCCTGCCGGCCGGACCTTGGTGGCGGTGGCTACCTACAACGAAATCGAAAACCTGCCCATTTTGGTGGCCGAGGTCTTCCGCTGGCTCCCCCAGGCAGACATCCTGGTCGTGGACGACAATTCGCCGGATGGTACCGGCCGGTGGTGCGACGAGCAATCGGGTCGCGACCCTCGCTTGAAGTGCCTTCACCGGCCGGCCAAGCTGGGTCTGGGCACCGCCACCGTGGCTGCCTTTGAGTATGCCTTGCAGCACGGCTACGAGTTCGTCATCACCATGGATGCCGATCTGAGCCACCCTCCGCAATACTTGCCCCGCCTGTTGGCCGGTATGGACCCGCCGGGCCGGCCCCCGCGGGACGTGATGATCGGTTCGCGCTACGTGCGTGGCGGGCGGATCGAAGGCTGGCCACTGCGCCGCCACTTGATGAGCCGGGCAATCAACGCCTACGCCCGCTGGCTCCTGAGACTTAAGCCCCGCGACTGCAGCGGCGCGTTTCGGTGCTATCGCACCAAAGCGCTCCGCCAAATCGATTTCACGGCCATCCGCTCTGGGGGGTACTCCTTCCAAGAAGAAATCCTCTGGCGGCTCCAGCGGGCCGGCGCCCAGATTGGCGAGACACCCATCACTTTTGTGGACCGACAAAAGGGACGTTCCAAGATCGATCTCCAGGAGGGGCTAACGGCGTTGCGAACGCTCTTCTGGCTGGCGTGGGAGGCGGGGGGGAGCCCAAAGCGTTGAGCATCCCCCATTGGTGGAGGCGACACGCCGCGGCCTGCGTCGTATGCTGAAGGCCCCCACGGTCCGCAACGATGGCCAGGCCGCAGGAGGGCCCGCTGCCCATGATCCCCGGTTCTCCCCTGAAGGCGCTATCGATCGCCCCGTTCCACCCCGCCAGCAGCCTTGATTTCTTGCCCGCGGAGCAGTTGCGCCAGTTGCAATCGCACCGCTTGCGGCAGACGGTGCGGCGGGCTTACGACCGGGTGGCCCTGTACCGCAAGCGCCTGGACCAGCGCGATCTTCGCCCCGAGCGGATTTGCACGGTGGAGGACATCGCCCTTTTGCCGTTGACCACCAAAGCCGACCTCCGCGAGGCCTACCCCCGGGGCATGTTCGCCGCCACCCTGGGCGAAATCGTCCGTCTGCAAGCCTCGGGCAGTGTGGCCGGTAAACCCACCGTCTCGGCCTTCACCCAGCACGATCTGAACATGTGGACGGGCGTGCTGGTCCGCGCGCTGGCCGCCTTCGGTATCCGCCAAGGCGATGTGATCCTCAACGCTTTCGGCTATGAACTCTTCACCGGCGGCCTGGGCTTCGACTACGGCAGCGAGGCCTTGGGAGCCACGGTAATCCCGGTGCCGGCCGGCCAGACCGATCGGCAAATCCAGATCATGAAGGATTTTGGGGTCTCGGCCATCTGCTGCACCCCCAGCTACTTCCTGCACCTTATTGAGCGGGCCGAAGAACGGGGCGTGGACCTCAGCACCCTGCCGCTCCGCGTGGGCGCCTTTGGCGCCGAGCCCTGGACCGAAGCCATGCGGGCCCGCATCCAGCAATCGGCAGGCATCAAGGCATACGATATCTACGGCGTCTCGGAAATCATCGGGCCCGGCGTGGCCGCCGAGTGCCACGCCCAGCAAGGCCTGCACGTGTTCGAAGACCAGTTTTATCCCGAAATCATCGATCCCGAAACCCACCAGGTGCTGCCCGACGGGCAGGAGGGCGAGCTGGTGCTGACCACACTCACCAAGGAGGCGATGCCGCTGTTGCGATTCCGCACCCGCGACATCACCGCCCTGGTGCCGGAACCCTGCCCCTGCGGGCGGACCTTGCGCCGCATCCGCCGTATCAGCCGGCGGAGCGACGACATGTTCATCGTCCGCGGCGTCAACGTGTTTCCCTCGCAGATCGAGGCGGCCCTGCTGGCCGTCGAGGGAACCCTGCCGCACTACCAGATCGTCCTTACCCGCGAAAAGGGCCTCGACGAGATCGAGGTGCAGATCGAAGTCACCCCCAACGTGTTCAGCGACCGGATCAGCGCGCTGGAGAATTTGCAACAAACCATCGCCCGACAGATCGAACACTCGCTGGGGCTGCGCGTGGCTGTGACGCTGGTCGAACCCCATACCATCCCGCGGAGCGAGGGAAAGGCCCGCCGCGTCATCGACCGCCGCGGCATATGAGGATTGCTCCGCCGGGGCTCCCAGGCCCACGCTAAGCCCCCGTCAAAGGATCACCCCGTGGTCACCGCCCCCAGCGGCGGGTTTCGGGTCAACCCCACGGCGCTGGCAACGCAAGCAGGTCCTCCGATGAAGATCACGCAGCTTTCGGTTTTTGTGGAAAACAAACCGGGCCGGCTCGCCCTGCCCTGCCGCCTGCTGGCCCAGGCCGGAATCAACATCGTCACCCTCTCGCTGGCCGATACCCAGCAATTCGGCATCCTCCGCCTGATCGTCCGCGACTGGTCGCGCGCCAAAGAGGTCCTGGAACGCGCAGGCCTGGCGGTAAACGTAACCGAGGTGCTGGCCGTCGAAGTCGCGGACCGGCCCGGCGGACTGGCCGAACTGCTTGACGTGCTGGAACCCGCAGGCGTCAATGTGGAGTACATGTATGCCTTCGCCACCCGCCTCGGCGACAAAGCGGTACTGGTCTTCCGCTTCGACCGCCCCGAGGAGGCCATCCGTGCCCTTGCCGAACGAGGCATGAACGTGCTCGATCAGGTCGAACTCTTCGCGCGCATGGAAAAGCCGTAACGCCCCCCACGCCCATCCCCGCCCTTTGCGGCACGCCAAAAATAAGGGCAGGGCGCGGTAAAGTGGGGCCGACGAAGATGAATGCTGCCACGCCAAGCTCACTCGCCCGGGACGGTGAAGCTGACGACCACGTGCTTAGGCTTCTGCTGAAAATGGGCGGAAACCGATTCGCGGCTGAGCTGGACGATCTTGTCCAGCGGCTTGTCCGCAGGGACGCCCTGGAAGTTGATGGTGACGACCACCAGCGAACCGTTGGCCCACCGGAAGCCCACAGACGGTTTCGTGCCTACCGATTTTTCCAGGTCCGCTGCCACTTCTTGCGAGTGGGCGAATCCGCTCTTCATGGAGTCGACCGCGCCACAGCCCCCCAGGGCCAGGGCGATAAACAACAGCAGCACTCGGGTTTTCATGGCTCCCCCCTCAGGACGCCGAAACGCTCGGGTCGAGCGGCAAGCAGCACAGCAGACCGCCCGCTGCAACCGGCTGTTGCACGCCCTTTCCCACCGCCGTCCATTCTGCCCCCAGCACCCCCGCCCGCTCAAGCACCGTCTCCGCCGCCTTCTCGTGATCGTCTGGCCGCCACCCGTATTTGTCCAAAAAGGATTTGCCCAGCCGGCGGAGGTCTGCCCGCACCTTTTTTTCCGCTCGGTCCAGCCAATGATGACGTTGCGGCAGACTGTATCCAACCGCCGCGACTACTGGAAGGCCTCGTAGGCGGTCGTCCCGCAGGGCTCTTCGGCTCGATCACCGGCAAGGGCATCGCGCGGTCGGCCCGTCAGCGCCCCTTGGGGCGAATCGGCCCGCCCCGACCACTCGCCGGCCGGGCCGACGTCGGGCCCAAAGGGCTACTTGCGGCGCAACTGGCGGAAGTAGCCCACGGTGGCGATTTCAAGCTGCGCTTCGCCAACACAGGTCACAGTTCCAGTACGCCGGCGACAAACTTGTAGCAGTTGTCCCCTTCGTAAGGCAAGCCAAGGCTCAGGGTCAAGAGGCAGTCTGCTTTCCGTGTACTGTAAGGCGGGAAATCGTGCTCAAACTTGTAATCCGTCACCGGAATTCTGTAGGGGTTGCCGTCGAACGCAAACGAGGCCCATACGCGCTTTCTGCCTTTTCGGGTAGCATCCGTGTAGAAGGTGACGGTTGCACGAATGAGGCATAGCGAGTGCCTGTCTTCATCCGCAACCTTCCGCAATTGGTCGACATGAATCCGTCGATCAGCATTGTGCAAAATCAGTCCCCGTGTTTGGCAGTACCTGATTACCTTCTCACTTCTCGCCCTTCCTCTCGGCTGCCATGGGCCTTCAAGAATACGGCGGTTTTCGGGCTGAATATCGCGATGGGGCCCATCGTCCGCCAGAGGGATGGATACAACGTCTAGCAAACAGGGTTCCACCCCCTGTACCTGACGTATTTCCCAGGGGACGCCCCGGTCTCCGCCCCCCCAGACGGGTCGAATCCATTCCCCTGTCTCTGCGTCAATCCCCGCGATACACCGATTGCCCCCCTTTCGGGAGTTCGCCAAGATAATTAGATTTCCCCTCATTTCGAGCCCCTTCTGGCAAGTGCCGAATTACCACGTTGCCCCATTTGCCCGCGAGGTACTCGGCCACCAGGCGCCGGTGGCACTTGTCGGCTTTCGGCTCGGTGCACAACAGACAGGCCCGGTCCAGCTCAGCGGGCGAAATGAGAGTCTCAATCTGTCGCTCGGCCATCAGTGCGCGGAAGCATCCTTCGTACTGGGGCCACGCGATGGCCTTCTTTTTGTATCCGTCCAGAATCTCCTTGGTGGGGGCCAGTTCAGGCCGATGCTCGTAGGCGATGCCGCCGAGGGCTTCCAAGAAATAGGCCAAGTCGTCTTTCTTGGTGAACCCGGCCAGTTGCGAGGCGTTCTTCAGGCGGATGTCCACCACCTTGCGCACCCCCGCCCGCCGCAGAGTCTCGAAGAACTCCCGCGCCGACTTCTTGGCGAAGCCGATTGTGAAGACCGTGATGGCGTCAGGCTGCGACGCGCTATCCGTGTTCATGTGTTCCTTCCTCTTGAAAAGTGTAGGCAATCTCCATCGCCCGTTTCGAATAGGCTTCCTCAAGCGTCTCAGCGGCGGTCCTCTTCCCTTCAAAAAGCGGCATATCAAGCCCCGTCGCCCTCAGTAACCGCGCCTCGGTCTGCTGGTGGTCCTCGAGGGAACCGTCGGCCAGAATATGTTGGATGCGAACGCCCCGTGCGCGCAGGTGGCGGCAAACCAGAATCGTCCGGTGGCAGTCCAGCGGTTCCTTCTCGGCGCACATCAGGGCCAGCCGGTACTTTTCGCTTCCTTTGAGCACCCGATCAAGGCCGCGCTGGAACTCTTGGCGGGCGGCCAGACGGTCGAAGTCGACCCGCCCGTTCACATAGCAGGCGGGGTCCGTTGGCCTTGCGCCCAGTTCTTCGCCTAAGAAAACGTAGGCAATGCCCGCCTTCCTAAGCGCCGCAGCGAGGGGTTTCATATTGAACTGGGGATTGCGTCCGCTGTAAGGCGAAGACCGCACATCCGCAATGGCCATGATGCCGTGCTGCTTTAGCAGCCCGATGAACTTCTCGAGGGGGTGGTTGGAATGGCCAATGGTATAAATCACGGTGTCGCTCGGCGTCCCGGGCGAGGGCTTCACCAAGGGCTGGCCAGCTTGCGCGGCCTCATCAGGCAGGCCCTGAAGAACCGAAACCTCCCTCTCGCCGGTCTGCAGTTTGGGCACCGGCATATCGCTCAGGGTGGCAAGGGTGGAGAATGCGCGTTCGCTCTTTGCCGGCCACATTTTTGTCAAGCGGCTCGCCGTCTTCTCCCTGTGCCTCGGCGCCGGCGCAGCCGCCGCGCGCGGAAACGTCCTCGTAAGTGGCGATGCCCTGAATCGTTCCGCTCTTGGCAGCATCGCCGACCCGAACACCTCCCATTGTAGCATGGCTCAGGCTCCAGAGCAGGCGGTTGCTCGACGACGCCAAGCTCCGGGGCACGAAACACGCAGCGCAGGCCGAGCGCTTGTGCTTTCGTTCATACCTCGGAGGGGGCACGGCGACGTGCTGGACGAGATGAGCGGTTCTCTGGTCGGCACTTAGAGCATGCTTATGGCTTCCGGCAGCGGCGGCAGGGCCAGCGCGGGGAACGCCGAGCAGGTGTCCCGCGCTTTGCTACCTGTCAAAAGCTGGGCTTGTGCTACTCAGAACTTGCGGTTTTCAGAACTCGGCGTCGAAGGCCGCGAACTCTTCGTACTGATCCGGGGCAGCGTTCTCGAAGGTGGTGTATTCTTTTCGCCAGACCAAGGCGACATCGCCGGTGGGGCCGTTGCGTTGTTTGGCGACGATCAGGTCGGCTTTGCCCACGAGGTTCTGTTCCTGGGCTTCCTCGGGCGACATGCCGTATTCCTCGCGGTGGATGAACATCACCACGTCGGCATCCTGTTCGATCGCACCGGATTCGCGGAGATGGCTGAGTTTGGGCCGATTGTCTTTAGAAATCTCGGCCTGGCGGTTCAACTGGGCGAGGCAGAGCACGGGGATGTTCAATTCGCGGGCCATGCCCTTCAAACGGCGCGCGATCTTGGCGACCTGTTCCTGGCGTGGGTCTTTGGGGTTGTCCGGCTCGATCAACTGGAGGTAGTCGATGACCACAAACCCTAGTTTCACTTTGCGTTTGAGGCGGCGGGCGGCCGCGGCGATCTCGGTCATCGTTCGGCTGGGCGAGTCGTCGATGTACAGGGGGGCTTTGCTGAGCACCGAGGCGGCCTCGACCAGTTTGGTGCGGTCCTCGGCCGAAAGGAACGCGCTACGGAACTTGCGGCCGTTGATCCTGCCCCGGGAACACAACATCCGCTGGGCCAGTTCCTGCCGCGACATCTCCAGGCTTACAAACAAGGTGGGGACGTTGGCCTTGACGGTTACATGCTCGGCGATGTTCATGGCCAAAGCGGTCTTGCCCATGCTGGGCCGGGCTGCCAGGATGATCAGCTCCGAAGGATGCAGGCCACCGGTCAGTTCGTCCAGATCGGTGAAGCCCGTGGGAATCCCCGCAGCGCCCCCCTGCATGCGGCGGTCGATCTCCTCGAAGGCTTGGAGGAGGACATCGTTGATGGGGGTGATCTGGTCGCGGGCCCGCAGGTCGTGGACCGAGAAGATCCGCTCCTCGGCCCGGCTGACCAGCTCATCGGGATCGAGCGTCGGATCGTAGGCGTCGCGGAGGATGGCGGTGCTGGCGTGGATCAGATCGCGCAGCATGGCCTTTTCCCGCACGATGTTGGCGTAGTACAGGGCGTGGGCCGCCACGGGCACGCTGTGAATGACCTCGGCCAGGTACGCCGCCCCGCCGATAGCCTCGTACTCGCCCTTCTGCTTCAAACGTTCCACAAGCAGCGTGGCGTCGATCCGCTTCCCCTCATCGTGCATGGCCACGATGTGGGCGAACAGCCGGCGATTGGGCTCGGCATAGAAATCCTCGGGGCGGATGGCCAGCACCACCTCGTCGCACAAGCTGGGATCCAGGAGCAGGCTCCCCAGCACCCCGCGTTCGGCGTCGAGATTGTGCGGCGGCAGCCGATCGAGGATTTCCGACGACACCCTCGGATTGCTTTGCGGCGAAGGCTCCATGCGATTTCCTCCTTGGGGACAGGGAAGGGGGGCAACGCAATTCGGCACACCGAGACAGACTTTCTGCACCGTGCTTTGCGCCCGTGCGGCCAGCACAAGGCGCAGCTTCCACCGGGCACCGCAGGGCGCTGCCGTTCCGGGACCGGCCAAGAGCCCTTCAGCTCCGGCGTTCCGGCGAGGCGTCTTCGGTTACCGTGGGGACCACCCACACTTTCAGGTCGGCCGTGATGTCCTGCGCCAGATGGATCTTCACCGTGTACAAGCCCAGCTCCTTGAGCGGTCCCTCAAGGCGGACCTGATCCGGCGTGACCGTGATGTTGATCTTCTTCAAGGCGTTGGAGATATCCACCGGCCCGACCGACCCATAAAGATGGCCTTCCTCGTTGGCGTTGGCCTCGATGGTGATGCTTTGCTTGCCGAGATGCTCCGCCAATTCCTGCAGGCCCTTGAGACGCGCCCGCTGGATTTCCGCAAGGCGGGCTTTGTGCTTTTCGACCATCCGCTTGTGATGTTCGGTGGCGAAGGTGGCCAAGCCCTGGGGCAGCAGGTAGTTCACTGCGTAGCCGCGCTTCACTTCGACTACATCCCCCTGCTTGCCCAGATGCTCGACCGGCTGGACCAGCAAAAGTTGGACTCCGCCGTGGGGCCCCCGGGGCAAACGCTTCACCCGGGACGTAAACAGGCGCTTCCCCGATCGCTGTTTGGAGTTGTTGGCCTTCGGCATAAAACGATGGTCCTCGCTTTGATGTGTTTGATCACTTTTCCAGTGCCGCCCAACGCCAGCACCCGCAACCCTTACGGGAAAATCGCCATGCAAGCGCCGGGCCCACGTGGGGTTCAATCGCCGGGTGAAGCCGGCCGGGCAGTCAGCGCCCCCGCGCCCCTTGCGTGCCTCAAAACGGGATGTCGTCGGCAGGGGGATCGGGAGGTACCGCCTCGGCATCGGAAGGGGACACAGGCTGACTGTAGGCGTCGTCGCGCCGGCCAGCCGGGCGGGCGGACGCACTCTCTTCCAACCCTGTGCCAGCGGGCTGGCCCCCCTGGCGGGATCCGACCAGCACCAAACGGTCGCCTACTACCTTCAGCTTGGTTCGGGTCTGGCCGTCGTTCTTGTCTTGCCAGCGGTCCATCTTAAGGCGGCCTTCGATCAGCACGGGCGAGCCTTTGGTGAGGTATTCGCCGGCTGTCTCGGCGTGCCGATCGAAGAGGGTGATGTCCACGAAAGTGGGCTCATCCACCCACTCGCCGTTGGGGTTCTTTCGGCGGTCGTTGACGGCCAAACCCAAGTCGCATACCGCCATCCCGCTGGGCAGGTAGCGGACGACGGGGTCGCGGGTGAGATTTCCTAACAAGACCACGCGGTTATAGCTCGCCATGGCCTGTCCTTTGCCCTTGGGGCATTCACATTTGTATAGGCATCGTACACGTCCGTTACCCTAGCACAGGTCAGCCGGGCCCGCAAGTACTAACCTCGGCGGGCAAGATACTCCACCAAATGGGCAGAAGAGTGCTATTCCTCTTCGACGGCCTCCTCAGGGATCTCTTCTTCGACGGCCTCAGCGCCGGCCGCCGGAAGGCTTCGCGGGGCGGCTTGGTGCTGGGCGGCCAGCGCGGCTGGCCCCGCCAAAGCATGCTGTACCAAGGTGTCCACGATCCGCGGATCCACCTTGACGAACAGGAAGCGGAGGATGCTGTCGCTGAGTTGGAACCGCTGCCGAACGCCTGCCAGCGCCGTCCCTTCCAGCCGGAAATAGGTCAGCCAGTACGTCCCTTTGCGGTGCCCTTTGATGGGGTAGGCCAGTCGGCGTTCTTCCCACAAGCGGCTGACCAGGACTTCGCCCCCGGCTTCCTGGATGATCTTGGGAATCTGCCCCGAAACTCCCTCGGGATCCCGGGCAAAACGATTGGAATCGAGGATGAACATCCCCTCATACACGTTAACAGGCAAGGCAGGCCTCCTTGTGCGGGCTGGACGGTGTTGCACAGGACATGTGCGAAGTCAATTGTAGCGGTTCATGCAGTACTCGGTGCCGTGGCAGGCCCAGTCGGCCACCGCGCGGGCGGCCCGGGCGATGGCCTCCTCGATCCGCGGTTTTTCCGCTTCGGTAAAGCGGGCCAGGACATAGTCGGCGGCATCCCACCCCTCGGGCACCTGGCCGATGCCGATCCGCAGCCGGGCAAACTCCTGGCTGCGCAAGTGCCGGATGATGTCTTCCAAACCCTTGTGGCCGCCCGAGGAACCCGAAGCCCGGAACCGCAGCTTGCCCAACGGCAGGTTCAAATCGTCGCAGATGACCAGCATGCTGTCCAACGAGAGTTTATAGAAATCGCGGGCTTCGGCCACGCTTTGTCCGCTTTGGTTCATGTAGGTCGTGGGGCTCAGCAGCAGCGCTGGCACTCCGCCCAACTCGGCCTCAATCACTTCGCCACGGAAGCGATGGCGCGGGCGGCTGGTAGCGGCTTGGCGGGCCAACTCGGCCAGCACGGCGTACCCCACATTGTGCCGGGTGTGCTCGTACTTTCGGCCGGGGTTGCCTAATCCCACCACCAGTTTCATCGGCGGGCGCTCCCCCCCGCCCGTGCGCCGAAAAACGCTCCATGGCCACCACACCCGGCCACCTCATGCTGCCATCACCCTTCGCCCTCTGCCTCTTCGCCCTCCGCCTCTTTCTTGCGACCAATGACCTCCGGCTCGCCCTCGGCGGGTGCGGCCACTTCTTCGGCCACCTCGACGGGCTCGTGGCACTCCACGACCAGTTCGTCCGGCTCGGCCAGCACCTGGACGGTAGGGGGCAAATCGAGCTGCCCGACCGTGATCTGCTGGCCCAACTGCAACTGGTTGATGTTGACGTACAGTTTTTCGGGAATGGACGTGGCCTCGCACTCGATTTCCACCTGGTGCAGCACGTGTTTGATCACGCCGCCGGCCTTGAGGCCCGGTGCCTCGCCGCGGAGTTCCAGGGGGACCTCGACCCGGACCCGCTCGTGCTCCGACACGCGGGTGAAATCCACGTGCAGCACGCGACTGCCCCACGTATCCCATTGCAATTCGCGGATGAACGCCTGCTCGTCGACAGCTCCGGTCAGCCGCACCAGCCGGGCCCCGTGCCGCAGCACCGCTTCCAACTCCTCGGCGGAAATGGCCAGGCTGATGGTTTCCTTTCCGTGCCCGTACAGCACCGCCGGCACTCGCCCCGCGCGGCGGAGCCGCCGGGCGTTACGGGTCCCCCGCGACTGGCGGAGTTCGACATGCAACGTAGCGGCCATATGATCCCGTCCCTTGCTCCAATCAATAAGGAGGCAAACACCTTATTTTGCGGCAAAGCGCCCGGATTTCAACCCCGCGGACGACTTTTTGCGCATCCCCGGCTAGGGACGGCGGTTACGTGAACAGCCGGCTGACGGATTCGTTGCGGTGGATTCGCTTGATGGCCTCCCCCAGCAAGGGGGCCACGCTTAGGACGCGGATCTTTTGGATGGTGCGCTCGGGGGTCAAAGGGATCGTGTCGGTGATAACTACCTCGCGAGCCGGGCAGCGCTCCAGCCTTTCTGGGGCGGGACCGCACAGGATGCCGTGGGTGGCGGCCAAGTAGATTTCTCGGGCACCGGCTTCGGCCACCATGGCGGCGGCCCCCGCTATGGAGCTACCGGTGCTGATCATGTCGTCGAAGATGAGGGCCACCTTTCCCTCGATGGGCGCACCGATGAGGTTCGCCTGTTTGGTGCGGCCGCCAATACGTCGTTTATCGACGATGGCCAGCTTTCCCCCCAGCCGAGCTACATGCTTCAACACCCGCTTGATACTCCCCTCGTCCGGGCTGACGATCACCACATCCTCGTCGCACAGTCCTTTTTGCTGGAAGTAGTGGTCGATCACCGGAGCCGCGTACAAATGATCGACGGGAATATCAAAGAACCCTTGGATCTGCGCGGCGTGGAGGTCCATGGCCAGGACACGATCGGCCCCGGCCCGAGTGATCAAATTGGCCACCAGCTTGGCCGTGATCGGGACTCGCCCCTCGTCTTTACGGTCCTGCCGGGCGTAACCGTAATACGGTACTACCGCTGTGATGCGTTCGGCGCTGGCCCGCTTGAAACTGTCGATCATCACCAACAGTTCCATCAAGTTTTCGTTGACGGGCGTACAGGTAGGCTGAACGATGAAGATGTCGCGGCCGCGGATGTCCTCCTCGATCTTGCAGGAGATCTCGCCGTCGGGAAAGTTCCCCAGGCTGACCCTCCCCAGCGGGATCCCCAAGTAGTCACACATCCGCCGGGCCAGTTCGGGATTGGCCCGGCCGCTGAAGACCTTCATATCGTTCATGTCAGAGCCGTCTTTTCTGACAGGCGGCAAAGCCAAGCCGCCCGGGGCCAAGACAATCAATATTGCCACGCCCAGGGAAAGATTTCCAGGGGGGAGTCGGCCAGAGGGGCGCGCCCATGGCGCTGGCATCGCGAGCCCAGCCGCGGTGGGTAGAGTATGGGTCTTATAGTGGGTATAGCCAACCGTAATGCCCACGGACAGCGCCAGTCCCCGAGCAACCGCTTGCGCGCTAAGCTTAGCGCCCCGCCGCCCGCCCTGCACGCATAAGTGTTGGGGCTGCCCTGCGGCAGCCCGGAGGTCCGCATAAGAACCGCCAGCCCGGGGACTTATTGGCGTTTGAGCAGTTCGGGTCCCGGGCCGCAAGTCTTTTCGTAGTATCCGTCGCCAGCTTTGCGGTATTGGGTAAAGCCGTGGCGTTCCAAATTCTTGGCGCTAAGGGTGCCCGAGGTTCCCCGAGTAATGGCGCAAGTCGAAAAGACTCGATGCACCGGCTGCCCGCACTCGGGGCACCGCGCCAAAGGCTCCTCCTCTAAGCGCTGAAGTACTTCGAAACGGCGCTGGCAGCGGGGGCATCCCTGGCCGTCGGCTTGGTATTCGTAAATCGGCATGCCGTGGCTCCAGAGACGGACCCAACGTGGACCGACCAGTGAACTTTACGTCGCCGTGCGGCTACGATGTGCCGCCTCCGTGACGAGGCGGATTCCTCTTCCTATTGAAATCTTACGATCTTCCGGCGGAGGGGTTCGCTGGCAAGAGGTTGCATCTTGCGAAGTCGGCCCCCGCACTGCGGAGCCGAGTTCAGTCGGCGGTGCGCGGCTATTCGATTGTCCGTAACTTGCAGGTCTTGCCGGCCATCAAGCGTTCCTTCGGGCATATCTGAAGCACGACGCTTTCCGATGATGTGCCTGGCAGGGGGTACGAGGCCACCTTTCGGAGCGCAAGGTCGCGCATCAGCCCGTAGTGCCGGGCCTCGCCCCGTTCTTGCACCCAGGCAGGCCCTTTGATGACCAGCAGGCGGTCGAAATGTTCCCAATGCGGTTTGAACCATCGCAGGACCTCGCGGAGCCGGCCTACCGCCCGGGCGACCAACGTGTTGAATTGGGCGGGCCCCAAAAGGTCCTCTGCCCGGGATTGCACCACGGGGATCGGCAGGCCTAGACGCTGGACCATGTCGGCCACCGCGCGGGCTTTTTTGCCCACGGGTTCCGAAAGCATCATGCGCAGATCGGGGCGGAGGATGGCCAGCATGACCCCCGGCAGCCCCCCACCCGTGCCCACATCGAGCACCACTTCGCCTTGCCCTAAAAGGCCGGCCAGCACCTGGGCGTCCACGATATCGCGGCTGACGAACTTGTGGAATGTGGTATGGCGGGTGAGATTGATCTTCTCGTTCCACTCCCAAAGCAGCCGAGCGTACTGTTCCAGACGTTCCACTTGCGGCTGTGGCAGCTCGATGTGGTAGGCCGCCAAGGCCTCGGCCAGGCTGGAAAAAGGCTCGGTCATGGGCGGGTTTCGGAGCACCGTGTGGGCGGGGGGCGAGCGGGTCGGGCGATCCAAAGGGGGCATGATGCCGGAAATGCCGCAGCCTAGCAAGCCGTATTCAGCGCCTCCACGCCTCGCCGCCCAGCCCGTAGCGGCCCAGCGCCCACGGGCCCAGCCAGCGCTCAAAACGGGTGGGTTGACCCCCGAAAGCTCTTTGGCCGCGCGGCGCCGGCTTTAGTGGACGATCAACCGGGGCTTATAGTATCATGCCACCAGTCCGCGGAGGGACACGGTGGGGAGACTCGAAAGCGGGGGCTTCGCGTGGGGAGACCCCCCGATGGCCAGGGGCGGTCCTCCGTTCCCGCAGGTCCCGAGACGGTTGGAGAGAATTGCCATGTGCAAGACTGGTGGGTGGCGAGCGTGGCTGGCAGCGCTGGCTGGGGTTCTGCTGGGTTGGTGGCCGGAGGGTATGGCTGCCGAGCCGAGCGGGGGATCGTTGGCGGCCTGCACTGCGGCGGAGGGGGAGCGGCGGGACGATCTTTTGGCGCAGCAGGAAGGGATTTATCTCCCCTATCGATTCGAGAATCCGCAGACTCCGGCGACCCGGACCCTGTCGCCGGCGGAGGCGGAGGAGGCCTTGCACCGCGACTGGATTTTCCAGGCCATGGGCGAGCCGCTGGTGGAGCGGGCCCGCAAAGAGTTGGTATGGGCGCGCCAGTTGGCCTCGCGCCTGGCCCGCGACCCCCGAACTCCGTCGCTTGCGGCCGAGCTGGCCGAACTGGCCCAGTGGGAACGGCAGCTTGCCGAGGTTCGCTCCCCGGAGCGAGGGGGCGGGCCCGACAAAGTGCACGCCCAGCCGGCGTGGATCTGGTATGCGGAGGGTCAGCCAGCGGAGGATGCGCCGGCCCAGTCGCGCTACTTCCGCCGGGCGTTCGCAGCGCCCGAGGGGAGCGTGATCCGCGGAGTGCTGCGCATTACGGCCGACGATGCCTGCGAGGTGTTCCTCAATGGCCAGCGGCTGGGCACGCACACGGGGTGGCAGCGGACCGCAGCGTTCGACTTGGCCCCCAGCTTGCACTCGGGCCGCAATGTCCTGGCCGTCCGCGCCGAAAACATGCCCGCCCCCACTAAAAACCCCGCAGGGTTAATCGCCAAATTGGCGGTGGTCGCCGCCGACGGCCGCACCGTGACCGTTATTTCTGACACCGCATGGCGGGCGTCGGCCACGTTCTTCCCCGGATGGGAGCAGCCCGGCTTCGACGATTCGGCATGGCAGCCCTGCATTGTGGCGGCGCCGTATGGCCAAGGGCCTTGGGGCCGCATTGCCGGCGAGACCCTCCTGCTGGATCCCACGCTGGCGGCGTCGCGCAACGATCCGGCCGCGAAGCTGTACTTCGCCGTGCGCGCGGTGAAACGCCGCATCGCGATGAAAAACCCGGTGATCGATTTCCAGCAGCTTCTGTTTATCGACCAGCCCTATCCGCGCGGCCGGGTCAACGACACCCACGAGTCGATCCACCGGATGGGCATTACGGCGACGCCCGGCGGGCGACTGCTGGTACTTCACGGCCTCCATCCCGGCGGCCAAGTGCGGCAGCTTGCCCCGTGGGACAAGCCGGGCAGCTTTTGGCGACCGGATCTCTGGTTCGATGCCCGCCGGGTGTTGTTCTGCTATAAGGCGCACGACGCCAAGAGCTTTCATCTGTACGAAATGAACCTGGATGGCTCCGGCCGGCGGCAACTGACGGATAGCGATTACGACGATATCGACCCCATCTACCTGCCCGACGGGCATATCATCTTCACCACCACTCGAGGAAACAGCCATGTCCGGTGTGGTCCGTTCATTTACAGTTACATCCTTGCCCGCTGCGATGCCGATGGGTCGAACATCTATCTGATCAGCTACAACGGGGAGCCGGATTTCGTCCCTTCGCTGCTGCACGATGGGCGGGTGATCTATTCGCGATGGGAGTATTCGGACAAGCCGTTGTGGCGCCTCCAGAAGCTGTGGACCACGAACCAGGACGGCACGGGCACGGCGCACTTTTGGGGGAACCAGTCGGTCTGGCCGGACCACACCAGCGAACCGCGGGCCGTTCCCAACAGCCGGCGGGTGATGTTTTCCGGCGTGGGGCACCACGATTGGTGGAGCGGATCGATCGGGATCATCGACCCGGCCCAAGGCCGAGATTACCCCTACGGCTTGACCAAGGTGACGGCCGACCTCAGGTGGCCCGAGTGCAGCCTGCCGCCCGAAGAACGGATCGAGGCCCCGGACTATCATCCTTCCGGGCGATACACCGGATACAAGACGCCTTACCCGTTGTCGGAGGAGGATTTTTTGGTTTCGGCCCGGGGCGAGGACGACAAGTTCCGCCTGTACTGGATGGATGTCCACGGCAATCGCGAGCTGATCTACGAAGGGGTGTTCAACGTATTGCACGCCATGCCCATCAAACCGCGCCGGCCGCCGCCGATCCATGCCGATCGCGTGGCTTGGCCAGGAACGGGCAAAAACCGCAAGCCGGTCCAGCCCGGCGTGTTTTACAGTCCAGACGTGTACCAGGGCGTGCCCGACCTGCCGCGGGGAAGGGCCAAGTACCTGCGGGTGTTCCAATTGGATTACAAGACGTACAGCACGTGGAAGAAGACGTACCGGCATTCGGGTCCGCCGGTATCGATCGTGCAGGAGGAGGGCGTCAAGCGGATTCTATCAGAGGTTCCCGTCGAGGCGGACGGATCGGTGCATTTCGTCGCCCCGGCCGGTCGCGCATTGTTTTTCCAACTGCTGGACGCGCAGCGCCGCTGTCTGCACACCATGCGGAGTTTTACCGGCCTTATGCCGGGAGAACGCCGCGGCTGCGTGGGCTGCCACGAATCGCACAGCGCGGCACCGCCGCCGCAAGGGGGGCTAGCCCTGCGGCGCCCGCCCACCGAAATGTCGCCACCGCCTTGGGGCACCGAAAGCATCGGTTACGAGCGATTCGTCCAGCCTGTGTTAGATCGCTACTGCGTCCGCTGCCATCAAGGCAATGTGCCCGGCTCACACGAGCCGGACCTCCGCCTGCGCCCCGGTCATGGCCCCTTCAAGGAGCCTTACATCACGCTGGTGGGAGGGGCAGCCTGGGGATATTCGGCCCCGGCCAATCGGCCCGGCTACGGCATTGCGGCGGTCATACCCGTCGAATCGATCGATCCGACGATGAATGACCCCCGCGCGTACGCCACGCTGCGACCCATGCAGTATTTGTCGTGCAAGAGCCGCTTGATAGAGCTGGCCTCCAGCGGCAACCATTACGACGTGCGGGTCGATCCGCTCAGCCTGTGGCAACTTATCGCCTGGGTGGACTCCTGCGGGGTGTATATGGGTGAGCCGGAGATCCGGGCACTGGGCGATCCCGACTTCCCCGGCATTGAACGCTTGCCCATCCGCCCGCGCGTGGCCAGCGCGCCGGTCGTAGAACGGCCCTAAAAGGGGCGGTGGCCCACCGCAGCGGACCCACCGCAGCGCAAAAGAGCATGTCTCGGTGATACCCGGCTAAGCCAAGCGGCTGGCCGGTGTCTCCCAATTGACCAGCTTCCAGAACGCCTCGATGAACTTGGCCCGGGCGTTGCGGTAGTCGATGTAGTAGGCGTGTTCCCACACGTCGCATGTCAACAGCGCGGTCCGCCCATCTTTGAGCGGCGTGTGGGCGTTGGGCATTCCTTCGATCACCAGCCGGCCCTCCTGGTCTTGGATCAGCCAAGCCCAGCCAGAGCCGAAAAGCTTCAGCGCCGTATCGGTAAACTGCTCTCGGAACTTGGCGAACGATCCGAAAGACTTATTGATGGCCTGAGCCAGGCGGCCTTCGGGCTGCCCGCCGCCTTTCGGACTCAGGCAGTGCCAGAAAAAGGTGTGGTTCCACACTTGCGCCGCGTTGTTGAACAAGGGGCTGTCGAGCTTGGCTTTGCGAACCACCTCTTCCAGCGGCAGCCCGGCGAACTCGGTGCCCGGCACCATCTTGTTCAGGTTGGCCACGTAGCCCGCATGATGCTTGCCGTAGTGGTACTGAATGGTCTCGGCCGACATCAGCGGGGCCAGGGCGTCCTCGGCCCAGGGGAGCTTGGGAAGGGTGAACGGCTCTTGGGTCGCCCCGGCCGGTGCTTGCCCCGCGCCGAGGACCAGCGGTGTGGCGGCCGCTGCGGCAGCCGATTGTAAAAGCGCACGACGCGAAACTCGTTGCTCTTCCATTGTTACATCCCTCCTGTTGGTGGTCGTCCGGTGGTCGTTCAGCCTGAAAAGACTATGCCTCGGGAGTGCATCAGGCAAGAAGCTCGCCGGCCTTGTGGTCCGATTTACTTGGCCAGCCTGCGGCCGCACTCTCGCCGGGGTCGGCCACAACTTGTTGTCACCCAACGAGTAACGACTACGACCCCTCCGCCGCCCGTAACCAGTTTCGGCAGTGGACAGGACCAGGACCGGTGGGGTTCGCCTCTTTGGCCATCGATGCTTTCCAGCGACTTTCGGCCCTAGCCCCAGCGCAAGCCGAGAAATAACTTGCGGCACCGTGTGCCACTGCCTGGCGCATGCCAAGCAGTGCTGAGGGGGCCCAATCCGAGGCACGGCTTCAGCGAAGCCGTGGCATAGTTCCAGGCGAAGGTCAGGCACGAGCGTGGCCCTCCCTGTGCCGGCGCTTTCCGATGGCAAAGCCAGGAAGTAAGATGGTCGGCACAGGCGGCGGGGCTTGAGGCCCGTGACCGCCATGGCCCTGGATTTGCGAGGCGCAGCATGAGCACTTCGAGATTGATCGATCGACGAACGTTTGCCAAGGCGGGGGCTGCGGCGGCCGCCGCGATGACCTTTGCCCAGCCTGGCCGGGTGCTGGGGGCCAATGAGCGCATCCGCCTGGGATTCATTGGCGTGGCCAATCGGGGGATGCAGTTGCTCGACGCCTTCCTGGTGCACCCGGATGTGGAGGTCACTGCCCTATGCGATGTGGATGCCAATACGCTGGCCCGCGCGGAAAAACGGGTCGGCGGCAAGCCGTTTACCTGCATCGACTTCCGCAAGCTGATCGACCGCAAAGACGTCGATGGGGTAGTCATCGCCACGCCGGACCACTGGCATGCCTTGCAGACTATCTCGGCCTGCCGGGCGGGAAAGGATGTGTACGTCGAAAAGCCCTTATCGATCACCATCTACGAGGGCCGGCGCATGGTCGAGGTGGCCCGCCAGACCGGCCGCGTCGTGCAAGTGGGCATTCATCGCCGCTCGTCCAAAGTGTATGCCAGGGCCGCGGAGATGATCCAGGCCAATCGGCTGGGCAAGGTTACCGTGTCGCGGTGTTATCACCTGAGCAATATGTATCCCACGGGGATTGGCAAGGCGCCGCCTAGCGAGCCGCCCAAGGGCCTGGACTGGGACCTGTGGCTGGGGCCCCGACCTGCGCGGCCGTTCCAGGCGACCATCGCTCCTTACAAGTTCCGCTGGTGGGACCTGTATTCCTCTCAGGTTGCCAATCAGGGGGTGCACTTTCTGGATGCCATTCGGTGGATGACAGGGGACCTGGCACCAGCTTCGATCTGTGCCATGGGCGGGCGTTTCGCGGTGGATGACGATCGCACCATCCCCGACACCCTGGAGGTGACATTCCAGTGTCCCACGGGGCGACTGATCATCTTCGGCCAGTACGAGGCGTGCGGCAACCCCGCTTTGGCCCAGCCCGGTTGGGCCGAACTCCGCGGAACCCAGGGCACGGCCTATCTGCAAGAGGAACTGGTGAAGATCATCCCCGAGCGGGGCGGGCAGTTTCAGGATCGCGCGCCGCGCATGGAACCGATGGAACTCCGGCCAGAAGCGCCGCCGGGCAAGCGCGGTGCCAATCTGTCGATGACCGCGCAGCACGCCCGCAACTTCCTCGACTGCATGCGCAGCCGCGCCAAGCCCAACTGCGATGTGGAGATTGGCCACCGATCGACCACATTCAGCCTTTTGGCCAACATCTCGCTGGCGGTGCGGATGCGCATCGAGTGGGACGCCCAAAAGGAGCGGATTACCAACTGTCCCGAGGCCAACCAGTTGCTGCACTACGAATACCGCAAGCCCTGGAGGCTGGATTAGCCTGGCCCGGGCGACGTAGCGCCGCCCCGGGCCATGAGACAGAGCATGGGTTATGGAACCCGGGCGAGCCGCTGCGTAACACGCCACTTTTTTGAGATCGTGCCGTGGGGCGGCTTCTTTGCCTGGGGCCGGCCCAGCCAGGGGGCAATGTGGCGGCGTGCGGGCGCCGGACTGATCGGCTGGGATGAGGGCGCCGGCCAGGCTCGTTGGCTCCAAGAGGTTGCTTTTAGCGTTGAGGTCCTGACCGTGGGGTGCTGCGTATGGAGTTCGAGCATCAAGTGGCTTTGGTTACGGGGGCGGCCGGGTCGATTGGCCAGGCAGTGGCCACCCGGTTGGCTGCCGAGGGGGCACGGGTGTTCGTCACCGATATTGACCAAGCTCGACTGTCCGAGGTGGCCCGGCAACTGGGGCCTCGCTGCGGGGCGCTGGCGGCCGATGTGCGCGATGCCCAGCAGGTCTCGGCGGTGGTCCGTGCCGCCTGCGAGGCCTTTGGCGGCCGAATTGACGTGCTGGTCAACGTGGCCGGCATGGTAGGCCAAGGCGGACCGGTAGAGCAACTGAGCGTCCAGACCTGGGACGACGTGTTCGCGGTCAACTGCCGGGGCACCTTCCTGTTTTGCCGCGAGGTGGTGCCGGTGATGAAGCGGGCCGGCCGGGGGAGCATCGTCAATTTTTCCAGCAAGTCGGGCAAGACGGGCTCGGCGCTATTGAGCGCGTATTCGGCGGCCAAGGCAGCGATCATCGGTTTT
>Ga0315298_1001135_pt1 | contig 50159 bp, 45 predicted proteins | sample WHS_1_MG_FD_203077 | JGI IMG/M metagenome (GOLD analysis project Ga0315298, IMG submission 203077) | Extremophilic microbial mat communities from Washburn Hot Springs, YNP, Wyoming, USA - WHS_1_MG | ecosystem: Environmental > Aquatic > Thermal springs > Hot (42-90C) | place: USA: Wyoming...
TAATCCGCCCGACCGCAGACATTTATGTCTTAATTGTTACAATAATAATGTCAACATTACTTACCGCTATTTCAACAATATTTCCCGCCCGTCATGCTGGTAAACTTATGCCGGCAGAAGCGCTGAGGAAGCTGTAATATTATTTGACAATAATTATATTATAATTATAATATATTAATGAAAAATATTAGTTTTGAATGGGATGAAAAGAAGAACAAAATCAATATTAAAAAGCATAATGTTTCCTTTGATGAAGCTAAATCTGTTTTTTATGATGAGAACTCGTTATTAATCAATGATCCGGATCATTCGTTTGATGAAGATAGATTTGTTTTAGTTGGTTTAAGTTATAAATTGAGAGTTTTGATAGTCTGCCACTGTTATAGAGAAAATGATAAAATTATAAGAATAATTTCTTCAAGAAAGGCAACAAAGAAAGAAATAAAATTTTATTTTGAGGGTATCTAAATGCGAAAAGAATATGATTTTTCAAATGCTATAAAGAATCCTTACGCTAAAATGTTAAAAAAGCAAATTACAATAAAGATTTCTGATGATGCCATTAAATACTTTAAAAATATGGCTTCTGAAAGTGGAATTCCTTATCAAACTTTAATTAATTTGTATCTATCCGATTGTGCAAAGAATAACAGAAAGTTATCACTGAAATGGATCAAAGTAAGGTAAGGCTTTAAATAAAAAAAGTGAAAATAGTTAGCCCCAGGGATTTTTGGAAAATTTCCAGAAAAGAAAAATCAATATAAAACAATCCACATTAGAATGAATAGTATTACAAACCCAGTTTTTCTCAAGCTTTAAAGCTTTTTACCTATATGTTGTATTTTCGAAAAATTTTTCTAAGTCTTTTTATTTTACCTATTATATCATCAGCCCCCACTATTTCTGTTACCAGCGCAACCAATCTTGCACCCCTCATTAATACTTCTTCTATGTTTTCTTCCTTTATTCCACCAATAGCAACGAAAGGTAGGTGAATGTTTTTTCTTACATACTCAAGATACTCAAGTCCCACAGGTGGCACAACATCTTTCTTTGTTGAGGTCTTAAAAATAGGACCAACACCAATATAGTCAGCGCCTTCTTTCAGGGCTTTTTTCGCCTGCTCAGGGGAGTGGGTAGAAATTCCAATTATTTTTTCTTCCCCAATCAATCTTCTTGCTACTGGCAATGGAAAGTCGTTTTGCCCTATGTGTACACCATCTGCATCTACAGCACAAGCTATATCTAAAAAATCGTTTACTATAAAAAGGACATTTGCCCTCTCCGTCATTTTTCTTATTTTAAGACATTCAAGATACTTTTCCCTTATGCTTTTGTTTTCCTTTTCTCGATATTGAATAATACTAACACCTCCTCTAATCATCATTCGGGCGACTTCAATATTATTTCTTCCTCGTGAATACTCCTCGGCAGTTATCCCATATATTCCGGAGGGAATAGGCTTTTTCATCTTACTACTGTTTATCCTTTTATTATTCCGATAGGTTTTAGCCTTGCTACCCTCTGTGACAGACCAGATTTTGTAATTGAAAGGATTACTTCTTCTATGTCTTTATATGCATGGGGTGAATACTCCAAAATCTTCTCTTTATCCCTGGCTTTAAGATATACATGCCTCTTTTTCATTTCATTGTTTAGATGAGTAAAATCCGAAAGCCCTCTTGATCTTCCCTTCGTCGTAATTCTACCAGTGCCATGTACCGTAGAAGCAAAGGTCTTTTCTGTAGATTCTTCCCTGCTGGCAAGGACATAACTTATACTACCAATAGAAGCGCCAACTATAATTGGCTGGCCTGATACTTTGTATGGCTTTGATATCTCTGTCATCTTTCCGGCAAAATTACGGGTACTACCTCTTCTATGCACAAGAACCTTCTTTTTTGAAACACCAATCTTATGCACTTCTTCCCTTATTGTATTATGTCCAATATCATACATAATATTTGTGTCCACATCTTTTATTACCTCATTAAAAACCTGATGAACAATATGACCTATAACCTGACGATTCGCAAAGGCAAAATTAGTAGCGCAATTCACTGCAGATAGAAATTGCTTTCCCTCAGGGGTATTAATAGGCATATATAGTAGACCTGGATTTTTTATTAAAATTTTACGTTTCTGAGTTGCTTTTGAAAATATTTTTTGATAATCTTTGTTAATCTGATAACTAAGATTTTGAGAACCAGCATGAAAACTTACCACCACCTGGTTTTTGAAGAGTCCAAAGACCCGCGCCTTTTCTATATCAAATATTTCGTCAACAATTTGTAACTCGAGATAATGGTTTCCAGAACCAATAAAACCAAGTTGAAGTTTCTCCTTTTTCAGCACATCCTCGCTAATAGCATCAGGATCTGCATCCTCAACATATCCCCCGCTTTCTATAAAATCGAGATCATCTTCCTTTCCCATACCTCGATTTTTAATTACCCACAAAGCTCCTTCCGTGAGAAGCTCTTTAATTTCTCTTCTGGAAAGAATTAGTTTTCCCTGATTTCCATCACCACTCGGGATATGCTTAAAGAAAGCCCGCACGAGGGTTTCTACCTTCTTTTCGATGTCCTGATATATCAGGTTAGTGGTTACAAGGCGGATTCCACAGTTTATATCAGTTCCAACTCCCCCTATGGAAACAATCCCATCTTTAGCATTAAAAACAGCAACACAGCCTGTTGGAAAGCCATAACCGGGATGTGCATTCGGTAGAACAACCAATTTTTCCAGAATTCCCGGTAGTGATGCTATATTTTTTAGATCTTCGTAAATATTTTCGTCCATACTTTCAACGATTTTCCGACTTCCTATTATGAGTGCGTCAACATTCATTTCTCCATGACGGGGGATAAGCCATTCATAATCGCTAACCCTGTGTAGATTTTTAACTTGCATCCTACCCTCCATACTTCAGGTGTAAGAAAATTCAGAAAAAATTATAAATAATTATATATTTTAAAGGAAAATTGGAAAAAAGTAAAGGGTAAGATTGAATAAAGAAAATGTGGCAATACTGCACCACTTTATGCTTTTTTGACAAAACCTTTGTGCTTCATTATAATTAAAACCCTATAGAAGGGTGATGGAGTTCACCTATAATCGCCCGGTCTTAAAGGGCTAATAACTCCTACCTTATGTTTTTAATCTGGTAGGAGAAATATGGAAAAGCATAGCTTCTATTTCAGGATTCTTGAATCATTTCAGAGCTTAGAATGTCCATTATGTTCCTATATCAATGAATCAATAGAAAGATACTTTGATAGCCTTTTATACGAAGGTGTTAATGATTTTGGTTTTATTCAAAAATTCAGAGATAATAAAGGCTTTTGTAACTTTCATACATATAAGTTGTTGAGTTATAAAAATGCCGCATCCACAGCAAGTCTTTATTTCTATATTTTTAAGGATATTTTACCTGATTTAAAATCCTTTAACAAAAAGAAACTTCACAAGAGTGATTCCTGTCAGGTTTGTGAACTTATAGATTCTATTGAAAGAATGTATCTGTCGTCATTTGTAAACTTTTCTGTCGAAAAAGAATTTAAAGAACAATTTTTAAAATCGGCTGGTTTTTGTTTACCACATTTTCTTAATTTAGATGAATTTTTCAAAAAAGGAATACCAGCATGGCTTTTAGATTTTCAATATAAGAAATTTGAAGAGATATTTTCAAACATAAAAAGCTATCTTGATTTTAAGAACTTTTCCCTTGGAGACAAAAGACCAAAACTGAACCGTGAAGAACAGCTTATATATCAAAAGGCTATAAAAATGTTTTCGGGTTACAATGGAAAGAAATATTAACTTATAGAGGAGAAAAAATATATGGAACAGATCTTTTTTATTGCAGCTATATGGCTTGCCCTGGCAGTATTTTCAGCAATAATTGCATACCATATGAAAATTTCAATGGCATTAATTGAAATATGTGTTGGTGTAGCCTTTGCTTATATTGCAAATTTGATCGGCAAAGGGGATTTAACAGGAGCAAATTCTGAATGGCTTAAATTCCTTGCTTCTTCCGGGGCAGTACTTCTTACTTTTCTTGCCGGTGCTGAACTTGAATCGGAAGTAATACGGAAGAAGTTTAAAGAGGTTTCTATTGTAGGATTAATAGGCTTTCTTGCTCCATTTCTTGGATGTTCTGCCCTGGCATACTACTTACTTAAGTGGGACATAAGGGCAAGCTTATTGTGTGGTGTTGCATTATCAACAACTTCAATGGCTGTTGTTTATGCTGTTATGCTCGAAACTGGCTTTAATAAAACAGAATTTGGTAAGGGTATTCTTGGTGCCTGCTTTGTTAACGACCTTGGAACAGTAATAGCTCTTGGGCTTATTTTTGCCCCTTTTACATACAAAACTATTATTTTTATTGTAGTTACAGTTCTTGTACTTGCATTTTTGCCTTTCTTAAGCCACTTGATAAGAAAAGTCTATGCATATCGAACCGCTGCCATAAGGACAAAATGGGTTATTTTTGTGTTATTTGGCCTTGGCGCTCTTGCATTGTGGTCGGGCAGTGAAGCTGTACTTCCAGCCTATCTTGTGGGGATAATTCTTGCTGAATTTTCAAGTGCTGATAAGGCATGGATAGGAAGACTTAGAACCCTTACGGTAGGATTTTTAACTCCCTTCTATTTCATTCGCGCAGGAACTTTTGTATCGATTCCAGCCCTTATATCTGCGCCGATTATCTTTCTTATTTTACTGGGAGGGAAAGTGCTAACCAAAATTTTTGGTCTCTATCCCGTTGTAAGCTTATTCCGTAAGGAGTCAAACGAAAGATGGTATTACACTTTACTGATGTCAACAGGCCTGACTTTTGGAACTATCTCAGCACTCTACGGTTATACACACAACATAGTAACACAGGGACAATATTCTTTTTTAGTTGCAGTGGTAATTGGAAGTGCGGTTTTACCTACTCTTGTTGCAGGGCTTGCCTTTACACCAAAGCATCTATTGCCTAAACAACTTAAGCACACACTTCCGCTTGGTGATAATGCAGGAGAGGAATAGTAAAATAAAACCCGACAAACAAACTTTCTTGAAAGGCGATAAAATCAAATGTATAACTTGACACTATGAGAGGTATTATATTAGTATAATATGTTTGGGTTTACTATATACCAAAAACCTTTTGTAAGAAACGGTCGCGACTGTTCCTTACTTTAAATGATAAACTTGGTCAGAAAAATACATAAGGAGAACCTTTATGGAAAAAGTAAAAGTTTTGTTTGTCTGTGTGCATAACTCGGCAAGAAGTCAGATGGCAGAGGCTTTCTTAAAAAAGCTTGGTGGAGATAGATTTGAAGTAGAAAGTGCAGGACTTGAGCCAGGAAAACTTAATCCGCTTGCTGTAGATGTAATGAAGGAAATTGCAATAGATATTTCTGGCAATAAAACAAAAAGTGTTTTTGATTTTTTTAAGCAGGGCAAAATATACAATTATGTGGTAACAGTCTGTGATGAATCTTCGGGGGAAAGATGCCCCATTTTCCCGGGAAGAGTAACAAGACTCCACTGGAGTTTTGATGATCCTTCCAGTTTTCAGGGTAGCTATGAAGAAAAACTTCAAAAAACAAGAATTGTCAGGGACCAGATAAAGAAAAAGATAGAAGAATTCATAGAGGGTATAATTTATGAAAATAATTAAAATTTTTATCCCGCTAATATTTTTGACCTGTATTTCATACTCAAAGTCATTGGTAAATCCTTTCGCATCGTCAGATGCCAGGAAGGGAGGAATGCTTGTTCTTCATACTTCAGAGTTTCCAAAGTCTTTTAATCTTTATGTAAATAATGCGGCTGATGCTGCACTTGTATTTGGGCTTGTTTATGATTCTCTTCTTGACATTCATCCTTTAACATTGGAGTTTATACCCCTTATTGCAGATTCCTGGAAGGTTTCTGCAGATAAAAAAGTTTTCACTTTTCATATAGACAGAAAGGCAAAGTGGGCGGATGGAAGACCAATTACTGCAAGAGATGTGCTTTTTACATATGATACTATTATGGATACAAATAATATGACATCTGTCCAGAGATTGTTTCTAAGCCGATTTGATAGACCCGAAATTCTTGATGATTATACTATAAGGTTTAAAGCAAGCACCGTGCACTATAATAATCTTGTTACCCTTGCTGGTCTTAATATACTTCCAGAACATCTTTACCGAGGGAAGGATTTTAATAAAAGTTTTAATATGAAATTACCAGGCTCAAGCGGGCCCTATGAGCTTACAGATGTTAAAGAAGGAAGGTATTATGAGCTTACACGCCGTGATGATTACTGGGCGGATGTTTTACCATATCGACAGGGAATGTATAATTTTAAGAAACTCAGATTTAAGGTCATTCGTGATGATAAGGTAGCCTTTGAGGCATTTAAAAAAGGGGACTTTGATGTTTTTACAGATATTTCCCCAAAGCGATGGGTTACCGAGACGGATAGTGAAAAATTTGCGAATAACTGGATTATAAAGCAAAAGGTCTATAACTATGCCCCTCGAGGGATACGGGGCTTTGCCATCAATATGAGAAAAAAAATCTTTCAGGATATTCGTGTAAGGAAAGCCCTTTTTATGCTTCTTGACAGGAAAACAATCCTTGAAAAGATAATGTATAATCAGATGACCCCACTATATTCTTATTTCCCTGGCCTTGGAGGAAGTAAACCTTACAATGAAATTATAAATTATAATCCAGAAAGGGCAAAAAAGCTCCTTCGGGAGGCTGGTTTTACAACTCTTGATAAAGAAGGTTATTTGATAAATTCGAGGGGAGAAAGGCTTGAATTTACTATATCCTCGGTTGCAGATGAAACAATGGAAAAGGTTTTAACCCTTTTCTCAGATTCCTGCAAGAAAGCAGGAATTAAAGTAAACATAGATACTGTATCCTGGGCGACTTTGATTAAAAAGCTCGATAACTATGACTTTGACCTTGTTAGTATAGGATGGACAGGAACCCTATTTCCGGATCCAGAACAATTGTGGCATTCTCGCCATGCAAATGAAATTGGAGGCAGTAATCTTTCTGGTTATAAAAACAAAAAGGTGGATAGCCTTATAAATTCTCTTCCTCCAATTTTTAACGCCGAACAAAGACTAAAGATTATTATCGAGATAGACAAGCTTATCTACAAAGATGTTCCTTATATTCTTTTCTGGGGTGCTGATTACATTCGCATTTTCTACAAAAATTGCTTTGGTAAACCAAAAACAGTTTTCTCAAAGTATGGAGGGACCTCAGATGTAATTGCCTACTGGTGGTATGAAGAGGAAAAGGTAAAAAGACTTCGCGAAGCAGAAAGAAAAAAGGAACCTCTCCCACAGGAAGAAGTAGAAGTATTCTATGATAGAAATGTAAAGTAAGGGAATACTCTAAATTATTGCAAAAATCCTTAAAAGCAGTGTAAAATATACCAAAAACGGCTCATTCTTATAGATAGAGAATGAACCAGAAGAGGTTAAAGTGAAGACCTATATAGAAATAGATTATGAGCGTTGTAAGGGATGTTTACTGTGTGTTTCAGAATGTCCCAAAAAGGTTATAGAGAAAAGTAATCGCTTAAACTCAAAAGGCTGGCAGGTTGTAGAACCTGTGCGGAATGAAGATTGTACAGGGTGTAAAAGATGTGCTATTGTATGTCCCGATGTTGCAATAACAGTATGGAAAGAGGAATAATATGGGAAAGACAGTTTTAATGAAGGGAAATGAAGCAATGTCAGAAGGGGCAATAATTGCCGGGTGTAGATATTACTTTGGTTATCCAATTACTCCACAGAATGAAGTAGCAGCCTATATGGCAAGAAGGATGCCCGAAGTCGGAGGCATATTTCTTCAGGCAGAAAGCGAGGTTGCTTCAATAAACATGGTCTTTGGAGCTTCTGCAGCTGGAGCCAGAGTGATGAGTACAACTTCATCGCCGGGTTTTAGTCTTATGCAGGAGGGGGTTTCATATCTGGCAGGGGCAAGACTCCCATGCGTTCTTGCCAATGTTCAAAGAGGAGGACCAGGCCTTGGAAATATTGCACCTGCCCAGGCTGATTATTTTCAGGCAGTTAAGGGTGGAGGGCACGGGGATTATCATTTAATTGTGCTTGCTCCTTCTTCACCTCAAGAAATGATGGATTTGACAATTCTTGCCTTTGAGCTTTCTGATACATATCGAGTCCCGGCTTTAATTCTAAGTGATGCAGTTATAGGGCAGATGGTAGAATCTGTAACATTGCCGGATAATATAAATGTAAAGAAGGTAGATAAACCCTGGGCACTTACAGGGGCTCTAAATAGAAAACCAAATGTAATTCGTTCACTGTGGCTTGATGATGATGGAGTAGAGATAAATAATCTTACACTTCAGGAAACCTACAAAAGGATTTGTGAAAAAGAGATAAGGTTTGAAGGCTTTTTAACAGATGATGCAAAGATTCTTGTTGTTGCCTATGGTATTTCTGCAAGAATTGCAAGAAGCTCTGTAAGAAAGATGCGCAATAAGGGAATTAAGGCAGGTCTTTTAAGGCCAATTACCCTTTATCCTTTTCCTTATGATGAAATAAAACGCCTTATAAAAAATGGAGTTGAGGCTATCCTTACAGTAGAAATGAGCGCAGGGCAAATGGTAGAAGATGTAAGGCTCGCCTCTGAAGGAAAAGTTCCTGTTTTATTTTATGGAAGAATGGGCGGAAAGATTGTAGAAGAGGATGAAATATGCAAAAGTATTTCAAGCATTTCTGAAGGAAAAGGGGTGTAGATTATGGCCATAAAGCTTTTTAAAAGGCCGGAAAGCCTTATAGATAAACCATTTCATTATTGCCCGGGATGTGGACATAGCGTTGTTCACAGACTTATATGTGAGGTTGTGGATGAACTCGGGGTTAGAGAAAAGGCAATAGGGATTGCCCCTGTAGGATGCTCGGTGCTTGCTTATGATTACTGGGACTTCGATGTAAGTGAAGCTGCCCATGGAAGGGCGGCCGCAGTGGCTACGGGTATAAAGAGAGTATTGCCGGATAGGCTTGTAATATGTTATCAGGGAGATGGAGATTTAGCCTCTATCGGGATGGCAGAAACAATACACGCGGCAAACAGGGGTGAAAACTTTACAGTTATATTTATAAATAATACAAACTACGGAATGACCAACGGTCAAATGGCGCCCACCACCCTGATAGGGCAGAAAACAGCAACAACCCCGAACGGAAGAAATCCTGCAACAGATGGTTATCCAATAAAAATGGCAGAGCTTATCAGTAATTTTGAAGCGGTAAGATATTCTGTACGTACTACAGTTGCTGATTTTAAAGGAATCCTACAGACAAGAGTTGCAATAAAGAAAGCATTTGAAATTCAAATGGGAGAAGGTGGATATTCTTTTATAGAGATTCTTTCAAACTGCAACACCAACTGGGGTTTATCTCCAGTGGAGGCAAATCAATTGATACTTAATGAAGTGGTGAAGACCTTTCCACTTGGAGTTTTTAAAGATAAAAAGGTGGTAAATGCATAATGATACAAAGGATAATTCTATCCGGTTTTGGCGGGCAGGGGGTGCTTACTGCGGGGCTTATTGTAGCAGAGGCTGCTGTGCTTGGTGGTTATAAAGCCACATACTTTCCTTCTTATGGTGCAGAAATGAGAGGTGGTACCGCTAATTGCCATGTTGTTGTTTCAGATGAGGAAATAGCCTCTCCTGTTATATCAGAGGCTGATGCATTGATTGCAATAAGTAAACCTGCCCTTTTAAAATTTATGCCGAAAGTTAAGGCAAAAGGTCTTGTGCTGGCGAATGTTTCGGGGTGGGAGGAAAAAATAGAAGAAAAAGAAATGGACATTATAAAACTTCCTTTTGAAGAAATGGCTCTTAATAAACTGGAGAATTCAAAAATAGCCAATGTAATCATGATAGGTACTTATATAAAAAAGACAGGATTACTTAAGGTTGATGATGTTAAAACTGTATTAAAGAGTAAATTTAGTAGAAAGGGTGAAAGGGTAGTGTCTTTGAACTTTCAAGCTATAGATATTGGATTTAAGGCAATTTAAGGGAGAGTTTCTGGATGAGTTTTAGACGGTTTATTAATGAGGCAAGATTAAAGTTGCCTTTAACCACAATGCAGAAGATTTTTTATGCTTCCCTGATTGCCCTCGGGGCTTTAACAGGGCTTTTTATTGCCTATATAATAATAACCTTTACCGAACTCAGGGATATTAAACCTCTGGAGAATTATTCCACTTATGCGGTTCCAACCAAGGTTTATGATATTAATAATAATCTAATAACCGAATTTTATCAGCAGAAAAGAGAACTGGTTTCTTATAGAGACCTTCCTGATTCGTTAATAAAGGCGATTATCGCGATTGAAGATAATGAATTTTATCGACACCATGGTTTTAATTTCTTTGCGTTTATTCGTGGGGTTATACTTGACCCTATAACAGGTAAAAGGGCACGAGGTGCTTCCACCCTTACCCAGCAGCTTGCAAAAAATCTTTTTACAACAAGAGAGAGGAGTGTCTTTAGAAAAATCGTAGAGCTCTGGTATGCTTTTCAGATAGAAAAAAAGTATTCAAAACAGGAAATCCTTGAGTTGTATTTTAATCAGGTTTACTTCGGACATGGTTGTTATGGTGTACAGACGGCATCGCATTTCTTTTTTGATAAAGATGTTAAGGATCTTACCCTCGGTGAATCTGCACTTCTGGCAGGTCTGGTTCAGCTTCCCGAGGCTTATTCCCCGATATTCTATCCAAATAGAGCCCAGATAAGGCAGAAAAAGGTTCTTAATTCCATGGTAAAGCTTGGATATATAACTAAAGAAGAAGCGGAAGATACATTTGAATACTTCTGGAATAATTACGATTCAATAATCAAGCTAAAGGGTATTACAGTTCAGAAAAGTATGAATAACCCTGCACCATTCTTTACAGAGTACATTCGACAGATTTTAATTGACCGATATGGAGAGGAAAAGCTTTACAGGGGAGGACTCCAGATTTATACAACACTTGATATAGAAAAGCAAAAGATAGCAAATGATGAAATCGCAAATGGAGTATCAAATGAACAGTTAAATTATGACAGGGAAACAAAGGTATATTCACAGGTTTATAAGAACAATTATCAGGATGTAATCGATCTTTTAAGCCTTACCTTTGGAATTGATAGTATTAAGATTGGTGCAAATAAGGTAAAGGATAGACTCGAAAGTATTTATAATAATTATAACGATGTTCTATATCTTTCTTCTTTTGTTTTTGGTCTTGATGGGATGAATAAAAAGATTAAGGTTAACCGCTATCGGCTTAAAGCTCTGGTAAAGCAGAAAGAGGATCAGATTGAAGGTGCACTTATATCGGTTAATCCAAACAATGGTTACATTGAAGCCTTGGTAGGTGGTAAAGAATTTACTTACGCGAATCAATACAACCGTGCCGTTCAGGCAAAAAGACAGATGGGGTCAATGTTTAAGCCTGCTTATTATGCTATAGCAATAGAAAAGAAGGTAGTTACACCCGCCTCTGTTTATCTTGATGCACCTATGATATATGAAGACCCATCAGGAAGACCATGGGAACCCCGTAATTATGAAGGAACATTTCGAGGAAAGCTTAGAATACGGCAGGCTTTGCAATACTCCTGTAATGTTGTCTCTGTTCAGGTGTGGGATCAGCTTCTTAAAACTGTTGGTTATAATAATATGATATCTTCGCTTTCCTCTTATTTTGGTATTGAGCAGAATGAAATGAGAAAAAGGGTTGGTCCATCCCTTTCTTATGCACTGGGAGTTGGTGTTTTTTCACCACTTGAGGTCGCAAGGCTTTTTTCAGTTTTTGCTAATGACGGTGTAGCAGTAAAACCTATAGCAATCCTTAAAGTTAAAGATAGATTTGGAAGAGTAATTGATGATTTTGAGAGGGAAAGAGAACTGGATAAAAATAGCAAAGTTTCGGTAATGAGTCCTGGCGCTGCTTTTATTATGCAAAGCATGCTTTATGATGTTCTATACAAAGGAACGGGAGCGGGTGCTGTAAGTGCGACAGGATTTAATTTTACAGCGGGTGGAAAGACAGGCACCACACCTAACTGGAAGGATGCTTGGTTTGCAGGATTTACAAAGAATCTAACAACAGTTGTCTGGCTCGGTTTTGATGACGCAAGAAAATCCCTCGGGAGACATCGAGCAGCAGCGTATGTCGCTGCTCCTATCTGGATGAGATACATGAAACAGGTTTGTAGCAAGCAGCCAGATATTCCCTTTACCCCATCTCAGGATATTATCGAAGTTGGCGTATGTGCTTCCACGGGTCTTTTACCAACCCAGTATTGCCCTAGGGTTATAAGCGAATATTTTATTAGAAATACCGCTCCAGTTACAAAATGCAATGTGCATGTATCTGAAGAAACAGCAAGGGACGATGAGGAAAGAGAGATTTATAATATAACAAACACCTTAAAAATAGACGAACTTAAACTAGATATCGAAGAAGATACAAATAAAAAAGGTAAAGAAGAAAACCTGAATGAAATTCTAAAAGAAGATAAGTTTAATATTAAATCAGGAATTGAATGAATTCCGTAATTATTGATGGATATGTTGATGAACCGACCTGTCTTGGTGTACCACCATATATTTCTACCTATGTTCGCTATGTAGCCGGTGCTTTAAAGCTATGCGGTTTTCTAAATGTGGATTATATAACAATCGATGAGCTCCGAAAATGTGATTATGCTTTGTCTTCTAAAAAAAATTATACATTAGCTATTATAATCGCAGGTAACCCCGTTCCGGGTAAGTACATTGGAGGAGAGCCCTTAAAATATGGGGAGTGGAGAAAAATTGCAATCAGGAATAAAGGAATTCCATTATTTATGGGTGGTCCAATTCAATTCTCATTTTTAGAATTTAACGAAGAAGATGTAAGGCTTATCAGAGGCGACATTGAATCTTTCATTTTTCATTTTATCTCTAATTCCTCTGAAGAAGAAAGAGTAAGAGATCTTAAGGAATTGAATTCCTTCGCCCTGCATGGGACTTTTATAGTTGAAAAACACCCTCGATTTCCGGATATAATAGTGGAGATCGAAACGGGTCGTGGTTGCGCAAGAAAAGCTCATTGTTCTTTTTGTATTGAAGGAAGATACAAGGTGGAGTTTCGTAACCCCGAGGATATAATAGCCGAAATTAAGGCTTTGTATAATATTGGAGTTCGACACTTTCGTATTGGGAAACAATCAGATCTCTACGCCTACGGGAGTGAACTGAAAGTATGGAGAAATGGCTTTCCTGCTCCAAATCCTGAATGGATAAAAAGGCTTTACGAAGGAATACGCAATGAATGCACGGATATTAAGACCCTGCATATCGACAATGTTAACCCGGGAACAATTGCTAATTTTCCGGATGAATCTATACAAATCACCGAAATTATTTCTAATTATAATACACCAGGGGATGTTGCGGCGCTTGGCATGGAAAGTGCAGATCCCGTGGTAATAGAAAAAAATTTTTTAAAGGCTTCGCCTGAAGATGTAATGAAAGCCGTTCAGATTATAAATGAGATAGGTAGTAGAAGAGAAAATGGGATTCCAAAGCTTTTGCCAGGTATAAATATTATACACGGACTTCCAGGAGAGAATAAAGAAACCTTTAAGAAAAATTATGAATTCCTTATCTCTGTAAAAGAAAAGGGGCTCCTTTTACGAAGGATAAACATAAGGCAGCTTAAAATTTCTTATGGTACCCCGGTTGAAGAGGTTTACAAATCCCCGCTGAAGGACAAAAAAATTCTCAATGCAATCTTCAAAAACTATCGGGAGAAAATACGCAGAGAAATTGATATTCCTATGATTAAAAAGATATTTCCAGAAGGTCTTGTTCTCAAGGATTTAATAGTGGAAGGGTATCGTGGTGATTGGAGTCTTGCTCGTCCCCTTGGAAGCTACCCGATTACTGTAAATATTCCAAAAAAATTGCCTTTAATGTCAAAAACGGATGCCTTTGTAGTTGGTTATAGAGAGCGATCTCTTGTTGGACTTAATCATCCTTTCGATATCTACCGCGCTACTCTTCCAGAATTAAAATGCATTCCCGGAATTTCTAAAAGAGCCAGTGAATTTTTTCTGGATAAAAAAAAGTTGCTTTCTTTTCTTGAAAAGACCCCTATTTTTGATAAAATAAAGATGGACACTTTGTAGCTTTTGCGAGGACTTTATGAAAGAATTACAACTTTGGAAAAAAATGATTCAAAAGAAGACGGTGGCTTTTAAGAGCGGAGCAATACTGCCGTTTGAGACAGAGCTTGTTAAAATACAGGACAGGGGGGTTGATTTTATAGTAAGGGTTGTAAGGGACTCCTTCCGGAAGGCACATCCATACGATCCAAAGAAACATAAGAACAATGAATTTGATCCCTTTCTAAATTATGATAAAAATCTTTTTGTTTCCGATATTACTGATACCCATTTTTGTCTTTTAAATAAATACAATGTGGTTGATTATCACTTGCTACTGGTAACCCGAAATTTTGAAGAGCAACAATCTTTTCTAACCCCAGCAGATTTTTATGCCCTCAACCTTTGTATGAAGGAATTTAATTCCTTTGCCTTTTACAACAGCGGAAAAGATGCCGGAGCAAGTCAACGACATAAGCATCTTCAGCTCGTACCGGTACCACTTGAAAGTTCGTCTTTTTCAGTTCCACTGGAAGCTATTATTAATGGCTATGAAATAAAAGATAGCATCAGTGTGTGTCCAGAACTTCCTTTCAAGCATAGAATAATATTTTTTAGTGAATATAATGCAGAAAATATGTATAAGCACTACTCTGCACTGATGGATGCTCTGTCAATCAAAAACCCACTTACACCTTATAACCTGTTGATTACAAATTCCTGGATGATGGTAATACCAAGGAAGAAAGAATATTATAAGCAAATATCTGTAAATGCCCTGGGTTTTGCCGGATCCTTACTTGTTATGGATAAAAAACAGCTTGAGATTGTAAAAAGGGAAGGACCCTTTAAGATTTTGCAGAAAGTGGCTTTTAGGTAAAAAATTAAAGAATATAGTAAAAATTCCTGAAATACTTAAATTTCTTTCCAGCCAGAAGGATTTATTTTCAAGCATAGGACTGGTTGTAAACGATACTTATGATGGACAGCCTGTTTATTTACATATTGACAGCTATACCTATGCCAGCAATCTCCTGGAACCTTTGTTTAACGGAAATTACTATAAGGCAGATAAAAAAGAGATTGAATACTTTACAAAGGTTTTTAGTGAAAGCATCTTAGACTCTTACTTAAGAACGGAGAGGGAGGATTTTACACTATATATTCCACTTCAGAATAAAAAAAAGAAGACTTTTATCCTGATTTTAACAAAAGAGCAAAGATACGGAAAGTTTGGTTCTTGAACTTCTATTGCTATAAGAGGTATTGAAATCCTCCTTCTCAAGTATTATCTTTGTTTGAAGTGCATCTTTTTGAGAGAATAGTTTTCTTATTGGCATAGTAAATGCTATAGTTGAATGGTATGATTTTAGGAGGTATTTGTTTATGGTTAAGAAAAGTTGGTTGTTCATTATTACATTTTTTTCGGTAATGTCTATTTTGTATCATAAAGCTATTGCTGATACAGTGATTATCAAAACCACTGAACCGCCACAGGTAGTCATATCATCCGAACCAGAGCTTATTGTTATTCCTGATACATATGTTTATTATGTAAGAGCAAGTGATAATGATATTTTCTTTTATCAAGGATATTGGTGGCGACAATGGAGAGATGTATGGTATAGAGCAGGTTCTTATTCCGGTCCCTGGATTGCTGTGCATCCACGACGCGTTCCTTATAGACTTACACAGCTTCCTCCTAGATGGAAGGAAATCCGCGAAGATAATGTGAGAGTAAGATGGCGTGATGCAAGAGATAACTGGCGTAAGTGGGAAAGGAATAAATACTGGGAAAAGCATGGATGGAGAAGAGAAGTGGCAAGGGAGCGAGAAAGAGAAGTCATAGAAAATAAAAGAAAAAACAGAAGATGACAATAACCAGAAGGCAAAGACTGCAGCGGGAATTATTAATGAGAGAAGATAAAGAAATAAAAGAAAAAACCTCCGATACCGCGACACGGTTATAGTAATTTAAGCTTGCCCTACTCTTCTCTTAAGCTTTTTGCGAAAGTTGGTAGAGGAATCGGCTATTATCTTTCTTAGATAATCTATATGTTTTTCAATTGCTTCGATATACAAATTTTTATCAATCTTATATCTTTCCTTAAAATGGGCACGGGCATATTTATAAACCTTTAGCAGAGTACCTTCAAAGCTTTTTTTAGTAATTTCATAAAAATCAAGGGTCTTACGAATTATATCATACTCTGTGTTATAATCAGGTATTCCTGCTTCTTTAAATTCATAATAAAGAAACAAAAGCTTTTCAAGATAAAGCCTATCTGCCATTTGTCCTAAAAGATCTGCTGTGCCCATCATAGCGCCAGCAATTCTTTCTTCTTCCGTTTTAAAAGAAAGTTCATTCCAGTTAACATAAACCCCTGTACAGGATATAATCCTTCCTATAATCTGCACATCCACTTCTGAAAGTCCGAGCTTCTGCTTGTTTTTTTCTATAAAAACAATACTTCTGTTAACATGGGTTTTTGTATATTTTGCTCCGGTACCGATTGTGTCCCAGACTTCCTGAATGTAACCCGTATCATGAAAAAGCGCCGCAAGGAGAAGTCTTACAACTGTCCTGCAATCCATAACCCTCACTGTAAGATTATAACCATCAATAAGGCGAGCCGCCGCAAGCATTGCATCCATTGTGTGGTTTAGATTATGATACTCTGTATTACATGCCCTGTAGCCAATAAAGTCTCCGCCAAACAAATCCTTAACTATCTTAAAATCATTCCGCACAATGGAAAACTCATTTTTAGGATAATAATACAGAAATATTTTCTTTACTGCATTAAAAACAGCCCGTGGCTTTGAATGATTAACAAGCCTTGATAATTGAACTTCCTTTTTTCTCATGAACACCCCCTTTCTCCTGAATCTTTCTCATCATACACAGAAAACAAATCCTGTGAAAGTCTATCAATAATTCTAGACTCTACACCCTTTCTTTTTTTATTTAGAAGGCGAATTTCTTCCTTTTCTAATTTTAATGGGTCTAATGGAATACAAAAACTTTTCTTGATATTTTCCCAATCTTTATTCCTAATAGTAATTACCTTGTCAAGAAACGAACTCACATAACAATTGTTAATTAGGGTAGGTTCAATCTTCTTTAGTTTTTCTTGAGTAATCTTTACATATTTCGGATCAACATCAATTCCAATAAATTTTCTTCCCAATTTTTTTGCCGCAATAGCTGTTGTACCGGTTCCCACAAAAGGATCAAGAACAATGTCATTTTCATCGGTGGTCATAAGAAGTAGTCTTTCAAGTAAATGAATAGGTAATTGACACGGATGTTCATCTCTTCTTTTCTTATGTCTAACCCTATGAATATCTGTCCACACATCTGAAAGAAGCGGACCAAAAGGATGCATCTGAACTTTCTTACCACCGTAGTCCTGTAGTACATAATGACAATTTCTACAACGTCTGTGCAACATTCTTATATCATAAAACTTAAACTCTTTAGATTTAACATAATATAAAATTCCATAATGGTTTGGCAGGAGCGTTTTTCCAAGGGGTGTCCCCATCGCATCCCAGGCTATCCAGTGCCGGAATATAGCAATTTCGTTTAGATAAGAACCAAAGTATATAAGCCATTTCGGGATATTATGCACAAAGATTGAACCTGTGGGTTTTGTAATACGTACCATTTCAGCAAGCCACTGTTTGCACCATGAAAGATATTCTTCTACTTCTTTTTCATCATAATAGCTATTATATTTTTTCTTTAGATTAAAAGGCGGATCGGCAAAAGTAACATCAATACTACTATCTGGAATATGTTTCATAACCTCAAGACAATCGCCTTGAATTACTTTGTTAATTATATCTTCAAAACACATCTCATTTGCCATAAAAAACCTTTCCCAGTAATTCATCAAATTTGGCTAATTCTTCATCATGAAAGGTAAAAACATAATCGTAGGATTCCACCATTCGCTTCAAATCTCCTCTCCTCACATACCACCCAATTCCATCTACAAAACCAACAAAAATTACATTGGGATAGTTTCTTTTAAAATATTCAGCCACAACTTTCTCTGTTTTTGCCTTATCACCCATTCCTGAAGCTGTAGTCACAACATATGAACATTCAATAATTATTCTTGGAGAAATTTTATTAGGAATTATAAAATCCATCGTTCTTGGAATGTTGCCTACTTCTGGAATTCTAAACTTTCCTGTTTCAAATGTCAATTTACGAGATAATAAAATTTTTTCAATCACAAGTTCAGGATTTCCTTCTCTATTGGCTTTATAGGCTCCTTTTGTTTTATATCTTATAATGGTGTCTATTAGAGATTCAATTGAAAAACAAAATTTCCTTATATCAAGTTTTTTAAATTCAAAAAGCGGAAGAATCTTTTTAATTACTGGTACTGTTGGACCTCTAAAGAATAGATTTACAATACCCTCTGCAAACTTTTTATTTGTCTTAATTAAAGATTTTATTTTATCTAAAGTCCATTCGTTTTCAAAATTTCCAGTATGCCAGGACTTTTTGTTAACAAGTTCAGATAAAATATCATCGTCTGTAATTCTAATAAATGTAATTAATCTCTGTAAACTTTCCTTTGAGAAACCTGTTATTGTCAAAACAGCATCCAAACCATCCTCAATCTCCGTAATATGACTTAGAAAAGTACTCTCCCTAAGCCCCTGCTGATCTATTTTATTCTTCAATAAAAAAATATTTTGAGCAATTGAGGAAATATGTCCTTCATAATATTCTTCAAAATCCTTATTATAGAAATAGAAAGTATTTTTTGAAAGTACAGTATTGAATTTTTGATCTATTGCAGGGTATTTCATTTTTAATCAACCTTCCTGAAAAACAATATATATTCCTCCCTCATTGTATTCTGTATTCCTTTTATTGGTTTTACAATTTTTTGTTCAAGAACAAAACCAATCTTTGCTGCTATATCTTCGCACTTCGTTTCCAATCTTATTCCTCCTGTTTGAATATCGTTTGAGCCAATAATAATTACTGCATATTTGCCAGGTTTCAACACGCGACGCATCTCTTTCAAAACTTCATCCATATCATCAAAATAATTGGCAAGTTTTTCTTTTTTTGTCTTTCCTTTTAATCCTATCATTTCACTCTTCAGTTTCGATACATCATATCCAAGATATTCCAATTGTGGCTTATCATTTTCCGCATAATCAATTGCAAATGAATATGGCGGAGATGTAATAATTGCATCAATAGAATTATCCTCTAATGGTAGACTTTTTGCATCTCCAATTTCAAAGGATGCACTACCAATATTTAATCGCAATTTATCCCTTACTTCTATAAAAGAACCAATCTGCCCAATATATCTTTTAAGTACAGATGGAAATAAAATATTTATACTTTTTGAGCTTCTCCTTGCATATCCCATAGAATCAAGAAAAGCAAGCAAAGTTATTTCTTCTTCAGGATTAAAATCTCTATCAAAAAACCAGTCCGCTCCTAATTTTTTATTTGCCAAGAGAGTTTCATAATTTCTATTCATATTTTTAATAACCACTGATAAATCTTCTTTATTAATCTTTAAAACATTATATTTTATTCTACTCATCAACGCACAGAAAGGACTCTTCTCAACTCCAATCGAATCAATTCCCATAATAGCAGCTTCTACATTCAAGGTACCACTTCCACACATAGGATCAAGTACAGTTTCTCCTTTTTTAACACCCAATATGTTTAATAGACCTTTAATAAGCTGGGGATGAAATTTGCCTCTATACGGAAAAAGCCCATGTGTCGCATATCCCGTGGAAAAATTCCCTTCTTTGAAATATGCCCTAGTTATTGTGGACCTACCTTCCCATGTAAGTGGATTATTACTGGAGCAAATCACATAATGAAAGGTAGGAATACCACCTATACTTTTAAAGAAAGCTCCTCTATTAACAATTTCATTCTTCGTGAGAAAATTATACTCATAAAACGCAAATTCCAATTCAAAAACTTCAGATGTGTTTGGTAATAGCTCGTATTCCTCTGGCAATATAAGCGAAGATACTCTAGGTAAACTCAATATGGGATTTTCCTTAAAAATGGTTTTAATTTGCATATCAAATTCCAAAAATCTTTGTTTTGATTATTCTAAAGTAAACCTTTTATCCAAACCCTCTTTTTAAATACTACCCCGTAATCTTTACTACTATATTTACAAGCTTATCAGGTACAGCAATAATCTTTGCTATTTCCTTACCTTCAATCCAGGGCTTTATTTTTTCACTTCCAAGCGCCATTTCTTTCATTTTTTCCACTGATGTTCCCCTTGAAATCTTTAAAGTATCACGCACCTTGCCATTAACCTGTACAACCATCTCAAGCTCTTCATCCTTTACTAACTCCGGATTAAAAGAAGGCCATTTTGAAAAAAGTACTGATGGCTTTTTCCCAAGTTGCTCCCACATTTCCTCTGTTATAAACGGTGCAAAAGGATGAAGAATTTTTACAAGGTCAATCATCAATTCTTTATTTAGCCTGTCTTCTTTTTGAAGGGCATTTACAAAAATCATCATCTGGCTTATGGCTGTATTAAACTCAAGAGCTTCTATTTTTTCTGTAACTATTTTTATAGTCTTATGTCGGATGCGATTTAGCTCTTCTGGTATTGGAACATTTTCCTCAATCGGTTTTTCAAGCAGTCTCCATACCTTTTCCAGAAAACGCTTAATTCCAATAATGCTCTGTGTATTCCAGGGCTTATCTGCAGCAAGCGGTCCCAAAAACATCTCATAAACACGAAGGGTATCTGCGCCATATTCATTAATAACATCGTCAGGATTAACAACATTGCCACGCGATTTTGACATCTTTTCACCATTCTCACCAAGTATCATGCCCTGGTTACGGAGCTTCATAAAAGGCTCGGGGGTATTTACAACTCCAATATCATACAGAAACTTATGCCAGAATCTTGCATAAAGTAAATGCAAAACAGCATGCTCTGCACCACCAACATAGAGATCAACAGGAAGCCAGTAATCAATATTCTTCTTGTCCGCTAAAGCTTTATCATTATGCGGATCAGCAAATCTTATGTAGTACCAGCAGCTTCCAGCCCACTGAGGCATTGTATTTGTTTCCCTTTTTGCCTTACCCCCGCATTCTGGACATGTTGTATTTACCCAATCCTTAATCGCAGCAAGGGGGGATTCGCCAGTGCCTGTGGGTTTGTATGATTTTACTTCCGGTAATTTTAATGGTAGCTCATTCTCAGGTACAGGGACTTTCCCACACTTTTCACAATGTACTATCGGTATGGGCTCACCCCAGTATCTCTGACGGGAAAAAATCCAGTCGCGAAGCTTGTAGTTAATCTGCTTTTTACCAATCCCCTTCTTCTCAAGCCATTCGGTAATTACTTTTTTAAAATCAGCCGTTTTCATTCCATTAAATTCTCCGGAATTTACCGCAATACCGTCTGTAACTTCTGCTTCCTTTAGTTCATAAATACTACCGTCTTTACTTACAACCTGTATAATTGGGAGCTTATATTTTTTTGCAAATTCAAAATCCCTTTCATCATGTGCAGGCACTGCCATGATTGCACCGGTTCCATAACCCCATAATACATAATCAGCAATCCAGATGGGAATTTTATTACCATTCACAGGATTTATAGCATATGCTCCCGTAAAGACTCCTGTTTTCTCTTTATTAAGCTCTGTTCTCTGTAAATCTGTTTTTCTCATGCTTTTTTCAATGTATTCTTCTACCTCGTCCATATACTCAGGATCTGTAATCTTTTCCACAAGGGGATGTTCTGGAGCAAGCACCATATATGTTGCACCAAAAAGCGTATCAGGTCTTGTTGTATATATTCGTATAATATCCCCTGTGCCGTCAACCTTGAAATCCACCTCTGCTCCCTCGCTTCTTCCTATCCAGTTCTCCTGCATAAGTTTTATTGGCTCGGGCCAATCAAGAAGCTCAATATCCTTTAAGAGTCTTTCTGCATAAGCTGTAATCTTTAAAACCCATTGTCTTATTCTTTTTCTTTCTATCTGGGTACCGCAGCGGTCGCATTTTCCATCTTTAACTTCCTCATTGGCAAGCCCGGTACCACATTTCGGACACCAGTTAATTGGCATTTCTGCTTCATAGGCAAGCCCCTTTTTAAAAAGTTGCAGAAATATCCACTGTGTCCATTTATAATATTCCGGGTCGCAGGTAGAAACCTCTCTACCCCAATCATAGCAGAATCCAAGGCTTTTAATCTGCTCTCTAAATCGATCTATGTTCTTATAGGTAGTTTCTGCGGGATGTGTTCCTGTTTGTATTGCATAGTTCTCTGCAGGAAGCCCGAAAGAATCAAACCCCATAGGATGAAGAACATTAAAACCATTCATCCTTTTAAATCTTGTATATATATCTGTAGCTGTATAACCCTCAGGATGTCCAACATGGAGCCCAGAACCAGAAGGATAAGGAAACATGTCCAGAACATAAAGCCTTTTACTCTCCGGAACGGAAAAATCCTCTGTAACACTGAAGGTTTTGTTTTCATCCCAGAACTCTTTCCACTTTTTCTCAATAGAAATGAAATCATAACTCTTTTCCATAGCAACAACTCCTATCTAATTATTTTAATGACAAAAGGATAAACTTGCAAATTTTGATTTTTGTAAGCAGAAATTCTCAATTTTTTGGAATTTTACAACTCTATCGTCATTACAAGGCAAAGTGAAGTAGCACTGGCTTCGCCAGTGCTACAATACAAAAACCCCGCTGTGGAGGGTGTATAGGTCATTGTCATCATCTTTCCGTCCCTCAGGTCTTGCTCAGAAGTAAAAGCACGGAAAATCCACCCTCGCACATTCGGCCTCCTGCCTCATGTGCTCGGGGCGAAATGCATCCTGCATTTCTTGGCGTAATGGCGGGTAGGATTTTCCTGTGGGTGCAAGGAGATAGAGAAGCAGCACTGGCTTCGCCAGTGCTACGATACAAAAAACCCCGCTGTGGAGGGTAGAGGGTATGAACAACTTTTTTCTTTCAGTTTTCCTGTAGAATCGGGCGGAACTCCACATCCGTGTGTTCGGTAGAAAGTAATCGCACGGTGTTATTTTTTCGGCCCATCCCCGAACGAGTCGGGGACGGGTTCCCAACCGAAAAAATAACACCGTGCTCAATGGTAAAAGCAACACTCCGCCCTCAACGACCGCATCCTGCGGTCTTGGTAAAGGCGAGGATGTGAAAACTGAAAGAAAAAAGTTGTTCATACGCATAAGTAAAAACCACAGCGGGGATTATTGGATAGAGGAGATAAAAAATAAAAAGAAGAAAATCTCCGACACCGCGAGGGATGTAACTGAGGACAACCCCCTAACTCCCTTTAATAAGGGGGATTTGTACAACATACTTGACTTTTATTATGGACAGTCTTGGAACAAAGATTTAGAAAATACTCGGCGTTGCGGTATGGTTATAGATACAATACCCCCTCTGCGGTTTTCCCCTTAAGAGCCTTTAGAGTTAGAGCAGAGGAAACTAAGTAACAAGAAGGGGTATTCTGCGAAGGGGATAAAGGGAACAATCAACACACCGCAATGGATTGCGGTTGCCTTTCGAATAAAGCTATGGACAGCGACATGAGAAAGGCATAAGTGTAAGCAGGAAGGTTTTAGGATAAGGTCTGAAGAATACCAACTTAGAGTGAATAAGGAATGAGTATAAAAGAAAACCGCAGAGGGCGGCATTTTCTTTTTGGTTACTTTTTCTTTGTTGCTGGAGACAAAGAAAAAGTAACAATCTAACCACAAATGTTGTGGTGTAATAATTGGCCAATAAAGCGGTGTCGGCGACTCTTTTCCCTCGACGGAGCCTGTACTGAACGAAGTGAAGTGCTCGGGACATGCTTTGCTTACTTTCTTTCTCATCGTTGAGAAAGAAAGTAAGAAGGTTTTCCCCTGCTTTTTCCTACAAAAAGCGGCAGGGAAGATTTCTCAGAAGTACAGCTGGGAGTTAGAATCGAAATGACAATGTAGGGTGTGTAACGAGGAACAACCCCCTGCCCCCTTTGATAAGGGGGATTTGAGGGAAAAAACCGACACTGCAATATGGTTGCAATTAAACAAACCCGCCATAGCGGAGCAAAGTGTAAGCAATGCCTGCGAAGGCGAGGTGTGAGAGCGGTGTTGTTTGAACCCTCACCTTGTATAAAAAGTGAAGGAATGTTTTTAAATAAAGAAAAGGGTTTGTAAAGTAAATAGCTTTCAAGGTGAGGGTGAGTTCACCGCTCCCGAGCCTGAGCAGTTGCATTGCAAGCTTTGCGTAGCGTGGGCGGGCGGGTTTTCTTTCGGTTACCTTTCTTTTGCCCGCTCAAAAGAAAGGTAACAGTTGGTTTGTAACTGCTTTCCCTTGAAAAGCAGTAAACTTTCTTTTGGCCGCTCAAAAGAAAGTGAACATTGGGTTCTTTCTTTCTCATCGTTGAGAAAGAAAGTAAGATAGGGTTTTCCCTTTTCTGTGTGCTCTGTGGTGAATTCTGCTCTGGGCAACCCCTTACTTGCTACTTCGTAAAAGATTTATTTATTACAAAATATAATTTATAATAACTACTAAGTTAAAAAAGGTGGTATATTTTGAAAGCTATCGATATGCACATACATTCCTGCTATTCCGATGGTATCTTCACCCCCTCAGAAATCGTACAGAAAGTAATAGAAAACGGGCTTGGAGGTTTTTCTATTACAGATCATGATTCTTTTGATGGAATTGAAGAAACGTTTCTTGCGATAAAAAATAGAGAGGAAAAAATATATTTCGTACCGGGTTGTGAGTTTTCGACAAACTTCGATGGGATTGGAGAAATTCATGTTCTTGGATACTTTAGAGACAGTTCTTTTATAAAAATGAAGGAGCTAATAAATAGCTTAAAAGCCTCAAGGCTCGAAAGGGCTCTACGCATTTTAGATTGTCTAAAAATGCATGGAATAAAAATAGAGTTGAGTGAGATAACTCATGGGAAAAACATACCCATCGGCAGAATGCATATAGCAAGGCATCTTGTTCAGCTTGGCTACTCCAAAGATACATCCAGCGCATTTGAAAAATTTCTAAAGCGAGATGGTTTATGTTATTTCTCGAGAGATAATATAAGTATAGAAGAAGCTATTAAATATATAAAAGCACATAATGGAATTGCAGTAGTTGCTCACCCGACTTTTCTCTATGTAATGCAAAATTGGAACTATGTTGATAAGATAATTGCCCTTGGAATCGATGGAATAGAATATAAGCATCCAAAGATAAGTGATGAATTATCCAGAAAAATTAAGGAGGAAATGGGAAGTCATCTTCTCCTTACAGGTGGAAGTGATTTTCATGGAGATGGACAAAAGGATTGTATTGGAAAATATTCAGTGTCTCTTGAAACAATCCGCTCATACCTTGGCTAAATACAATTTTTTATGCTATAATCTATATAATCGTACTTATGAAATAATGGTAAAAAACCGATGTTTTTAGCTGTAAGAGTTTAAACAAAGGAGGAAGTTTTATGGCACCCAAGATAGATGGAACAATCAATACGATGATTGGAGAAGGCTCTGTATTTCAGGGAAAATTTTCTGTGCACGGTTCTTTTCAGATTGACGGAAAATTTGAAGGAGAAATTCGGACAGAAGAACACCTCTATGTAGGAGAAACAGGCAAGGTTAAAACCGATGTAATACACGCCAAAAGAGTTACAATAGCCGGGGTGGTACTTGGAGATATAGATGCCCTTGAAGAAGTTAGACTCCTGTCAACAGGCAGGGTACTTGGAAATATTTCAACCCCACAACTTACAGTAGAACCTGGCGTTGTTGTAAAGGGAAGCATTACAATAACAGCCGGACAGAAAAAGGATGTGGAGAAGATTATAGAAGATGCCTATGTTGCAGGCCCGGCAATAGATTTTGTAGAAGACAATAAGAGAAAAGGCTCTGAATTAAAAATAAGAGAAGCTACAACAAAGTAGAGTTAAGATGATTCATATTAAAAACAGTACAGAAATAGAATATATTCGCAAAGCAAATCGAATTATAGCAGAGCTTTTTGTTTACTTAAAGCCATATATGAAAGTCGGCATAACAACAAAAGAAATTGATGCTATTGCAGAGGATTTCATACAATCAAAGGGTGCAATTCCATCTTTTAAAGGATACAGACCTTCCATAAAATATCCAAAATATCCTGCTGCTACCTGCATTTCCGTTAATGAACAGGTAATACATGGAATACCGGGCAATTATGTTCTTAAAAATGGTGACAATGTAAGTGTTGATGTTGGAACAAATCTATCGGGATATTATGGCGATGCCTCATATAATTATATAATTGGAGAAACAACCCCAGAGGTAAAACAGCTTGTAGAAGATACGCGAAAAGCATTAATGCTTGGAATAGAAGTGGCAAGGGAAGGAAATTATTTAAATGAAATTGGTAGAGCCATCTCGTTTTATTTAAACCCGAAGGGATATGGAATTATTCGAGAGTATTGTGGACATGGGGTGGGAAAGGCCATGCATGAGGACCCACCTGTAATAAATTATTATGATCCAAAGCGAAAGGGTCCAAAACTAAAAAGAGGCATGGTTCTGGCAATAGAGCCAATGATTACTCTTGGAACATATCAGGTTAAAACACTCTCTGATGGATGGACAGTTGTAACTGCTGATGGAAAACCCGCTTCCCACTGGGAGCATTCTATTGCAATTACTGATGGAGAACCTATTATCCTCTCAGAATTATAAAAGAGGAGGAAAAATGGAATTTGACGTCATTATAATTGGAGCAGGAATAGCCGGTTGCACTGTAGCACATCAACTTTCAAAATACGGATTTTCAGCAGGAATTATAAATAAAGCTGAGAACTTTGAAGATAGCAACACCTTTTATGCCCAGGGAGGAATTGTATATAGAGGAAAGGATGATTCTCCGGAATTGCTATTCAACGACATTATGTCCGCAGGCGGTGGAATATCAAATCCAGAGGCTGTAAAGATTGTTTCAGAAGAAGCCGGAAAAGCTGTAGACGAAATATTAATAAAGGAATTTGGAGTTGAATTTTCAAAAGATAATGAAGGAAATTATGATCTTACTGAAGAAGCGGCTCACTCTCTGCGCAGAATTTTACATTCCTTCGATAGCACAGGAAAAAGTATTGAGGAATGTGCTGTTAAAACTCTAAAAAAAAGCAAGAATATAAAAGTGTTCTCCAATTATACTGCAATAGATATTATAACACTCGACCATCACTCAACAAACAAATACAGAATGTATCAACCTCTTACCACCATGGGGGTATATGCCCTTGATAATCAATCCAAACAGGTTAAGAAAATACTTGCAAATGTCGTTGTGCTTGCCACAGGTGGCATGGGCCAGCTTTATCTACATACAACAAATCCGGAAATAGCAACCGGAGATGGATACGCAATGGCAAATAGGGCCGGGGCAAGGCTTATAAATATGGAATATACTCAGTTCCATCCAACTACTCTATACCATCCTGCTGCAAAAAATTTCTTAATCTCTGAATCAGTACGTGGTGAGGGGGCTGTAATCCTTGACAGGAATGGTGTAGCCTTTATGCAAAAGTATCACCCTCAAAAGGATCTTGCTCCACGAGATGTAGTAACACGCGCTATATTAACAGAAATGCTCGAAACTGGTGAAAAATTTGTTTACCTGGATATTACACGAATAGGAAAAGAAAGAATAAAAAATCGCTTCCCCGGGATCTACTCAAAGTGCCTTGAGTTTGGAATAGATGTAACAGAAGAACCCCTTCCTGTAGTTCCGGCTTTTCATTTTTCCTGCGGGGGTATTTTAACCGATATGTACGGAAGAACCAATATAAACAGATTATTCGCTGTCGGAGAAGTCGCATGTACAGGTCTTCATGGAGCAAATCGACTTGCCAGCACCTCTCTCCTTGAAGGAATAATTTTTGGGAAAAGAATAGCCTCTTATATCTATGAAAACAGAAAAGAATATTTTAAAATATTAGACTTTCCCATTCAGGATTGGATTGATACCGGTGTAATTGATACAATAGACCCGGCACTTATAAATCAGGACTGGAATCTTCTTAAGAACATAATGTGGAATTATGTTGGCGCAATACGCACAAGAAAGAGACTTCGCCGTGCTTTAATTGACCTTACCAATCTTAATGAGGATATTGAAAATTTCTATCGTGATGCAAAAGTTTCTCGTTCGATTGTAGAGCTTCGTAATGCAGCACAGACAGCTTTGATTGTTGCAAAACAGGCTCTCGCTAATAGAGAAAGCATCGGTGCTCACTATATCGCGGATTAAGATATGAAAGAAAAGAAAAGGCTTTTAAACCGCCGGGAAAAAAAGCTTCTAAGTTCTATACTCTGGGATACAGATATAAACACCATTGATATCCAGTTAAAAAAATTTGCAATAATAGAAAGAATCCTGAATTTTGGAAGGCCGGAACATCTGCGCTGGCTATTTAAAAATTTTTCAAGGGAAGATATTATTAATGTTATAAAAACATCTTCTAACCTTGATAAAAAAGTTGCTAATTTCTGGGCTATTCATTTTAATATTCCCCCGGAGGAGATATTATGTTTTTCAAAGCCATCTCCCCTGAAATGAAAGATTTACTGGATAAGTTTGCCCAAAATTCCGATATTTATAAAAATTTCTACCTGGCTGGAGGAACCGCTCTTTCACTTATACTCGGCCATAGGAAAAGTTTTGATTTTGATTTCTTTACAGAGAAAACACTTAATAATAGATGGTTTGATTTTTTGAGAAAGGGGAAAAAAGTTAAAATAATTCTAGAGGAACCAACCACCTTTATAGCACTATTGAACGATATAAAAATTTCTTTTTTTTATTATCCATACCCCAGATTAAAGAGGGGAATAAAATACTTAAACCTTGAGCTGGCAAGCCTGGAAGATATTGCGTGTATGAAAATTATAGCAATATCTCAGAGAGCTGAAAAAAAAGATTTTTTTGATATGAAAGAAATAATGGAAAGAATAAATACAAAAAATCTAATTGGCCATTTAATAAAAAAATACGGCAGGGATAATTTGAATTGCTATCACATTTTAAGGTCTTTCTTTTATTTTCAAGATGTAGAAAATTCTATAGACCCTATTATTCTAAATAAAACAAGCTGGAATAATGTTAAGAACTTCTTTTTAAATAAAGAAAAAGAATTTTCAAAATATCTGTTATAAAGAGGAAAAAATTTTATGATTGAACTAATCACCTCCGGTGAATCTCATGGGAAAGGTATTTTTGTAACAATTAAAGGCATCCCATCACAGCTAAAAATTGATGTCGATTTTATCAATAATGAACTATCAAGAAGGCAAATTGGTTATGGTCGTGGGGGAAGAATGAAAATAGAAACCGACAGGACAGACATTCTTGCAGGCATTATTAACGGAAAAACCACCGGTTCTCCCATAACCATTGCTATCTGGAACAAAGACTATGAAAACTGGAAGGATAAAAAAACACCACCTGTATTAAAACCCCGCCCAGGACATGCCGACTTAATTGGCGCATATAAATATGGTTTAACAGACGATATTCGTCAGGTTCTGGAGCGTTCAAGCGCTCGTGAAACCTCCGGAAGAGTTGCTGCAGGGGCTATTGCCAAACTTTTTTTAAAGGAATTTGGAATAGAGGTATTTTCCCATGTTGTAAATCTCGGAGGAATAGATATTAATACCTCCAGTATGAACTATTCAGAAATTAGAGAAAGGAGCGAAAAGTCGAATTTAAGATGCGCTGCCCCTCCAGATATTGAAGGAAAAATAAAAGAGAGAATTGATATTGCAAAAGATGAAGGAGATACCCTTGGAGGAATAATTGAAACCATAGTGCATCCTATTCCTCCGTTCCTCGGAAGCTACCAGAGCTATGAAGAAAAACTGGATGCACTGATAGCCAGATCTGTGTTAAGCATTCAAGCAGTGAAGGGAATAGAGTTTGGCCTCGGGTTCAAGTATGCTTATATTAGCGGGAAAAATGCCCATGATGAAATATTTTTTGATGCAGAGTCAAAAAAATACTTCAGAAAAACAAACAGGGCTGGTGGTATTGAGGGAGGCATGAGCAATGGAAATGCAGTGGTTTTTCGTTCTGTGATGAAACCCATTCCTACACTAATGAGCCCCCTTAATACCATAAACATATCTACGAAAGAAGGTGAAAAAGCTATAACCGAACGCTCCGATGTAACCGCTGTTCCAGCTTGCGGTGTTATAATAGAAGCAGTTACAGCAATAGAAGTAGCAAACGCTCTATTGAAACGGTATGGCTCTGATAATCTAAATCAAATCCTGAAAAATTTTGAGAATGATCTGGATTTAAATGAATTTAAGTGGAAGTAAGAAATTTAATTAGATAAACTTTTCCATGCTACTAATCTTAAGAAAAACTCTCGTCCCTTATAAAAACGGATTAAATTGATTATCGATCTGGTCAATTCATCAATGAAGAATGCTAAATACAAGCCAAATATACCTGACCTCAGCCCAAATATAAAAATAGCCGCAAGACCTACTACATAGATTGTTCCAAACACCTGAGATATGAACATCCATTTAGTATCGCCAAAACCCCTTATCCCATGTCCTATCACTACATTAATATCTCTCGGAAACATGGTAATAGAAATAATAATCAGGAAAGGAAAAGCTCTATTGATCAATGCTTTATCATATGTAAATATGCCTAAAATAAACTTCGGAAAAAAATAAATACAAGAGCGCAAGCAATACAGATGAATATTGAGTATTTCAAACACATTGAACCCACATCTATAGCACCACCATGATCTCTGGCTCCGGTTTTTTGCCCTACCAGTGTTATAGCAGCCTTTGCAATACCCAGATATATCATATATGGAACAATTTCAATATGAAATATTAAAGTATAAATACCAGTAGCCATCTTATCAAGAGTGTTCAGAAAACTTATGAGTACCAGGTTCCCTATATGCCAGGTAAAACTTTCCAGTCCAGTTGGTAACCCAATTTTAATTACATCTGTATAGTGTTTAAATTTCGCCATTATAATATTTTTAACACTAATTTTAAAAGTACGTTTCTTTGAGAAAAGAACCATTAAAATTAAAATTATTCCTCCAGTTACCTCCGAAATAGATGTAGCAAGAGCTGCACCTTCAAGATTCATTGCAGGAAAACCAAGTTTACCAAAAATTAATATCCAATCCAATAAAACATTCAATAGGTTTTTAATAAATCCTACATACATAATGGGGCGGGTAAATCCAATCCCCTGTAATATTGCACCCGCAGTCGAATCTGCTCCTAAAAATACCAATGAAAAAGATAAAAACCTTACATACCTTACACTATATTCTAGTATTGGCGATTTTACCCCCATCAGCTTAAATATATTTTCAGGGAAAATAAACCATATTAAAAATAATATAAGCGATAATAATGTATTATAAGCAAAAGAAACCTCTGAATATGTTTTTGACAGAAACTCCTTTTTTGCTCCAATGTTTTGGGCTACTAAAATTGTAGTTCCAGTTGCGATTGCGTGTACAGACTCAATAGTAAGAAAATAAGGAAACAATACATTGCCAACTGCAGAAAAATATTCAGAGTTTAAGTGTCCTAAAAATGCCTTGTCTATTAGAATTTGAATTTGTAGAACTAACCCCTGAATAATTATTGGAAGAGCAATGTTAAATATTGAGTTATATTCAGATCGTTTTTTCATGCTTAAAAAAATACTCTCTTATTTTTTCGGCTTCCGTTATAATACCATAATGCATTCTCCCATGCACAGTTGATCACTCACTGCCAATGCTATAATAAAAATCGTTTCTTTTCTGATAAAAAACTAATTTATATTGCTGTTAAATATTACAGCTTGCATTTCTTTCGAATCTCTTACCTTATATATACTGCCAACAATATCTCTCCATATTTTTATCAGGTTTACATGATTATGTAGGTTCATATCGGTATGCTTAATAATATTTTCAATATTAATCCTTATGTAATTTGATATTTTTTTAAAAGAATCATTATTTACTTTCTCCAGCAACAGTGAAAAATTGTTTAACTTCTCTTTTCGAATTTCAGTATAGTAATCAATCTCTTTTTCAAATTTACTCAAGGTTTTAAATACAATCTGGTTTAGTTCATCGTACTTCTCATTAATTTTAAAATCAATCATTCTTAATCCTCTATAATAGTTCTTATAAAGAACTTTTAAATCAATCAGCATTGCAATCCCCAACCAGTAATTAAATAATTTTTCTTCACTTTCATATCTATCGGAAGTGTACCTATGCATTACAGCTCTGTTATGGTATCCAACATTCAAACCCAAATTTAATCCAACTTCAACCAAAAAATAATCTGTCCCTATAGTATAATCCGATGGCGAACATGGTATATACTTAAAAATATTATAATACGAGCAATTACCACAATCTGGGTAAGCTGCAGAATTAAAAATTATTTGATCTTCAATAAATGTCCTGTTATTTAGTATCTCCATTTGAATTATTTCATTATGTTCTTCTTCGGGAATCAAAAGGCATGAGAAAAAATCTCTCACAAGAGAATAATCTTCTTCCCTTATAAAACAATCAATATCTATTCCCCATTTTCCATTATACCCGCCACCAACAATATAAACAGTTTTATTATCCACAGTTTTTGATAAATACTTTAATTCAATTTCAATAGGAAACAAATATTTTCCATTCAGCAACTGGATGTGTACATCTGAATCCCTTCGGAAAATAAAATCACTTCCTAATAAAATTGCTATTATAAATATTCTGTTAAATACATTACCATAGTTAGGTTTACTACCAGGATATAAGGCACTAAAGGACTTTACAAATTCCGTAGTTAGTTTTAAGTTCTTTCCTATGGTATCATATATACTTTTAATTCTTTCATTACTAAAGTAAAAAAACTTGATATCCCTGTACTTTTTTGCTTTATCCGCTAATAAACTATAATTATTACTTTCTTTCTGATCATCGATTAAGACGAAAGGTATTTCTATGTTATACTTCTCTTGGGAATATTTTAACTCTTCACAAAAACCTGTGAGATTTTCACCTAAAGTTCTATTTGTGGGTACATAATATGAATAAATGAACATAGTTGATACCTCCAGCCATCGGGTTTTAGCAAAGACTTTCAAAAAAATAACTAGTTAGCTTCTACTCGTATATCCCTATATTTCTTGGACTTTATTATATTTTCCTTATTAAATAAGCCCTTATCAAAGAAATCTTTGCACAGAGGATCTGGAGCTTTTAAACTTTTAAACCGATTATAAGCAGCTACTCTACAACCACCCTGGCATTTTACCAAGAATTTACATACACTACAAATTCCTTCAAGTTCATTTATGGTTACTGATTCAATTTCAACCACCTTTTTATTAATCAAAATTGATTGAATATCGTTATTCTTTAAATTCCCAAGAACAAATTCCTTATTTTCTAAAAATCCATCACAAATCGCCACATTACCATTGCAATCAAAACCTAACATCTCTGGAAAAGAGCACAAATAACCTTCCCCGAATTTTAAATTCCGAACGGAATCTGGGATTAACCCAGGAGGGACTATAAAACTTATTTCATAGCAATTCTTGTAATTTTCTATATAAAAATCAGATAGTTCATTAAATAAAAAATATTTATCCTCAATACTTACATCAGTAACTTCCAGGCTAGCAGATTGCATCAAGGGAACAATGCAAAAAGTGTCTACAGCACATTCTTTTGCAATCTTAAACAAATTATATATATCATGTTTGTTTTCTTTCATAAGAGTGGTAGCCATAACAATTTCTGTTTTATCGTCAAAATATTTCCTGGCTAAATTTAAAGTTTGGATTGCTTTGTCAAAACTTTCTCTATTATTTCTGATAAAGTTATGCACATCTTTTGTACCATCAATACTTACTTGAAATAACTTAGGCTTTGTGGTTGCAATTTCTTTTATTAATTCTTCTGGCAAGTCTAATCCATTAGTGCTACAAGAAATCGTTAAACCTGAATTAACTGCATAACTAAATATTTCAAAAATATCCTTCCTTAAAAAGGGTTCCCCACCATTAACAAACAAATTCATACACCCTAATAATACAAGACTATCAATAATACTAAATATCTCCTCTGTACTTAATTCAGCGTAAACAGTATCTAACGATTCTTTAGCTACGTAACAATGCCTACATTTTAGATTACATTTCCTTGTTAATTTAATCGATGCTGAAATAATTGGTCTGTAGCCAAAAAAATCGATAATTTCTCTACTTGTTTTCAGCCGGTTTCTCATATCTTAAACACTCTTTTGGAAATAATCCTTTTTCATGTAATTTCTGGCATATTGGATATGGAGCATTTATTCTTCCATAATAAGCTACAGAATCAGCTCGGCAATTGCCACCACAACTCTCTAGGAAAATACATTGTGAACATATACCTTCTATTTCTAGTGAATCTCTTGGTATTATATACGAACTATTTTGCATTCGAATCCAAATTTCCTTAATACTTTCCATATTGACATTACCACTAATATAGCGCTCCCAATTCAGAAAACCATCGCACGGTGCTACTTTCCCATCTGCTCCAATACCCATAATATTTGGATAAGAACAGCACATATCAAACTGTTTATGAACATTCTTTTCCCTAAGATCTTTGGGAACAAAAACAGGAGGTAATACACTATTTTCGGCAAATAAAATTTTACCACTATTTTTCCTATATATATCCCAAAAGATATCCAAATAATAAAGAAGTTCCTTTACATCCACATCCATCTCAATAGTAGCTCTTCCAGCTGGTAACAAAAGCATAAGTGCAAATTTATCAATTTCTTTCTCAATCACATAATTTAAAATGTCTGGTATATCTGGCAAATTAAATTTTGTAATACAAGTACCAATAGTAATATTTTTAACCTTATATTTCTTTAATATATCAACTGCCGCATTTGCTTTAACAAAGAAACCTCTTCCCCTATTTTCATCATGCTTATAACCAACATTGTCAATACTAACCTGGAATTGCTTGAAGTCAATATGGGCTAATTCTGAAACCAAATCTTCCCTTATTAAGGTACCATTAGTGCTAATTAATATCTCAAATTTTTTCTCATTAGCATAGTTCAATATCTCTATAATATCTGCTCGCAAGAAAGGTTCTCCTCCAGTAAAAAATACTTGCTGGACTCCGAAATTACTCAGCTGATCCAAGAGATCTTTAATTTTTTCAGTTGCAAATTCGTTTTGAAGCCTTTTACCACCATCTGTATAACAATGCTTACACCTCGCATTGCATCCCATAGTAAGTCTTAATGAAGCAGCTATTAGGGGATATTCTCCAAAAAAATCCATTATTCCTTCTCTAGTTCTAATAAAATCCATATCATGAAATCCCTCTATTTTACTTAAGTTACCACTTTTACTAAGAATCAACCCTTATTAATCCAGCTTCAAGCAGTTCAGATATACATTCGTTAATATCATCGATTAAGGTTTCTTTATTTATATGAGCAACATCATATTCGCTTTCAAGTTTTTTTATTATGTCTTCTTTACCAATCTTATTTTGACACATCTCATATATCCTATAAGCTGTTTCATTCAAACCTATCCCATTTTCAAAAAGATATCCCTTTCCTACTCTTCTTACTTTCAAACAATTAGAAATGTACAAACTTCCCACTGTCCTCTCCTTGTGATTACAAATATACGTATATATACTGAACTCAAGCATAAATAAATAAAATAAAGAAGAAGCATACTACCTCTAAAAGTAGTATGCTTCATTCACATTCGCTTTCACACCTAAATCTTATGCCCACCCATAACAGCCTTGGCTCTTCTAATTTTCACAACCTTCGGCTTCACATATTTTCTCATACAAACCTCCCATCTATCGTATTTTATCTCCCGATAAACTTTAATTACTTTATTACCGGAAGATTAAAATTCTCTTACTCTACCCTAATTTGAGGAATCATTTTTTCGCTTCAATCCTATTGGTTCGACTAGGCTCACCACAGATTTCATACGGATCACACAGATCTGCAAAGGATTAATAAAAATTAATTCTTCAACTCAATAGGTAATCTATGTAAATCCGTTAAATTCGCACAAAACCGTGGTTTATTAGAATTTGGCTTTCAGGAATCAATCAGTTTTAGGTGTAACTAGTAATGAAAACCATCTTCTCAAGCAAAACACCTTCATTAAATAAATTGTAACTCCCCTAAAATAGCATTTATTAATACTTAAAGTATGGTTTTTATAGTACCTTATGTAGGGTTTTTTATAACTTAGTACAAAAGCAAAGGGCAAAAACTACACCATAGAACCCGATCTTTAAATTACAACCCTCTTTTCTCAAAATGCCGGTAGGAAAGACTATATTAAACTGTCTATTGACATCATAAAATTTTAAAATATGATAATATACAGGAGTGTATTTATGAAATACATTTTATCTGCTTTAATTCCTGTTTTATTTATCGTATCAATTTTACCACTATCCTGTGGTCCTAATATTAAAGAGAATGTCTATCTTGAAAAAAATTCACCCGAGGAAGAAGATGTAACAAATATAGTACTCCCTGCAGGCAAGAAAATAATTATTCTGCCATTTAACTACCAGGAATCTAAAAAGAAATTTACCAATCCCGATATAATTAAAAACATCCTCTTTAATTCCCTCTATTCTTTCTTTTCACTAATACCAAAAATAGACCTTCCAGAAAAGAAGGTATTAAGCGATCTTCATCGCAGAAAGGTCCCATTAGAAGATATAATATCCAATTATCAGCCCGATCAAATTATATATGGGAATTATATACTTACAGGAAGCAAAGCAGCCCCTGAGATTCAGATAAAAATGCAAATCTGGAGCAAAATATCTAAAAACATTTTTTCTTACACCTTTAAGAGCCCTTCAGACGAAGATATCTTTGACACAATAGACACCATAAGTGCTCAAATCATTAAAAGCGTATTGAATGAGGAAATGAAACTGGCTTTTTTAAATATTAACAACTGCAAAATTGGCAAACATACTTTTGAACTATACATCAACAATAAACTGGTAGGCATAATCAGTAATGACGATTTTTCTCTAAGCCTTAAACTACTCGCTAATACAGATTACTGGATTCGACTAAAAAGGCCTGAAGATAGATTAAGCCCCTATTTCGCACCTGTAAAACTAAAGCAGGGGGAAACTTCCAATATAAGCTTTATGTTAACAAATCTTATAAAGGATGGGGAATTTGAAGAGACAAAAGACATTTTAAGCTACCCGCCTTATGGGCTTTATACTGATACCGAGAAAAACACTATCGGTTATAAATGGCACTTTATACTTGATAACGGCTTTAATCCTTCTTCAAACCCTCAGGGAAGAGCAAAAATAGAGGATGGAAAAGCCCATATTATAATAAAAAACACAGGGGGAGCTTTTGGGATAGGAGAGTCAATCCAGTTAAGCTATATTCCTGTACCATTAAAGACTGGGAAAGTATATATTCTATCTTTTGACGCAAGAAGCTCCGGTGAAAAAACAATAGTTCCCATACTCTGCCAGGTAATAAGCAGGGAAGCCGCATTGGCACAGGGCGGCATAAGGAACTACACATCAATAAGATTAATTCGAATAAATGACAGACTGAAAAATTACTCCTTTGCATTCCGCATGGGCTTTCCATCCGATAAAAATGCAAGGCTTGCATTTTTACTCGGTTTAGATTCAAAGGAAGTCTGGATAGATAATGTAAAAGTAGAGACTATGGAAGAGTAAAAACTTACTATAAATCTGGAACAAGGGATTTCGCAGCCTTAATTACATCCTCGACCTTTATCATTTTCATGCATTTATTATCCTTACACCTTGATTCAAATCCAAGATTAAGACAGGGGCTACAGTCAAGTAAAGGTGAAATAACCCTAGATTTTTTACCAAGAGGTCCCCATCTTTCTGAAGAAGTGGGACCATATAATCCTATTAAATTCGCGTTTATGGCCGCCGCTAAGTGAACAATTGATGTAGCAACACTAACAACTAAAACCGCTTTACTTATTGCAAAAACTGTTTCCTCAAGACTCCACTTCCCTGCTCTATTTATTACTATAGAATTACTTATGTTAAATCCTTCAAGCTCTATTTTAAACTCTTCGGCTTCCTGAAAATCCATCTTTCCACCCGTCAGGGCAATGGCATAATTTCTTTCTAAAAAAAACCGTCCTAATTCCATCCAGTACCTTTTATCCCAAACTCTAAGATAAGATCTTGCCCCCCCTGGAAACATATGAAAGATTACAAACTTTTTTGAAAGTTCAATACTTTTAGGAATTATCTTCAAAGCCGGCAAACTTCCAGCAGGAATTTTTAGAGCTCTTAGAAATTCTCTATAGTTTTCTATTTCATGCCTGTCACCGGAGTGACTAATGGCAATATCATACACATAATGCCTGAACTGCCCTGGAGTTTTAAATCCAAGCTTGCACTTAGCCTTTACAAGAAAGCTTATTATGGCATTTATTCTTGGCCATTGGCCAAAATCCATCCATAAATCCATTTCAGGTAAAGACAAAACCCTTTTAAATAACTCAAGTGGTTTTGACATTGGAAGGACAACAACTTCAACATTTAAATTTAAATCCAAAAGATTTGTTAAAGCAAAATTTTCCTTCGAACAGCATAAAATCAATTTGGCCTCCGGTGCCCACTTTTCAATATCTTTTAAAACACCGGATAATACAACAAGGTCTCCTATAGCCGCCTCCTTTAAAACACCTATAGTAAGAGTTTTTTTATTGTACGGAGGAAAATTTACTTTTTGTCTGAAAATCTTTTTTAAAAGACCAAGTATAAAAACTATTGGAATTCCCGCAAAAACATCCAGTTTTTTTAAAAGCCTGTTTCCTCTTTCTTTCATAGTTTAACCTTGAAGCATAAAATCAGGAAAAGAGTTTTAAGACGGGTAATAAGGCAGCACCAATAATAGAAGAATCCTTTCCAAGTCTAGAAGGTAGTAGTTCTAAATCTTTCTGTTTATAGAAACTATTCTTCACAAAGACCTTTTCTTTTAACTCTTCCATCCATATATTATGAAAGTTACTTATTTCTCCGCCAATTATAATACAATGCGGATCCAGGGCCAGGATTATATTCTGTATTCCAAGCGCAAGGAAATCAAGATAGTTATGCCATACTGCCTGAGCCTCTGGATTATCCTCCTTTAAAATTCTAAAGAAATCATCAAGCGACTCTGCTTTTTGTCCCGTTTCTTTTTCATAGTCCTCAAGTAAAACTCTATCAGATGCATAAAGCTCCCAGCACCCAAGCCTTCCACAGTTACATTGCTTGCCATCTTTGACTACCGTCATATGGCCAAACTCTCCCGCACGCCTATTCTTTCCCCTATAAAGATGCCCATGTATAACAATTCCGGTTCCTATTCCATATGTTATCGAGATATAAACCAGATTATGATACTTTTTTGTAGAATCCGTATTTAATTCTGCAATAGCCGCTGCGTTTGCCTCATTTTCTATGTATAAAGGAAACTTTAAGATTTCCTGAAACTTACTAAAACTAATATTTTTCACTCCGAGGTTTGGAGCAAGCTCAAGCATCATCTTTTTCTCATTAACTGTTCCAGGGAGAGAAAAACCAATTCCGAGCACCCTTTCTTTTGGGATTGAATAATTTACAAGTACTTCATCAACAATGGAAGCAATTTTCTGAATAACCCCGTCCATGTTGGTAAACTGCTTTATTGAAAAGCTTTCATCATGCTTTATTTTCGAATCCAGATTTATAAGTACCACCCTCGCTTTCTCCAGCGATAAATCTACTCCAAAAGAATATCTGGCATCAGGAAGAAAACGTATGATCTGTGGTTTTCTTCCACCTGTAGAACTTGCCATTCCAGCTTCCTCTACAAGTCCTTCATTAATAAGCTCTTTAATATTATTCGTAACTGTTGGAAAACTAATTCCTGTAAGAATAGATATATTCTGCTTCGTTAATTCCCTCTTTACTAAAAGTAAGTTAAGTATTTTATTCCTGTTGAAATTCTTTATTGTTCGATGGGTAACTGTACCAGAATCTGATTTCATAAACAAGTCTCCCCTACTTGGATTATATCATAGCATAACTAAAGTTTATTTTCAAACACAATTATAAAGCGCTATAAGGCAAATGTAAATAAAACTTTTTAAATAATATTTAAAATAATATTGAAAAAATTTTTTTTGTATGCTATAATAATTGCGAAATAAAAAAGAATAAAACTAACTGATGGAGATTTTAGCCTAAAAGGAGGAGTTTTCTATGTCTTATTTAATGGGAATAGACATTGGAACCTCAAGCACCAAAGCTATTTTAATCGATGAAGAAGGGAACCTCATAGGCAGTGCCATATGCGAATATCCCCTTTATCAGGAAAAAATAGGATGGGCAGAGCAAGATCCGGAGGACTGGTGGAAAGCAACCTGTAAAGTTACAAAAGAAATAATAACAAAAACCAATGCAAAACCCTCTGATATAAAAGGAATTGGTCTTTCGGGACAAATGCATGGAGCCGTTTTACTGGACAGCAAAAACAATGTGTTGAGACATGCAATTATATGGTGCGACCAGAGGAGTTCTAAAGAATGTGAGGAGATTACAGATTTAATTGGTAAAGAAAGGCTTATTAAAATCACTGCCAATCCAGCACTAACAGGTTTTACAGCAGCTAAAGTTATGTGGGTAAAAAACAATGAAAAGCATGTTTTTGAAAAAATAAAAAAAATCCTTTTGCCAAAGGATTATATTAGATTCAAGTTAACAGGTGAGTTTGCCACAGAGGTTTCCGACGCAAGCGGGATGCAATTTATGGATATACCGGGACGCAAATGGAGCGATGAAGTAATAGAAAAGCTTGGTTTTGATAAAGATATGTTCGCCAGATTGTATGAATCTCCAGAGGTAACTGGCAGGATAACAAAAGAAGCTTCTATGCAAACTGGTCTAAAAGAAGGAACCATCGTTGTTGGTGGTGCGGGGGATCAGGCCGCGGGGGCTATTGGTAACGGAATTGTGAAAACAGGAATTGTCTCATCAACAATAGGCACCTCCGGGGTGGTGTTCGCATATTCGGATAATGTAATAATTGACAATAAGGGAAGAGTACACACATTCTGTCATGCAGTACCCGGGAAATACCATGTAATGGGTGTAACTCAGGGTGCAGGTCTTTCCTTAAAATGGTTTAGAGACAATTTTTGCACAGAGGAAAAAGCAGTTGCAGAACTTTTGCATATAGATCCTTATGAGATATTGAACAAGGAAGCAAGCTTATCGGAATTGGGAAGTAATGGGCTTATCTTTTTACCTTACTTAATGGGCGAGAGAACTCCTCATACCGATCCTCATGCCCGGGGCGTATTTTTCGGAATATCCGCAAAGCACAACAAGAAAGATATGCTCCGGGCTATTATGGAAGGCGTTGTATTCAGCCTTATGGATTGTCTTGAAATAATTGAAGGAATGAGTATTAAGGTAACCGAAGTCAGAGCCTCCGGTGGAGGGGCAAAAAGCGAACTATGGAGACAGATTCAATCCGATGTCTTTAATAAGAATATATGGGTTGTAGAAGGGGGTGAAGGCCCTGCACTCGGCGTTGCTATACTTGCAGGTGTGGGCGCTGGAATTTACAAAAGTGTTCCGGAGGGGTGCGAAACCGTAGTAAAAGCAACCAGAACTAATTCCCCTGTAGAGGAAAACCACAAAAAATATATGGAATTTTACAAAATATACAGAAGTCTATACCCCGCTCTAAAAGAGCTATTTTTTGAAATTTGGAGGTTATCATGAATAGCAAAAAATCACTGCACAGTATTTGCGCGTGGACTTTTAACTCTGGAAAGGGAGGCTTTGTTCCGGCTAATATTCGACCGGCATGGAACTGGAAGGATTTCACTACTCTTGATGTTGTAAAGATAATAGAAAAGAAAATAAAGCCAAGGCTTCCAGATAATATTGAACTTGGCCTTGAGGCACATTATGACTATGAATATAATGAAAACAATGCCAGAGAACTTGCAGATGCTCTTGTAGATGCAAAAATCTCCCTGGCAATGGCAACCCCAGGAGCACACAAACATTTTGGTTACGGTGGGATAGCTTCCCTCGATCCAGAAGAGAGGAAAAGAGCAAATGAATATGGGGTTAAAGCTATAGAGCTGGTTTATGGAGATTTAAAAAAGGCATGGCACAAAGATCAGGATAAAGCCCCCTCGTTTGTCATATGGAATGGTTCTTTTGGATATGATTTAGCTACAACAGAAATCAAAAAGATGTATCAATACCTTAAGGAAGGCATTGCCAATCTTTGCAAATATGAAGAAGAACTTGGTGGAAAGTTAATGCTTGCTATTGAACCCAAACCAAATGAAGGACACCCGGCAATGTTAATTCCGACTGTAGCAAGCGCTATTGTTTTATGGAAGAAAATAATAGAAGAATTTGGCCTTTCAAAAGGAAGAAAAGGTGTAAACAAAGAGTTTGGTCACTCAGAAATGATAGGGCTTGATATTGTTTATGACACAGTGGAGGAAATTGATAATAATATGCTAATCCATATGCACTTAAACAGTCAGGGGTATAATGATGGAATCACTCTCGGGGGACCGGGCAAATATGATATTGACCATGGTGTTAAAATCAATGGAATCAACATAGCGGTGGCGGGTTTAATTCTGCAGAGCGGATATTCTCGTTGGAAGGGACATGATATGCAGGCAAGAGCCTATGATAACGATGAGCAGGCTATCGATAGGGTTATTCGAAGCATTCTAAGCTGGGAAGCCTGTGAAAAAGCCGCTATGGAAATAAACTATCCAGAAATGACAAAACTATTTGAAAAAAGAGAAACTGGAAAAGTTGAAGACATTATGCGCTCGGCTGTCGTATCTGCCCAGAAGCATTTTAATGAAATGTATAAGGCTTAGTAAAGATTAAACTTTTTGTAAGGGAAAAAAATGGACACAGAAAATTTAAATAAAACTCTAAGGGCTGGAGATTATATTAGATACCTTTCTCTATTTGCAGTAGAGATGTCAAATTCAGGTCATGCAGGTCTTCCACTGGGATGTGCAGATATAGGGGTGGTCCTCTTCAGAGAAATTATTAGATTCAATCCAGAAGATCCTCACTGGTTAAACAGAGACCGATTTATTCTTTCAGCAGGCCACGGTTCAATCCTTCTGTATTCCCTCCTCCATTGTGCCGGGTTTCCTATTACAATAGAAGACCTCTCTAGATTCAGGAAGCTTGGCTCAAAAACTCCAGGGCATCCAGAAAGAGATACGGCTCTCGGTATAGAAACAACAACAGGACCATTAGGGCAGGGAATAGCAAACGCTATTGGTATTGCCCTTCAGGAGAAAATGCTTGAAGCAAGGTTTAATGAAGAGGATTTTCCCCTTTTTAGTTACACAGTATATGCGCTTGCTGGTGATGGCTGCAACATGGAAGGAATTTCCCAGGAAGCCACATCTCTGGCGGGACATCTTGGCCTGGATAATCTTATTGTAATATATGATTCAAATGATATTACAATTGACGGCTCAACAGGTCTTTGCTTTACAGACGATGTTGGAAAAAGGTATGAATCTCAGGGATGGTTTGTAGAGAAAACTATTTCATCTGATTTAAATGATTTTATAGAAAAAATTAAAAATCTTAAAAAGAAAAAAGGGAAACCAAAACTACTTATTGTAAAAACAACCATAGGCGAAGGACTTAATAAATTAAAGGGAAGTAACAAAATTCATGGCAGGCCTGCAGGAATTGAAGAAATAGCTTTCTTTATTCAAAGCTCAAAAATAAGACCTCTTTTTGAAGAAAAGTTTGGCAAAGAGGCAGTCCAGAACACCGCTTCACTTATGGAGATATGCAAAAAGTACATAACAGAAAGAAAATATCCTGTTGAAAGCAAGGAAGATGTGGAATTTATTCAGGAAAGCCTTTCCAAAAGAAAAAGAGAATACGAGAACTGGAAGAATTTGTTTGACAAATACAAAAAAAATGAAAAAGATAAATTTGAGGAGCTTAAAAAGTATATAGAAGGAAAAATACCTCAAACCCTTGTTGATAGCCTTTTAAATTACAGGGAAGATAAAGCCGATGAAACCCGTAACATATCTGGAAGGGTTCTTAATGTATGTGCCAGAGAGATGCCACAGATTATAGGTGGTTCTGCTGACCTTGCCGAATCCACAAAAGGCTTCATAAACAACTCTAATTATGTTGAAAGAAAAGATTTTTACGGAAGAAATATTCATTATGGAGTTCGTGAACATGCAATGGGTGGAATAGGAAATGGTCTTGCACTGGATAATTTGTTTATACCATTTTCCTCAACATTCCTTGTTTTCTCAGACTATATGAGACCTGCTATAAGACTTTCTGCAATCATGAAACTTAAACACCTTTTTGTTTTTACTCATGACTCCATAACTGTAGGAGAAGATGGACCTACTCATCAACCTGTTGAGCATATTAATTCGCTGCGTTTAATTCCAGACCTTCTTGTTTTCCGTCCAGCAAACGCTATTGAAATGGCTTTTAGTTATTTATACTTTCTTATGATACACCAGGGACCAGCCGCAATTATATGTTCAAGAGCAAAAATAAGTGAGGAAGTAAGTAAGATAGATGGTGATCGGGAAAAGCTTTTTGAAGATTTTAAAAAAGGCGCTCTTATTATTTATGAAACTTCTCCCGGTAATACACCGGATATTATTCTTGGAGCCTCAGGAACGGAAGTAGGAATAGCTCTTAATTGTGCTAAAATAATAGAAAAAGAAACAAACAAAAATGTGCGGGTGTTAAGTATCCCATGTCTTGAATTGTTTAATAAAAGCCCGGAGGGTTATAAAAAAAAGTTACTCGAAAATGATAATATTCCTTTTGTTTTTATAGAGGCTTCATCTCATAGAGCCGTAAATACTTTTTATAAAGAAAACATCCTGCTTATGGATATAGAAAGGTTCGGGATTTCAGGAAAGGCTTCGGAAGTAGTTGCGGAGCTTGGGTTGGAACCAGATAGTATCTATAAAAAAATAGATGCTTTATATGAAGTTAAAAATAAGAGAAGGCTCTCAATATCATTTTAAATAATATTTAAAATGATATTGAGTATAAATTTCTTCTATGTTATAATACGAAAGTTTAAGGCTTTAAAAAATATTTTAATAGGAGGATTTTTATGAAAAGAGAGTATTTATCAACAGGATAGATTTTACCTCATTAAACTAAAGCAATTTCTAAAAAGAAAATTTTATATTGGGAAATATTCCCGAGGAGGATTTTATGAGTTTAAGAAAACTTGGTAGTCTCGTTTCTTTGCTTATTCTCTTGTGTGCCGGGATGGTTTTTTCTGCTGGAAAGCAGGTTACCATAACCTGGTGGCATCTTGATACGCAAGATGATTACAAAGCCGAATGGCAAAAAATGGCCGATGATTTTATGGCACAGCATCCAAATGTAAAGATTGAAATCACTGTGCTGGAAAATGAAGCCTTCAAGCAAAAGATTGCAACAGTTATGCAATCAGGAAATCCACCCGATCTATTCAGAAGCTGGGGTGGTGGTGTTATGAATGAATATGCGAAGGCTGGACTTTTAAGAGACATAACTAAAGATGTTGTTGGAACTAAATGGGGAAAAACCATTGGAAAGGGTTCGATGGCCGTTTATAGCTACAAAGGCAAATATTATGGAGCACCCTATGACATGGGAGCTGTTGGCATATGGTATAACAAGGCTATCTTTAAAAAGCTTGGAATCAAGCCTTTTAAAACATGGTCAGAATTAATTGCCGGTGTTAAGAAGATTAAAGCTGCAGGGATTATTCCTATTGCTGTTGGCGAAGGAGACAAATGGCCGGGACATTTCTGGTGGGTATATCTTGCCGTCAGGCTTGGTGGCAAAGAAGCCTTTGATAAGGCATATACAAGAAAGGGTTCATTCGCTGACGCTCCATTCGTAAAAGCTGGAGAAAAGTTAAAGGAACTTATTGAACTTGAACCATTCCAGCCAGGTTTCCTGAGTGCTGGATATAATGATGAAGCTTCCCTGGTAGGAAATGGAAAAGCTGCTATGGAACTTATGGGACAGTGGGCTCCTTATGTTCAAAATTCAAATACACCCGATGGAAAAGGACTTGGAAAAGATCTGGGATGGATGCCATTCCCGATGGTAGAAGGTGGTGCGGGAAAGCCTACCGATGTAATGGGTGGTGGCAACGGATATATTCTTGGCAAAAATGCACCTGATGAAGCAGTGGAATTCCTGAAGCACATAGTCAGCTATAAGTATAACGCAAGACTGGCGGAACAGGGAAGAATAACCCCTGTAGTAAAAGGTGCAGAGAAGGCACTTAAGGATCCTAATGCTCTTCAGATTGCTAAGGCTGTATCCCAGGCTGATTACTATCAGCTCTACTATGACCAGTACCTACCACCTGCAGTAGGCGAGGTTGTTAAGGATGCTGTTCAGGCACTTTTTGCCGGGACAAAAACGCCAAAAGAAGCAGCAGAAATGATTGACAAGTCTTTTGTAGAAAATATGAAATAAGTGTATACTACTTCATCACTCTGCCTATATGGCAGAGTGATGAAGATAAAAGATAGGAGTGGAATATGATTGCCATTAAAACTAAAATATCGAAACGCCGTAACTTTTTAATAGCTCTAAGCTTTCTTGCTCTGCCATTACTGTTTTACACAGTATTTGTAATAGTTCCTGTTATTCAGGCAGTTCACTTTAGTTTTTATAGATGGAACGGCCTGGGACCTCTAACTGATTTTGTTGGCTTTCAGAACTTTAAGGATATACTGAAAGACACCGTTTTCCATAAGGCTCTATTCAATAATTTTATTATAATTGTGCTATCCATGTTACTCCAGCTTCCAACAGCCCTCTTGTTTGCCCTTATTATTGGAAGAAGATTTAAAGGGAGCGTTATTTTTCGTAGTATTTTTTTCCTTCCCTATATTCTGTCAGAGGTTATTGCAGGGCTCATGTGGCAGTTTATTTACCACCCTCAATTTGGATTTCCAAATTCAATATTATCAAATATTTTCCCATCTTTAAAAAATGTAGCTCTACTCGGAGATCCAAAGACTGTACTCTTTGCAATATTCGTAGTACTATGGTGGAAATATTTTGGACTTCATATGGTTTTATACATCGCAGGATTACAGAATATACCGGATGAGCTTGAAGAGGCCGCTTATATCGATGGGACAAACGAATTCCAGCTTAACTGGTATATCATTATTCCTCTTCTAAAACCCACCATATTAATATCATTATTCTTTTCCATTATAGGATCGCTACAAACCTTTGACATAATATGGGCAATGGGAAGGGGAGACCCTATTCATTCTGCAGAAACAATGGTTACTTATCTTTACAAATTCGGGTTTCAGAGGTTTAATCTCGGCTATGGAAGTGCTGTAGCTATAGTAATATTCTTCATATGTCTCACTTTAAATATATTCTATCAGAAATTAATTATAAGGCAGGGAAAATAGGGAGGATATTATGATGATAAGAAATAAAGCAACCACCACTGGAAAATATACTATTGCAATTATAGGTGCAATTATCACCCTTATACCTATAATTTTAACCATATTAGGGAGCCTGAAAACATTAGGACAGCTTCGCCTTGATTTATTTGGATTACCAAATCCTGTAATGTGGCAAAATTATGTTGATGTTCTTGATCCAAAAAGATCAAAATTTTTCCTGAGCCTCTTTAATTCAACAGTAATTATGATTGCCACTGTTATTATAGATCTCGTGTTGTCCTGCCTTGCGGGATTTGCCCTTTCCAAACTGAAATTTCTCGGAAGGGAATTAACATACAACTACTTTTTGCTAGGTCTTCTTTTCCCGCTGGCGGTTGCAATTTTTCCCCTGTATGTAGAAATAAAAGGTATGGGACTTCTGGATACTTATCTTGGTGTTATATTACCTCAGGCTGCCTTTTCCATGCCATGGCATATAATGATGGCAAGGGGATTTTTTATGCAAATACCACAGGAACTTGAAGAAGCCGCTATCATAGATGGATGCGGACCATGGAGATATTTCCTGGAAATAGTTATACCTCTTTCTACACCTGTTTTGACCACCATGGCAGTATTAACAATGGTGTCCAGCTGGAACAATTTCTTCCTTCCCCTGCTTTTCCTGAACAATGAAAAACTATACACTCTGCCAATGGGTGTTATGTCTTTCCAGGGACAATATTTCTACAGCTGGCAACTCGTTCTTGCATATATAGTACTTGCAATAACACCGGCAATAATATTCTATGCCTTTGCCCAGAAATACATAATCTCCGGACTAACAGGTGGAGCTATAAAAGGATAAAAAGGCAAAAGTTATCCTTTAATCGCCACAGTAGCAGCTTTTTCCTTGAAGGATTTTCCAAAGCTCATTCTGGGTGTCATCATTTCCGGTTTTGCCTCTATAGTTATTTTCTCCCCCGTTCTGGGATTTATTCCAACCCTTGCTTTTCGTGGAGATCTTTTCCTTAAAACAATAGAACCAATTCCTCCAATTCTCACCCTATCTCCAAGAAGAATACCGCATTCCACAATATATTGATAATCCTCAATAATCTGCTTTGCCAGCTTCTGTGTAATGCCATTTTTACTTGCAATAAATTTAGCTATAGACTTTATATTAAACTGATCAGGAATATTTTTATCCTTTATAAGGATAGTTCTGTTCACCTTTACAAAAGCGTTTGTCAAGAATATCGTTGCCTGCCTTATTCTTTTATCTTGTTCCTCTTTACCTACATCTTCTTTAAAGGACACAATCTTAAAAATACTGGATGTCTTTTGAATAGGTCCTCTTGTAAAATGAACAGAATTATCTACCATAATATCTCCCGACACATTGGAATCACTCATAATTACAACCTCAGGGACATCATGCCTTAACTTTATGCTATAGTACTCAATATTTCTACCCATATCCTTTATTGGACTTAAACTAATCAACGAACCAGAATAGGTTAAAAGCAAAACTCCTCTTTCATCATCTTTTCTAAAAAATTCAACTTCAATCATATCAAGAGCCTTGGCCTGTTCTTCAAAAAGTTTCTTTTTTTCAATCCATATAGAAGCCATTAAATCCTTTGTTTCTTCACTATTCGATAGATTAGAAGACCTGATTAGGTCTTCTAAATGAATTTTAATCCTTTCTGGCAGGTTTTCAAAATTACTCACAATTTCCCTCCTGAAAATTTAATTTTATATTAATTACCCATATATATGTTAATTCTCTAACAACAAAGTTGCAAATTTAAAGTTAGAGACCAGCGATTCCCCATTTTTGGAAATTAGATAACTCTAGCGTCATTGCGAGGCAAAGTGCAAAAGTAGCACTGGCTTGCCAGCCAGTGCTACAATACAAAAACCCCGCTGTGGTGAGTAAATGGTCATTGTCATCATCTTTCCTTTCCTCAGGTCTTGCTCAGAAGTAAGAGCACGGAAAATCCACCCTCGCACATTCGGCCTCCTGCCTCATGTGCTCGGGGCGAAATGCCTCCTGCATTTCTTGGCGTAGTGGTGGGTAGGATTTTCCTGTGGGTGCAAGCGCAAGACATTCGACGGAAAGATGATGACAATGACCAAAGCGGGTAAAAGCCACAGCGGGGATTATGTAGGTAGAGGAAATAAAAAAAATAAAAAAAACCGACACCGTGACATGGTTTATAGATACGACCGTTGCCTTTTCCCCCTCTGCGGTTTTCCCCTTAAAAGCCTTTAGAGTTAATGCAGAGGAAACGAAGTAACAAGAAGAGGTATTCTGCA